>Ga0172373_10006389_pt1 | contig 15666 bp, 17 predicted proteins | sample Lak10m_2_FD_114546 | JGI IMG/M metagenome (GOLD analysis project Ga0172373, IMG submission 114546) | Freshwater microbial communities from Kabuno Bay, South-Kivu, Congo - kab_092012_10m | ecosystem: Environmental > Aquatic > Freshwater > Lake | place: Democratic Republic of the Congo...
CCCCGGTATTGTGGTGAAGATGCATGCGCAGAAAATCCGACTGTACTGTTGAGGTGCTCCCTGTGTCGTCGTCACCAGGATGATCTCGGTGGGCTGTGCGTTGCCGTTGCCAGTGGGAAAGGTATTGGACGATCAGTGGAATCAATAACGGCAAAATGCGCGAGAGGGTGGCGAACAAGGCTGCGAGGACCGCCCCAAGCACCGGAACCAGTACACCCAGTCGTCCGGTCAATGCCAGCAACATTAGCAGGAGAACGCCCAGGGCTATAAGGGACTGTTGGGTTGGGCTGAATCGCGCCAAGGGCGTATTGCTCAGGAACCGGCGTATTCCCAGCACGGCCAAGAGAACCAGCACAAATAAAACCAATTGAGTCATGAGGGGGAGGGAAGTTGACGTATGAGTTGCTGTGCCAGTCCACCACGGTCGCGGCCGAATTCAATCAACGCCGCATAACCACCGGAGGCGTATGCGGCGACTGCGCCCAGTAGATCGGCCAGTTGACGGGCACTTCCCGAATCGAAGCGCCCATGGGCGCCTCCGCTGAGTTTTGCCAGTTGCCGGAAAGTCATTTCAGCGCCGGGATCATGGCCTTCCTGAAACACAAAGAGGGGGGTGTTCAGTACTCCAAGCTTTCCCGCCAGGTGGCACAGTGTATCTGGGTTCTCCTCGACACAATCGCCGATGTAGACCATGGCATGGATACGTTGTTGCCTCGCCTCCCGGAGCGCGTGCTCGAGGATGCGACCTATTTGCGTCAGCCCTCCAAGGCAATGAACTTGGTTCATTCTTGATTTGAGACTGCTGGGATCACTTAGCCAGGGGGAGGCGACGAAGTCCTTCATGCCCTGAAAATAGCAGAGTTGCAAAGTGAGCCCCCCCAATTGCGAGGCTACATCGAACATCCCGGATTGCAGTTGGCGAGCCTGCTGCCACGTCGGTTCCCGGCTGGCGGTGGCATCCAGCGCAAAGATCAGCTTGTTGCGAGACTTCGCGGCTTGCGCCGAAGTGCTTGCGACCTTACCAAGAAAAGACGCAATCTGTCCTGATGAGCTTCCTGTGGTTGAAATTCTGCCGTTCCGGGTCATGCCAATGGCCTCCAGGATTGATTCAAGTCTTGATTTACTTGCGCCGGTGAGTGAACTTGATCCCCATCCAAGGAACTTACCGCTAGGCATGCGAGTCGGACCCTTCGGCCGCGCTCACGTGAACGAGCAATATAAGGATTACGGGGGCAAGAGCAACACCGCAAATCGCGGTCTTTTGTTTCCGGGCCATGGTCAATGGACAATCAGCGAAGGTGGGTTTGCATCGCAAATACAACGTGATAAGTTGACCCTGCTGGTTTCGGACCCAACCATCTGAAAATCAAAACTACAAAACGCCAAACTTAGGAGAAAACCCGATGACTGACAGCAATAACCTCGATGCAGGCAATGACGCCGCCGGTGCTTTGAGCGCAATAAAGAACAATCCCAAGGCTTTGTATGGATTGTTCGGCGCAATTGTCATCGGATCGCTCGCTTTGGCATTATCCGGTGGCGATGACAGCAAGGTTGTGGCCAAGGCTGCAATCACCAAGGGCCAGAGTGTGGTTCTGGAAAATCCCAACGGGGGTCTTTCGCATGTCACAGCGGCGCCCGGAATGATGGGAGCGCAGACAGCTGAAGAGGATGTCGAGCAGGACATATGTGTTGCCGTACCGGGGACTCCAGCCACTGTCGAGGATGAGCAGGTTACCGGCATGCTACCCTATGTCAAGGTTGCCATTACCGGCGGGCCTTGTCAGGGCAAGTCTGGCTGGACCACCAAGGTCAACGTCAAGGCGCAGTGATCGCCCCCCACCCATAATAAGATTCTAAAGCCCGGCTCGCCCGGGCTTTTTTGGGCCGTCTGATGACCACCGGGATCAGTCAGTTTTTTCGATGATTGCGAAATCAATCGCTTTCATGGATCGCCGTTTTGGCACTCCATGTTTCACGTTTAGCCATAGGATCTGACCAGGGGTTTTCTTTGTAGACGGATGAATCGCTGTGATTTTCACATCCTGATCTTTGCTGCTTGTCTTGCCGGGCAGGGGAGTGCTTTTGCTGAAGAGATGAGGAAAAGTGACCATGCGCGCCACCAAGGCCCGCAACGGGTATCCACGCCTGTGTCGGCGGCTGCGAAAGATGCGGGAAAATCCGAAGCTGTTCCTGCAACGAAGCCCCACGACCTCCCGGCGCACCCGCGGGGTGGCATGCTGGGTGCGGTATCGAGCAGCCGCAAGGATGAGTTGACCGGCAGGGAGGCGTGGATCGAGACATCCCCCTGGAACCTTACCCGGGCCTGGGACTTACCCGATTGGGTCACGCTGACTTTTGAGGAGCGGGTGCGCTACGAGAGTTACGAGACCCCGTGGATCAATGGAACCAGTCAGGGGCAATACGGTATTCCCATTCAGTCCGTAATCTGGTTTCAGGCCCGGCCCTCCGAATCGCTGCGCTACGAAATCCACTTCTGGGATGCGCGCCAGTATGGCTCTGCCGATCCCAACAAGATCGATACCACGATGGTGAATGTGCTCAACCTCGAACAGGCGTTTGTTGCTCACATCGACAGGAATTTGTTCGATACAGGCATGGACTCCGAGACCAAAGTGGGGCAAATGCAAATGGGGGTAGGCAGCAACCGCCTGATCGGTATCGTTCCGTTCAAGAGTACCCAGTTTCAATATGTTGGCCTGCAGAATCGCCTTACCAATCTGGAGAAAGGTTGGGAATTTCTCAGTTTTGCCAATGTTCCCATGGCCATGTTGCCGGATACGGAGCCTGCTCTGGCCCAGAATAAGTGGGTCTGGAACCGGCCGGTCACAGATGCAGTGTTTGCTGGCGGAATGCTGAGCGGGAGGTTGGCGGGCTGGGAAATGGCGGAACTCTACTTCTACTACCTACATGAAGGAGATACCACGGAAACCAATCCGACCCTTTACACGCCCGGGATGCGTTTTTATCGGGACCCGCGGCCCGGTGAGTTCGACTATGAGGTTGAGACCATCGGCCAGACCGGACGCAAGCGGGTCAACTCAGACAGTTCGGTGTTGCCGGTGGGCGCCATCATGCAGCACCTGCAGGTCGGCTATACCTTCGAGTTGCCCTGGATGCCCAGGTTTCTGGCGCAATGGGATTATGCCTCCTCGCACTTTGATTCCCTGTTCCCGTCCACGGTTTCGGAGTTTGGTCCGGATGGCATTCTTGCCCTGTTTGCCAGAACCAATCTGAATACCCCCGGATACCGTCTTTTTCTTCAGCCTACGGAAGACTTTGGCGTGTATGCGGCTAATCGCTTCTGGTGGATGGCTGATCCCCGTTCCACTCAAGGCTGGTCCAACGCCAATCTGGTAGATACCAGTGGTCAGGCCGGCAGTTTCATCGGGCAGACTTGGGAACTGAATGCACGCTGGGATGCCCATGAAAATCTCGCTTTCCAGGCCGGCTGGCAGGTCCTGATGAAAGGAAACTTTGCCCAGTACGCGCCCGGCGCACCCAGCGACCACGACAACGTTAATTACTGGTTTTTCCAGACTCAGCTGCGTCTCTGAAAGTGAGTTCGCTTTCGGCGATTTTACTGGACAGCAGCTTTCTGTTTGGATTTTCACAAACTCCGCAGCACCCGCATGGGACTGGCTCGGGTCACCCGCCGGGTGTTCCAGTAGCCGGCCCAGCCGATGGCAAGGGCCGACAATGCCGGGACCAGTAGCCAGTATTCACCGTGCAGATGAAAGGGAAAGTCCAGCACCTTTCGGTAGACAATCCAGACGATGACTTCCGAGAATGTCACGGAGATCAGGCCCGAAAGCAGGCCGAGGGCAGAAAATTCGACCCACTGTGCAGTACGCAGTAACCGGCTAGGGGCGCCCATGGATCGCATCAGGGTGTCTTCATGAATGCGTTCATCGAGCGTGGATCGGACGGTTGCGAACAACACCGCGAAGCCTGCGGCCAGTGCCAGCGCCAGAATGAATTCAATCGCGATTGAGAGTTGCTGGAGAATGGCCTGGGCCTGTCCCAGGAGCTTGCCCACATCCAGCAGGGTCATGCCGGGAAAGGCTTTCGCCATCTGCATCAATAGGGGCTTCTTTTCAGCAGCGAGATAAAAACTGTTGAGCCAGGTGTGGGGGTAGGCATCCAGCACGCCGGGGGGAAAGATCATGTAGAAGTTGGGCGTCATTCGATCCCAATGGACGGTACGCAGGCTGCCGACGCGGGCCTCCAGTGACTGACCACCGATATTGAAGAGGAGCTGATCCCCAAGCTTGACCCCCAATCGTTCCGCCAGGTCTCTTTCCATTGAGACCGATCGGCCGGTGCCAACATCGTCAGGCCATTGCCCGGCGACAATCCGATTGTCGGGTGGCAGCGTGCTGGTCCAGGTGAGGCTGAGCTCCCGATTGATCGCGCCTTCGGCACGGGCGTCCTTCATGGCGCGGCTCATCGCTTGCTGCCCGTTGATGGACATCAGTCGCCCGCGGACGATGGGGTAAATCTCGCTGGCTTTTATGTTGCGCTGGTTGAGAAAATCGCGAAAAGGACCGAGATCGGCATCGAATAGATTCAGCGCAAAATGATTGGGTGCATTTGCCGGTAATTGCTGCTGCCACTGGCTGATCAATTCGGTACGAACCAGGAGGATGATCTGCATCGCAACCAGGGTGATGCTGAAGGCAGTTATCTGGGCGACGCCCAACTGGGGGCGACGGGTCAGTTGTTTCAGGCCGATACGCACTGACAGGGCAGCATGCGGTATCAGTTTTTTTCCTGCGCTCAACAGAGAATAACCGGCGGCTGCAAACGCGAGTACCAGGAGACTGCTTGCTCCCATGACTGATATCGTGGTCTTCCAGTCCCCGGTGTAGCGCCACATCAGGAGGATCAGTGTCACCATGCCGAGGCCATAGATCCCACGTCCGCTGGAAGGCATCGGTTCAAGATCCCGGCGCAGCACCCGCAGGGGCGGCAATCGCCGTAATCTCAGAATGGGGGGGAGTGCAAAGCCCAGCAGGATCAGGAAGCCCAGGCCGCCGCCGAGCAACCAGGAGGACAGGCCGGGAGCAACGAGGGTTGGCGGCAGCAAGGATTTCACCGATTGGACGATCGTCGCCTGCAGGCCCCATCCCGCCAGCACGCCGAGCGGAATGACCATGACCCCGATGAGCAGAAACTGCAGGCTGGCAATCAGCAGGATATCCCTCTCGCTCGCACCGAGGCATTTGAGTACAGCGGTCAGATCGTAATGACGTTCGGTATAACGCCGTGCACTCATGGCGATGGCGACGCCGGCGATCAGGACGACGGCAATGCTGGCCAGGCCGAGATAGCGCTCAGCCCGTTCGATGGCCTTGCCCAGTTCCGGGCGATCCACATGAATGTCGGTGATGTGTTGGCCGGGCTCAAGTTGGGGTTTGAGCCAATCCTTCAGCTTGAATATCGCAGCAGCGGGGCCGCTGAACAGCGAGTAGTAATGTACGTGGCTGCCGGGCTGCACTACCCGGGTGGCGGTAAGATCTGCCTGGTTGATGATCACGCGGGGTGACAGGCTATAAATGTCGCCGCGCCGATCCGGTTCATAAGCGATCAGCCGGGTAATTTTTAGCGGTTGTTCGCCGACGGTGAGGGTTGTGCCCATGGCCAGCTTCAGGGCAGCGAGGATATGCGGTTCCAGCCAGACTTCGCCCGGCGCGGGAACCTCCCTAGTCTCCTTGGCTTCGCCAGCGGGCTGGTCCACCGTCTTCAGGCGGCCGCGCAGGGGGTACCCCTCGGGGACCGCCTTGACGCCAACCAGCAGCAACTCGTCATTCTCAACCAGAACCGTCGAAAACTCCGTGGTGATCGCCGATTCAAGGCCGCGAGTCCGGGCTTCCTCCGACCAGGCCTGTGGGGGTGGAAGATGGCCATTGACGGACAGGTCCGCACCGAGGAACTCTGCCGCCTGCAGGTTCATGCTGCGTTGCAAGCGATCACCGAGCATATGCACCGTCGTTGCTGCAGCGACGGCGATCAGCAGGGCGGTCGCCAGCAAATTCAATTCGCCGCTGCGCCAGTCACGAAGGACCAGCCTCAAGGCCAGTCGTGTCAGCCGGCTCATACCCTGAGCTCCGGAACCAGGCGACCGCCATCCAGACGCAAAGTCCGGTTGCAACGTGTCGCGAGGTCAGGGTCATGGGTGACAAGGACCAGCGTCGTGCGATGGTCGTTGTTGAGCCGGAATAGCAGGTCGATGATGGTTTGGCCGGTCTTCCGGTCGAGATTGCCGGTCGGTTCGTCGGCAAAAAGGATGGCGGGTTGGGTGACGAATGCCCGGGCCAGGGCAACGCGTTGTTGCTCGCCCCCGGAGAGCTGGCGTGGGGTGTGATGAATGCGCTCGGCCAATTGCACCCGTTCGAGCATGGTCAGCGCCCGCTGGCGGGCATCCTTAATGCCGTTAAGTTCCAGCGGCAGCATGACGTTCTCCAGTGCATTCAGGTGAGGAATCAGCTGGAATGATTGGAAGACAAACCCGATGTGCTGACCCCGAATACGGGCGCGGCCATCCTCGTCAAAGTCGGTCAGGCATTCGCCAGCCAGCCAGATTTTGCCCTCGCTGGGCAGGTCCAGGCCGGCCAGCAGCCCCAGTAAGGTTGACTTGCCCGAGCCGGAGGCGCCAACGATGGCGACGGTTTCGGCGGGTTTGATCGCCAGATTGACTGCTGTCAATATATCGAGACGTCCGTCGGCGGATGCTACCCGTTTGCCGATCTGGTGGGCCCGGATGACAGGCGCCGCCTCCTGGCCTGAAAATTCTGCAAAAGTGTCTGACATGATCCGAATTGTTCTGCTGTTAATGGTCTTGGCCTGCTCAACAAGCGCCAGAGCCGAATCCTTGCTGGTCGTGGGCGATAGTATCAGCGCGGGTTATGGCTTGGACAAGGTAGAGGAGGGTTGGGTCGCCCTGCTGCAGGAGAAGCTCAAACCGCGTGGTATAGAGGTCGTCAATGCCAGTATCTCCGGAGACACGACCGCTGGGGGGTTAACCCGCCTAGATGCCTTGCTGGACCGGGTCCGACCTGGCTGGGTACTGATCGAGCTTGGCGGCAATGACGGCTTGCGTGGGCTGACTCCCGTCCAGATGAATGCCAATCTGACGGCGATGATAGATAAGGCCCGCGCCGCCAAAGCCCGGGTACTTCTGCTGGGCATGCAAATCCCGCCCAACTACGGCAAGCGTTATGCCGAGATGTTCCAGCGTGTCTATGCCGAGGTGGCGCAAAAATCCGGCGTTGGTCTGGTGCCGTTCCTACTGGAGGGCGTCGGTGGGCATGATGCGATGATGCAGGCCGATGGCACTCATCCCAACCGGGCGGCGCAACCGATATTGCTGGAGCAGGTGATGCGACAGCTGGAGCCGATGCTGTCGGCGGGCACTACCGGGAGTCCGGTGGGTAGTGTTTCGACGACCCACCAATAGCCGTCGTGACATACCCGCACACTTCAATTTGCCAACCAAAATAGAGAAGTTTCGCATCATGAATTCCGAACTCAATGCCTTTCTGGATCGAGTGAAATCCGGCCAGCCGATCAGCTTTCAGGACACAATCGAGGTAATCAGCCAAAGTTACCAATACACACCGACCCGTTTCAGCAACGGATCAGGCGCGGACGCCGTGGTCAACGACGCCGGAACGAATGAGGGTTCCTGCAAAATATTTGGGTTTGCCCGACTCCACGGGCTAACTGAGGTAAACACGCTGGGGCTGTTTGGTGACTATTACCGAAAGGATGTCCTGGAAAACCCGGACGGTCAGGATCATCGCAACATCCGCAATTTCATGAAATATGGCTGGGCCGGAATTCAGTTTGATGGAGAGCCGCTCAGCGCCGCTGAGTAATCTGAATTACGCAACTCATGTGGAGTGAAACGACCGGGCTTTTTGTCCGATGGTTGTTTCTGCTGATGGTCGCCAACGGCATGCCGATCATCGTGAAAAGGATTTTTGCAGAAAAGGGAGCCTGGCCGGTCGATGCCGGCTGTCAGTTACCGTTGGATGGTCATCCCTTGTTGGGAAAGTCCAAGACCTGGCGGGGAATTCTCTCCGCTGTGTTTGGTACCGGTCTCGCAGCCTTGTTGATCGGCTGGTCTTTTGAATTTGGCGCCGTGATCGCGCTCTGGGCCATGGCGGGGGATCTCCTATCCAGCTTCATCAAGCGTCGCCTGGCATTGCCGCCGAGCTCGATGGCGCTGGGGCTCGATCAGGTACCGGAATCCCTGTTTCCAATGTGGGCTATGCGGGAGCAATCGGGCCTTACCCCGCATTTCATTCTGGCCGGGGTGATTGCCTTTTTAGTGCTGGAGCTCTGGTTGTCTCAATGGCTCCACAAGCTGCATATTCGGGAACAGCCTTACTGACGACCTCACGTCTCGGGTCCCTGCCTTGCGCAAAGCAAAATACAGCGGTTCGATTTATCGGATGACAGACTATGGAAAAAAATATCACCAATCAAACCATTGCCTTGGCCGGTTTGGCGCAGGCAGTCACGCTGGTTCAGCAGATCGCTAAACGGGGCAGCGCCGATCAGGAGGCCATGGAGGTCTGCATCGCCAGTACGCTGAAAATCGATGCTGACGATATCCTTGATGTCTACGGGGGGCTCGCTGGCCTGAAAACCGGGCTCAAACAGCTGGAGATACAGTTGACTGAACCCCGGCAGGTGGACCCCGAACTGGCTCGCTACGCATCAACCCTGATGTATCTGGAGCAGACCGTCATGAAGCATGTGGCGATGACTGAGGCGATTGGGGTGGCGGTCAGACGGGCCCAGGCAAGTGCGGAAAAGGCGGGTCGGGTGCTTGATGATGAGGTGTTTGAAGCCCTGGCCTATGGCTACCAGCAGACACTGAGCCAGCTCAGGCCGCGGGTTCTCGTCTCCGGCGAAGAACGCTTTCTGTCAGATCAGCGCAACGGGGATCGTATTCGTGCCTTGTTGTTGGCGGGGGTGCGTTCTGCCTTGCTCTGGCGCCAGGCGGGCGGTGTTCGCTGGAAGTTTTTTTTCATCCGAGCCAGTCTGCAGCGCGAAGCGCGGCGTCTGCTGGCCACGATCCGGTCGAATGCCGGTTGATCAATCGTACTTGATGTATCTGAAGCGCGGGTCTTCCGGAGTACCTTCGAGGATTCCCGGATGCGTCTTGCCGGGCTCCCAGTGAATCACCTCCTCGATCTTGCGAGCCAGGGCAAAGTCCTTCTCGGTAATTCCCTTTGACGAATGTGTCACCAATTTGACGATGACAAAGGCATAGGAAACGGTGAGGTCGGGATGATGCCAAGCCGCTTCGGCCAGGTGTCCGACGGTGTTGACGATCATCAGAGACGCCTTCCATCCGCTGGTTCGGTATTTACGACGTAACCAGCCGTTCTCGTAATACCAGTGCGGCAGCTCGGCTTGCAGGCGATGAGCAATTTCTTCGGAGGTCATCGTGGGTGAAGATGAATTATCCATGGCTTTAATTGGGTGAAAGTGTCTGAAAATAGAGTCGTAGTTCCCGTGGGGCAGGTTCCGGGCCTTTAGCCAGAAGCCTGCCGGATTCCCATGCTGCCGACCTTGATTTGATTCGACAGAGTCCAAGCGGGTTGTTTATCATTCCCCACCCTTCATGTCCTGGACACCGCAGTGCCTCGGGTCTGACTGTCATGGAGGGCAGATGCTTACATCACTAAACCGTCAGGATTTCTGACATCCTGAAGCTGCTTTGCAAACGGCGGCAAGTCAGTCTGGGTTGGAGTGGCTACACAGTCATCGCCTGTCTGACCGGAGTTTGCACGGCAAGCGGTTATTTTAATTCTGGAAGGACCTATGCAACTACCATTAGAAATTACGTTTCGGGGGATTCCGCACTCCGATGCAGTAGAAACCCGAATTCGCGAAAAAGCGGCCAAGCTTGAGCAGTACTGCCACAACATCACCAGCTGCCGCGTGGCGGTAGAGGCTGAACATCACAATCACCATCAGGGCAACCTGTACAAGGTCAGAATTGACATCAGCGTGCCGAACAAGCACATCGTGGTCAGCCGCGATCATCATGACAAGCAGTCGCATGAAGATGTTTATGTGGCACTTCGGGATGCTTTTTCAGCGGCGGCCCGCCAACTGGAGGAATACGTCCGCATCCAGCGGGGTGAGGTCAAACAGCACAACAAGCCTGACGCCGACGCAGAGGTTTGATTGCGCTTCGCTAGGCGGGGCATGACGGCTTGCTGTCATGCCCCGTTTTCACATCCGGCCTCCCGGTAAAAATGATATAGGTGGCTGATGCGATGTCGTGCCAAGTCCGGCGGCGCGAATCGATCAGCATCCAGGCAAAACCCATTCCAAAAGCACCGGTGCTCAGCAGGGCAATGAGAGCTCGTATGAGGGCCTGTCGCCAGGTCACCGCTTGACCCTTCTCCCCAATCACCTGGATTTTCCAGGCTCGCATGCCCAGGGTCTGGCCTCCGTGGGTCCAGAACCAACAAAAAAAGGCCATGCCAGTCATCACCAGGCAGGCAGAATAGATCGGGTCACGGGCCGCAAAAGCCGCGCCCCCGCGCAGGGCCAGCAGGGCTGCCGTGGTAATGAACAGAACCGCGCTCATCAGTACCCAGTCATAAGCCAGCGCGATCAGCCGGCGCCACGGAGCAGCAAATTTGACCCCTTCGAATTCATTGGGCCGGTGCGGCCGGTTGCTCATGGCCGGGGCTCGCCAACTCCGGTGTTCGAGAGCTTGGCAAAAACGGCTCCAAAGTACATGGACACATAAACCAGGGCGGTGACGAGAACCGCCGTCAGGAGAATCGGCGGTCGAATCAGTGGAAGAAATATCAGCAGTGAAAAAAGCGCCACGAAGGCGCTAGTATGCAGAGGATGGGACAGCATGGCATCCAGTCTGATCTTGAGCATGGCGGTTTGTCCTAGTGGCAAGGCGTGAAAGGTTGGCAGATTATAGGTGTGCGCGCGGTCCCGGTCAGGTCAGTTGGATGGCTGCGCGAAATTGTCGTTTTCTTTCTCTGGGTTGAGGTGCGAGGCGGGTGTCAGTCTCAGATGCCTCCTTGCTTCTGCACTCCGACCCTCTGGCCTGAATCCAAGCGGATAGCCGCTGCCAGATGATGAATCAGGTTCTGAGCCGCAAATTCCGGTGTCGCCCCGCAGGAGAGGATGCCATCTTCGTGTCCGCCCATGGCGATCACCTGAAAAGGGTTTTCGCGCAGCAGCGCAGCGACGGATGCCGCCATGGCTGGAGTTCCATAGGTTACCTCGGGATCAGTTGCTGGGATGGCGAGGGCCTTGGCATGGGTCCACAGTTCCGGGGAGTGTGCATGCACGACACATTGGATAGCCGATGACGCCAGGTAAGCCGCGCCGTGGGTCAGTGCCTCCGAGGAGGGCGGTGTTACCCCCTCGGCGACAATCTTGTTGCGACCCACATCGCAGCATTCCACGCGACAATAATGCTGAGCTGAAAGCCGGGGCAATCCGCCGGTTTGGGTGCCGCTGATCAGAAAGCGGTCGGGTGAAATGCGCCGACTGACATTGCCGTAGGCGAGGCCGCCATATCGATGATGATCCTGCCCGGTGAGCCTGAGTCGGAACAGAAGCGTCCGCCAGGCTTCGAGTTCCTCACAGGCGCTCCAGTCGGGTGCCGGAGCACTTCTGAAGTCCAGTTGGTATTGGGTGACGCCCTCGGTTTTCGGGAGGTTTTTCTGGTTCATGAGGTAATCCTGTCGGACGCGCGCGAGCCCTGCATCGCGCAAGATTCCAGAATTTAAGGTGAAAAAAATATCCTTCGGCTTATAATACCTGGCTGATTCGCAGGTTCGTGCGCATATGGAGAGCGCACTCGCTGATGGTCCCGAAACAAGATATGGGGCCCCAGTGACGAGACGAGTCTGAATGCGCGAATGTGGCGAAATTGGTAGACGCGCTGGATTTAGGTTCCAGTGGGGTAACCCGTGGGAGTTCGAGTCTCCCCATTCGCACCAGGTTTCTCAGCTGCGGTTTCTGTTTGTTCCATCCTCTCGGGGTGGAAGGTACCGGTCCGCTGTCCGAAATGCTTTGCCAATCTGAAATATTCCTGATCACGGTGATCGTTTTCGATTTCGACGCTGTGATTGCAAGCCCCACCCAATCAATGTCTGAGGTGACTGCGACATGCAAGTGTCTGTTGAAAATACATCTGAACTGACCCGTAAAATGACCGTCATTGTCCCCGAGGACAAGATTCGTCAACAGGTGGATTCCCGTCTGCAGTCCCTGTCGAGCAAGGCCAAGTTCGACGGATTTCGTCCGGGCAAGGTACCCCAAACCGTAGTGCGCAAGCGTTATGGTCAACAGGTACGCGAAGAAGTGGTTTCGGACCTGATCCAGTCAAGCTTCTATGAAGCGGCTCGGGATGAAAAGTTGAATCCGGCCGGCGCTCCACAGATTAAGGCCAACAAGTTTGATGAAGGGGATGGACTCGAGTACGAGGCGACTTTCGAAGTCATGCCTGATTTCGTCCCCATGCCGCTGGAAACCTTGGAAGTGAAACGTTTCACCTCTGTCGTCGGAGATGATGATATTCATGGCATGATCCAGCGTCTGCGCGATCAGCGGATGACGTGGAACCCCGTGGATCGTGCCTCTGCCAAGGGGGATCGCGTGGTGATCAGCTTTGAGGGAGCCCAGGACGGAGAGAATTTTACTGACGGACGAGTGGCGGATTTTCCCGTCGTGCTCGGGTCGGGGCAGATGATTCCGGGCTTTGAGGACAAGCTGACGGGTCTCGAACCTGGCGCGACACTGGAATTCGACATCGACTTCCCTGCGGAGTATCCCGGTGAAAAGCTGGCGGGGAAGACCGGTCACTTTTCTGTTGAGGTCAACAAGGTCGAGGAGCCTGTGGTCCCCGAGCTGGATGCCGACTTCATCAAGTCCTTCGGTGTCGAGAACGGTGAACTGGCCGGATTTCAGGCCGATATTCGCGCCAATATGGAGCGTGAGATGAAACGGGCGTTGAAGTCTCGTACCAAGAGCTCGGTCATGGATCAGTTGTTCGACCGCAACTCCATTCAGTTGCCGAATGTGCTTGTTCAGGACGAGCTGAATGATTTGCTGAAGCCCTACCATGAGTCTGCCCGCAAACATAAACAGCCCGTGGATGAGGCGGCGCTCAAGACCCAGTTGGAGCCCCTCGCGCGCCGCCGTGTGGCTCTGGCGTTGATTCTCGGCAAACTGATTGACGCTCATGACGTGAAGGTGGATCCGGCCCGCGTGCGCAGTGCGGTCGAGGATCTGGCGGCTAGCTACGAGGACGCTGATGAGGTGGTTCGCTGGTACTATGCCGATCCTTCCCGTTTGCGCGAAGTTGAGAACATGGTGCTTGAAGATCAGGTAGTTGATCTGATTCTGGACAAGGCTACGACCCGGGAAGAAAGCATCGACTTTCAGGCCCTGATGACGGCGGCTACGGGTACTGCGTTTCCCGGCGGGCAGGCATAACTCTTACTGGCATATCTCATGATGATTAACGGCACCAATCCGAAAGAATTAGCAACGCAAGCGACTGGCCTGGTGCCGGTAGTCATCGAACAATCCGCTCGGGGCGAACGCGCCTTTGATATCTACTCCCGGCTGCTCAAGGAGCGAGTCATTTTTCTGGTTGGCCAGGTCGAGGATTACATGGCCAATCTGGTGATTGCCCAGCTCCTGTTCCTGGAATCCGAGAATCCCGACAAGGATATCCATCTGTATATCAATTCGCCGGGCGGGGTCGTGACCTCGGGCCTGGCGATTTATGACACCATGCAATTCATCAAGCCGGACGTGAGCACGCTGTGTATCGGTCAGGCGGCGAGCATGGGAGCCCTGCTGCTGGCGGGGGGCGCGGCGGGCAAGCGTTACAGTCTGCCTCACTCTCGCATCATGATTCATCAGCCCTTGGGAGGTTTCCAGGGGCAGGCGAGCGACATCGACATTCACGCACGGGAAATTCTTTCTGTTCGTGATCGCCTGAATCGCATCCTGGCTCATCACACCGGGCAGCCAATCGACAAAATTGCCGGCGATACCGATCGGGACAATTTCATGAGTGGTGAGGATGCCGTGAATTATGGTCTGATCGACAAGGTGCTGGACCGTCGTACGGTATCCTGAAAATAGGTTATTGCCGGTCACCATCAAAGTCTGGGCCGGCTATGCCATGATGTGTGCGCCAGCATCAGGGCGGGTCGCTGAACAACGGAGGAAACTCAACCATGAGTGAAGAAAAGCGCGGCAAGGAAGGCGGTGGCAAGCTGCTGTATTGCTCCTTTTGTGGCAAGAGCCAGCACGAGGTCCGCAAGCTCATCGCCGGTCCCTCGGTTTTCGTCTGTGATGAATGCGTCGAGCTTTGCAACGACATCATCCGCGAGGAACTTCAGGAGAATGTCACTGCAACCGGTGACAAATTACCCAAGCCCAAGGAAATCAAGCAGGTCCTTGATGAGTATGTGATCGGTCAGGAAAAGGCCAAGCGCACCCTCTCCGTCGCGGTCTACAACCACTACAAGCGGCTGCGGGCGCAGGGCAACTCGCGCAAGAGCGATGTGGAACTGGCCAAGAGTAATATCCTGCTGATTGGTCCGACGGGCTCTGGCAAAACCTTGATGGCGGAAACGCTGGCCCGGCTGCTGGATGTCCCCTTCACCATCGCTGATGCCACTACGCTGACCGAGGCGGGATACGTCGGTGAGGATGTTGAAAACATCATCCAGAAAATTCTGCAGAAATGCGATTACGATGTGGAAAAAGCCGAGTCGGGCATTGTCTACATTGACGAAATCGACAAGATTTCGCGCAAGTCCGATAACCCGTCCATCACACGTGATGTATCCGGCGAGGGCGTACAGCAGGCCTTGCTCAAGCTGATCGAGGGCACGGTCGCTTCGGTACCTCCGCAGGGAGGGCGTAAGCATCCCCAACAGGAGTTCCTGCAGGTCAATACCGCCAATATCCTGTTCATCTGTGGCGGGGCCTTTGCCGGGCTGGACAAGGTCATCCGTTCCCGTTCCGAGAAAGGAGGGATCGGGTTCTCTGCGGATGTCAAAAGTAAGGATGAAACTCGCAATGTCGGCGAAGTGCTTGCGGATGTCGAAGCCGAAGATCTGATCAAATACGGTCTGATCCCTGAGTTCGTTGGTCGCCTGCCGGTGGTGGCTACGTTGGAAGAGCTCAGCGAGGAAGCCCTGGTTCGCATACTCAGCGAACCGCGCAATGCGCTGGTCAAGCAATACAAGAAGCTTTTCGAAATGGAAGGCTGCGAATTGGAGATTCGCGATGATGCACTGCATGTCATTGCGCGCAAGGCGATGGAACGAAAGACGGGTGCCCGTGGTCTGCGCACCATTCTTGAACATACCCTGCTCGATACCATGTATGAGCTTCCCTCGGCCGAAAATGTCAGCAAGGTCATTATCGACGAGACGGTGATCAAGGGGGATGCAGCGCCTTTTCTCGTCTACGAGACGGAGGAGAAACAGCGCGCAGCGGGTGAGTGACGGGGCTCCGTTTTTGCAACAAAAAACCCGCCGCGGCGGGTTTTTTTGCGGGTTCAGCTTGTATTCATCCATGACTCGCCCATATCCTCCTTCAACCCTCCTAATCCGA
>Ga0172373_10006392_pt1 | contig 15660 bp, 16 predicted proteins | sample Lak10m_2_FD_114546 | JGI IMG/M metagenome (GOLD analysis project Ga0172373, IMG submission 114546) | Freshwater microbial communities from Kabuno Bay, South-Kivu, Congo - kab_092012_10m | ecosystem: Environmental > Aquatic > Freshwater > Lake | place: Democratic Republic of the Congo...
GACATGCCGAAAGCATTGCAAATATTAATCATCGTAGTGATTGTCACACGGACAATTTTTACAGTTATTGATTACTTTGATCAAACAGCCTCAAAGTTTGAGTAAGTCTTTAATGCAAAATTTTAGATCAGATTTAATTCATAATCCTATCAAGAACACTGAGATCTTTATATTTAGAACTTAAATGAATGTACAAATAAAATACATCCCTGATTTATAAAAACAGGGATGCAGAGTAGGGATTATTTTGTTAAACCTAACCAATCTCTTGGTTTTAAATAATAATCTGTAAGTCGTTTCTCTGACGAGTCAGCGTCCCATTCTGGACGATACGACCAACCTGCTAGATTCGGTAAACTTACTAGAATTGACTCAATACGCCCACCAGTTTGTAAGCCGAACAAAGTGCCACGGTCATAAACCAAATTATATTCTACATAACGCCCACGACGATAAAGTTGGAACTCACGTTGCGCTTCTGTATAGGGTTGCTCACGATGCTTTTCAAAAATAGGTAAGATCGCCTCTAAGTACCCATTTCCAACGGCTTGCATATATTTAAAACAAGTTTCGAAATCCCACTGATTGAGATCATCAAAGAACAGCCCACCTACGCCGCGTTGTTCATCACGATGCTTTAAATAAAAATAATCATCACACCATTGTTTATGTTCTGCATAAACATTTTCACCAAAAGGCTTGCATAAGTCATAAGCGGTTTGATGCCAATTTTGAATATCTTGATCATCTGGGTAAAAAGGTGTCAGATCGAAGCCACCACCAAACCACCAAACAGGATCTTGACCTTCAGGTTCGGCTACAAATAAACGAACATTGGCATGTGAGGTTGGAATATTAGGATTTTTAGGATGAATGACTAATGAAACACCCAAAGCTTGTGCTTTTGCACCGGCAATCTGTGGATGGCGTTCTGTCGCTGAAGCAGGTAGTTTGCTGATGTTAATGTGGGAAAACATCACCCCACCTTTTTCGATTACTTCACCATTTTGTAGAACTCGAGAGCGACCACCACCGCCTTCGGTTCTCTCCCAATCATCAATGACAAACTCAGCGGTTCCACCGCCTGCACGTTCCTGTTGTTCTAAACCTGCGCAAATTCGTGCTTGTAGATCAAGTAAAAATTCACGAACACGTTGAATATCAGCTGAAGTTGGATGCTGCATGATGATCCTCTTGAGGTGATCTATATATTAGTAACATCAAAACATAAAACCATAAAAAAAATAAGGGATTTTTAATCATTCTGATTAAAAATCCCTTGATTGCTTTATTTTTAAACGTTTAAGAACGTGAATCAGAAGTCATCTTTTTGATAGAGATGATCCATACGCTCACGTTTGGTCTTTAAATATTGCTCATTGAACGGATTTTTTCCAACAGTAAGTGGTACACGTTCAACAACATTAATACCAAGATCGGTGAGTGCTTTAAGTTTTAGAGGATTGTTAGTAATCAACTTAACCTCTTTGACTTGGAGATGATCGAGCATAATACTGCACATATCATAACGACGTGCATCAGCAGGAAGATTCAACAGAAGATTAGCATCAACAGTATCATGCCCTTGATCTTGAAGTGCATAAGCTCGGATTTTATTGGTCAATCCAATGCCACGACCTTCTTGACGTAAATAAAGGATGACACCTTGACCTGCTTCATTGATCAAATGTTGGGTTGCTTGCAGTTGAGGACCACAGTCACATTTCAGTGAGGCAAAAGCGTCGCCCGTAAGACACTCTGAGTGAATACGAACTAAAACAGGAGTATTTGGTGGAGTTTCTAAACCTTTAGAAAGCGCCACATGTTCTTCACCCGTCTTTGGGTCTTGAAACACGGAAATATTGAAGTCACCGAAAGCAGTTGGTAGCTTTGATGTTGCAATAAATTCAATCGGCACAGATTTATTCACTATTATCAGAAAAACTGTCAAAGTATAGCCTAATGTGTGAAGATTGCGTGAATTAGAATGTCTGATTTTTCACACAAGTTTTTCTTTTTCATACAAAGCACATAATAATAGTTGATAAACAGTGACATAATTCAGGATAATCTGATGGCTATACTGTAAATGTATGCAAGAGAATGTTCAGCACTACATCATTCGCACATGTGGCTGATTGAAGGTGCATCATGTTTAATTGTATGATCACCCCCATTTAACCCAGCTTCGGATTTGCCAGGCTTAAAAAGGCTTTGCCACATTATGTTGTATACCGAAATTCCAACTCAACGCCCTGTTACGCCATTGTTGGATGAAATCGATCATCCTGAGCAATTACGTCAGCTCGAGCAAAGCCAACTCCCTCAAGTGGCAGATGAGTTGCGTCAATATATTTTGTATGCAGCAGGACAAAGTGGTGGTCACTTTGGCGCAAATTTAGGTGTGATTGAACTGACAGTTGCTTTGCACTACTGTTTCAATACACCAAATGATCGTTTAGTTTGGGATGTAGGGCATCAAGCATATCCTCACAAAGTCCTGACTGGGCGTCGAGAACGTATTACCACAATTCGTAGTAAAGGTGGTTTAGCTGCATTTCCAGCACGTGATGAATCTAATTTTGATACTTTCGGTGTAGGACATTCTTCAACAGCAATTTCTGCTGGATTAGGGATGGCACTCGCTCGCCGTTATCAGCAAAAGCCTTGCGAAGTTGTTGCGATTATCGGTGATGGTGCAATGACAGCAGGGATGGCTTTTGAAGCCATGAATGATGCTGTTGCACATAATGCTGATCTAATCGTGGTATTGAACGATAATGATATGTCGATCTCATGCAGCACGGGTGGTTTTGCAAAACATCTCGCTGCGATCTGGGAAACTGGTCAATTGGTCAATCTAAATGAACAGGGCGAAGCTTATGTTCAGCCACATCCAAAATGGACATACAATTCGCGTTTGCATCAATCTGCAACAGATGCAGCTGATAACTTATTTAAAGCGATTGGTTTTGACTATTTCGGACCTTTTGATGGGCACAATGTTGAACAACTTGCTCAAGTCTTCCACGGATTAAAAAAACGCAAAGGTCCGCGATTAGTTCACGTTTACACTAAAAAAGGTAAAGGTTTCGCTCCAGCAGAAGCAGATCCGATTACCTATCATGCCATTACTAAGATTACACCTACTGCTTCGGCACCAGTTAAAAAATCACCACCTAAATATTCAGATGTATTTGGACAGTGGTTATGTGACGAAGCTGCACAAGATGCACGTTTATTAGCGATCACACCTGCAATGTGTGAAGGTTCTGGCATGGTGAAGTTTGCACAGCAATACCCTGAACGCTTTTTTGATGTTGCGATTGCTGAACAGCATGCAGTCACTTTAGCAGCGGGTATGGCGTGTGAAGGTTTAAAGCCTGTTGTCGCGATTTATTCAACCTTCTTGCAACGTGGCTACGATCAGTTGATTCATGATGTGGCATTGCAAAATTTAGATGTCACCTTTGGTATTGATCGTGCTGGTTTGGTTGGCGAAGATGGTCCAACGCATGCAGGTGCATACGATTATGCCTATATGCGTACTGTACCTAATATGGTGATTATGGCGCCAAAAGACGAAAATGAATGTCGTCAAATGCTACACACTGCATATCATTATAAAGGTCCAACAGCAGTTCGTTACCCACGTGGTGCTGGAACAGGTGTAGAAATTCAACAACAAATGGCTGCTTTAGAAATTGGTAAAGCTGAAATCGTTGCAGAATTTAATTTGGATGCAGATCAGCAGATCAGTATTTTGGCTTTCGGGAGTCGAGTGGCAGCTTCAGTCGAAGCAGCGCAACAATTTGCGAATAAGCATGCAATAGGTGTGCGTGTGGTAAATATGCGTTTTGTGAAGCCATTGGATGAACAAATGATACCAACACTTGCTGAACGAACTCAGCTTTTCGTAACTGTTGAAGAACATGCCGTGATGGCAGGTGCGGGAAGTGCAGTAAATGAATTCCTCGCACAAGCAAAAATCGTAAAGCCAATCCTGAATTTGGGTTTGCCAGATGAGTTTTTACATCAAGCTACACATCAACAAATGCTCGCCGATTGTGGTTTGGATGCGCATGGGATTTTAGCTTCAATTGAACGTGCTTGGTTTTAGATAAAAAACGGAAATAATTTTTCGTAAACATTTTTCCCCTAAAAGCCCTTATATTTGATAGAATGTAAGGGCTTTTATGCATTATTCTTTGTCAAAATCTTCAAATTTGTAGTGGGTGTTCAATGGAACCTATGGTGGTTATGGCTGCGCGTGCGGCTCAAACAGTTGGTCAAGAGCTTTTAAAGGCACATCAAAATCGTCATAAACTCGATTTACAAGTTGAAGAAAAAGGCATTGATGGTCCAGTAACACGTGTTGATCGTTATTTGGAACAACTTACAATAGATACACTTCGCAAAAGCTATAAAAATCATAGCTTCCTAGGTGAAGAGTTTGGTATGCAAGAAGGTAAAGGTCACGACGCTGATTGGTGTTGGGTGATTGATCCTTTAGATGGTACTCAAAACTTTATCAATGGTTTCCCTCACTTTTGTATTTCTATCGCTGTACAACACAAAGGCGTGACACAACACGGTGTGATCTATGATCCAGTACGTGATGAGTTATTTTCAGCTAGTCGTGGTCGCGGTGCAGTGATGAATCAACGCCGTATTCGTGCGAATGTCAAAGATACTTTAGATAAAACATTCCTAGCAGTCGGTCATCCTTATCGCGCGAAGCGTAATGGTGAAATTGTTTCTTATGCAGAGCAACACTTTGCTTCGTTATTGGCAGTCACAAAATCTGGCGCTCAAATTCGTCGTGCAGGTTCAGCAGCTTTAGATTTGGCATATGTTGCTGCGGGTCGTTTTGATGGTTTCTTTGAATTAGGTTTAAAACCATGGGATATCGCTGCAGGCGAGTTAATTGTTAAAGAAGCGGGCGGTGTGGTTGTGGATGCTCGTGGTGGTAATGATTCAATGGAAAATGGTCAAGTCATTGCTTGCTCAATGAAAATGTTAAAACCACTAATGCAAGCGGTAGTTCCAGCATGGAGCGAAGCTGCAAAATAAATTTTAGATTAAAAAACCCTCAATAATTTGAGGGTTTTTTATTATGATCTGATAATAATGAAGGAGTTATTTTTATAATTTCATCTTCTTTAATCGGTTAGAGACAAATAATAAAGGTGATCCAGTAGAAAAACCTATTAAAAAGGGTGACTTTTAAAATTATTCTGCTATAATCCGCCCACGCACTTAAATTCCAGTTCATTACCTGAACATTCAGTTCTATTCATATTATGCGCACGCTGTCCATAGAGAGGACCACATCTTGCGCCCAAATCGCTTAGCGATTCTTCAGGTTGAGGCAGTAATCAAGCGTGCGTTAGTCCACATCGTCGTTATTCGGATTGCCGCTGAATTTCATATATTTTCAGCTTGAGTCGCTTTGCCGCTTTTTGCCGATGTCTATTTTTTGTATTTATTAAAATGGAGCACCCATTAGGGTGAAACTCTCTATGAGCAAAACTTTTGCCGAATTTTCTTTGCACGAAACCTTACAACAAGCCCTAGAAGGTTTAGGTTTTACTAGTCCAACTCCTGTGCAAGAACAAGCGATTCCAGCTGCGTTAGAAGGAAAAGATCTATTAGTTTCTAGCCAGACTGGTTCTGGTAAGACAGCAGCATTTTTACTCCCAACATTAAACGCTTTAACTGGTCAAGAAACTTTCGTGCCATTTAAAGAGCGCATGAAAGCGATTACCCAACCAAGCATTTTAGTTTTATGCCCAACGCGTGAATTGGCTCAACAAGTAAGCCAAGATGCGATTGCATTTGTACGTCATATGAAAGGTGTTCGTATTGCTGCAATTATGGGTGGTATGCCTTTTGGTAAGCAAATTCAACAGCTTAAAGGCGCGCAAGTTATTGTTGCTACTCCAGGTCGTTTACTTGACTTGGTTAATCGTCGTCAATTGAAACTTGATAAAGTTGAATCTTTAATCGTCGATGAAGCTGACCGTATGCTTGATCTAGGTTTCTCTGAAGATCTAGAAGCAATTGGTGAGTTAGCTGCAAACCGTAATCAAACATTAATGTTCTCTGCTACTTTTGCTGATCGTATTATTCGTCTTGCTGAACGTATGATGAATGATCCACAACGTATCGCAATCGAAACAGGCCACAGTACTAATACTGATGTAACTCAAACATTACATTGGACTGATGGTTTTGAGCATAAGAAAAAATTACTTACACACTGGTTATCTGACGAGTCAGTAGATCAAGCTGTTGTATTTGCAAGCACGCAAGAAGATACAGACATGCTTGCTGAAGAATTAGCTGAAGCAGGTCACTCTGTAGTTGCGTTGCATGGTGCTATGCCACAAACAGTTCGTAACCGTCGTTTACGTAGTATTCGTGAAGGTCGTGCAAAAATCTTAGTTGCAACTGATGTTGCGGCACGTGGTTTAGACGTACCAACCATTTCTCACGTAATTAACTTCGGTTTACCGATGAAAAATGAAGACTATGTACACCGTATTGGTCGTACAGGTCGTGCGGGTCGTACAGGTCAGGCGATTACACTTGCGACTTATCGTGAACGTGGCAAAATCCGTGCTTTAGAAGATTATTTAGATGCACGTTTAAATGTGTCTGAAATTGAAGGTTTAGAGCCATCTCCACCTCCTGCACGTTCAGGTCGTGATGGCGGCGGTCGTGGTCGCGGTGGTCGTGATGGCGGCGGTCGTGGTCGTGGTGGTTTTGGTGGCGGTCGTCGTTTTGAAGGCGAAAGCAATTTCAAACGTCGTGAAGGCGGTGAAGATCGTCCACGTCGTAGCTTCGATGATAAACCACGTGGTGAACGTCCATCATTTGGTGGTGAAGATCGTCCACGTCGCGAATTCAATTCTGATCGTCCACGTCGTGAAGGTGGTTTTGAAGACCGTCCACGTCGTAACTTTGATGATAAACCACGTGGTGAACGTCCATCATTTGGTGGTGAAGATCGTCCACGTCGCGAATTCAATTCTGATCGTCCACGCCGCGAAGGTGGTTTTGATGATCGTCCAAAACGTACATTTGGTGGTGAAGATCGCCCACGTCGCGAGTTCAATTCTGATCGCCCACGTCGTGAAGGTGGCTACAACGATAAACCACGTTTTGACTCGAATGATGACAACCGTGGTAATCGTGTAGATTATAAACCACGTCGTGAAGGAAGCTTCGGTGATCGTCCAAAACGTGATTTTGGTGATCGTCCAGCGCCTCAACGTGAAGGTGGCTTCGGTGACCGTCCAAAGCGTAGCTTTGGTGGTGAAGATCGTCCAAAACGTACATTCGGTGGTGAAGACCGTCCTAAGCGTAAATTTGGTGAAGATCGTCCAGTACGCGGTACACGTGAAGAAACTTTCGGTGGCGACCGTCGTCGTAAAAACGACTTCTAATCGTTAAAAAAACGATAAAATGAAGAAGCCAGTTGAAAAACTGGCTTTTTTATTACTTGATATTCATGTAGAATCGGGAAAAATGTGTTCTAGTTCAAATTTTATATAAAAAATGAATAATCTTAAGCAAAATAACAGTTTTGTTGCTCAAGCATGGTCTTTCGTTTGCAATGAAGGGCTACCGTGTCTATTTGTCATTCTCATGTTATGTAATGGATTATTCTTTGCATATGCATTGTTTGATGAAAACAATTCTGACAGTTTTAATGCCAATAATACGATGCATGTTGCGAGTGAATCCGCGTCTAAGAATAACTACATAAATTAAATAATCTTGATACATCCCTTATCAAAATAAAAACAAGTGCTTAATCTTTCAGTGTATAGTATGCGTGCATAAAAAGTGCAGGAATGAATGCCCTTATGAATAATAAAACTCCTCGCGATACTGAAGCCTTAATTGAAGTTAAACACTTGAGCTTTAATCGAGGGGAACGTGTCATTTATGATGATGTTTGTCTCAAAATTCGACGTGGTCAGATTACTGCAATCATGGGGCCGTCAGGTACAGGTAAGACAACATTATTAAGACTCATTGGTGGACAATTAACTCCTGATCGGGGTGAGGTTTTAATCGATGGTAAAAATATAGCAGCAATGTCTCGTCCTGAGCTATTTACAGCTCGTGCGCGTATGGGAATGTTATTTCAAAGTGGTGCGCTGTTTACTGATATGTCGGTATATGAAAATGTTGCATTTCCGATACGAGCTCATACGAAGTTACCTGAACATATCATTGCAGAGCTTGTTGCCTTAAAGCTTGAATCTGTTGGTTTACGCGGTGCAGAACAATTAATGCCATCAGAACTTTCTGGAGGTATGAATCGTCGTGTTGCTTTAGCACGTGCGATTGCACTTGATCCAGAATTGATTATGTATGATGAACCTTTTGCTGGGCAAGACCCGATTGTGAAAGGTGTTTTAACTCGATTAATTCGTTCTTTACGTGAAGCATTAGATTTAACAACGATTATCGTATCGCACGATGTGGCAGAGACCTTATCGATTGCTGATTATATTTATGTTGTTGCTGAAGGTAAAATTCAGGGTGAAGGTACACCTGAACAATTAGAAAATCATGCTTCACCATTTGTGCGCCAATTTTTAACAGGATCAGCTGAAGGACCTGTCGAATATCAATTTACTCATCAAGCTTATTTAGATAACGAGGTCCGTCCATGAATACGATTGCCTGGTTAGGTAGACTCGTTATTGAGCGGGTGAAAGGCATTGGTGCAGCGTCACTAATGTTGATTCAGATTTTATTTTCAATGCCATCTAAAGGCGGATTTCAGCGTTTTATCTACCAAATGTACCGTGTCGGAGTGATGTCATTATTGATTATCTCTGTCTCTGGTTTATTCATTGGTTTGGTACTGGGTTTACAAGGCTATTCGATTTTGGTGAATGTCGGTAGTGAAGCAATGTTAGGGACGATGGTGTCTTTGACATTACTTCGTGAGCTTGCACCTGTAGTCGCTGCATTATTATTTGCAGGACGTGCTGGTTCGGCGCTTACTGCTGAAATCGGTTCGATGAAACAGAGCGAACAGCTTGCCAGTATGGAAATGATTGGTGTTGATCCGTTAAAGCAAATCGTTTCACCACGTTTATGGGCAGGTATTGTAAGTTTACCGATGCTGACTGTCATTTTTGCTGCAATTGGTATTGTCGGTGGAAAATTAGTTGGTGTTGATTTCCTCGGAGTGGACGAAGGTTCATTTTGGGGTGGAATGCAAAGTAGTGTGCAATTTGGACATGATGTTGTTAATGGCATTATCAAAAGCGTAGTGTTCGCATTGATTTGTACATGGGTAGCGGTATATCAAGGTTATGCCTGCGATCCAACTCCAGAAGGTATTGCGACGTCGATGACGAGAACGGTCGTGTATTCTTCACTTTGTGTATTAGGTTTTGATTTCGTGTTGACTGCGGTCATGTTCGGAGGGATTTAATGAAATCACGTACTAGTGAGCTGGCCGTAGGTATTTTTGTCATTATCTTCGGTATCGCTCTATTTTTTCTTGCAATGAAAGTCAGTGGTTTAGTTGGCACAAATTTACGTGATAGCTACAGCATGACAGCGCAGTTTGACAATGTGAATGGTTTAAAACCACGTGCAAAAGTTACGATGAGTGGTGTAACGATTGGTCGTGTTGAATCTATTACATTAGACCCAATCACACGTTTAGCGACTGTGAAATTCGAATTGGATGGTAAGTTAACGAGCTTTAATGCTGAGCAGTTAAAAGAAGTTCAGAAGAATGCACTTGAGGAATTACGCTATAGCTCTGATTATCAACAAGCTGATGCTGCGAAACAAAAAGAAATGGAACAGCAACTGATCGGTAACATGACCTCCATCACGAGTCTGGACGAAGATGCTTATATAATGGTAGCAACCAATGGCTTATTGGGTGAAAAATATTTGAAAGTCGTACCAGGTGGTGGTGTCAACTACTTGAAACGTGGTGACGTCGTTTCAAACACTCAAGGCACAATGGATTTAGAAGATTTAATCAGTAAATTTATTACTGGCGGTGCGGGTAAATCCACATCAAGCTCATCAACAGAAAGTTCAGCTTCTCAAGCTGCTACGGATGATGCAGAACCTTCGTTTGTTGAGTAATTCAGGTTAGGAGATTGAAGTGAATACATTATTGAAACAGACACTGACAGCAAGCGTATTATCGACAATGCTTGCGAGTGCCGCTTTTGCAGCGCCAAAAGAGACCCCACCTGATTTCGTAAAACGCGTTGCAGATGGCTTAATTACTCGTTTGAAAGCTGATAAACCGAAGTTGCAAAACAATCCAGCTTTGGTCAGAACGATTATCCGTCAAAATCTTGATCCATATGTAGATTCGCAAGCATTTACTCGTATCGTATTGGGTACTTATGCAAATAACCAATACACGAATGCTGCACAACGTGCTCAGTTTGAGAAAAACTTCCGTGAAGTGATTATCGAAAACTATGGCGGTGCTTTCGCGAAATATACTAATGAAAGTTATACAATGCGTCCGTTTAAGTCGACTAACAGCAAAAATCCTGTGGTGACTTTAGACTTTATGCATAATGGCGAGAAGATCCCCGTGTCATTCCAATTAACGGACAAAGGGGATCAATGGAAAGTGCGTAATATCAATGTTTCTGGTATTGATCTAGGCTTACAATTCCGTAACCAGTTTGCTGCTACAGTTCAGCGTAATGGTGGAAATATTGATAAAGCGATTGCGACCTTTAAACCAGATGCTGATGCAGCTGTAAATAAAAAATAAGTAGGTGACGGGTGATTCAATATATCGACCAACAACTCGTCGTTCCTAAGACGATTGATTTTGAAAATGCAGAGCAAGTTTATCAATCAGGTTTAGCATATATTCAGCAACATCAAAGTTTTCCTTTAGTTGTTGACCTTGCTCAGCTTGAAAATGGTAATACTTTATCTTTGGCTGTTTTGGTGCAATGGTTACGTCAAACTCCAGAGAGTAAAGGATTACATTTTAAAAATGTTTCTGAAAAGATGTTAAAGATCATCCAAGCTTGCCATCTACAAGATGACTTAAAGTTAATTTAATTGGTTTTGTAGATTACAAAAAGAGAGCTATTAAAGCTCTCTTTTTTATTAGTATTATTTGGGATAAGCTGAAAAAAGAGCTTCGCAAGTTGGATATTTTTGATGTATTTTTTTTAAATAAAAGCTTTCGTCATTTTCTAAAAAACCATCTAGTAATCTGATAGATGATTCATTATTACAGCCTTTAATTCTTCTATTCCATGCGGTAAATGGTGCAATAGGAAGATCAATCGATATGGTATTTTCTTTGCAATGTAATAATGCTAAAGAGACAATTTGATATTTCTGGGGTGCATTATGATTTGATGGGTATGCTAAGCCCATAATTAAGTCATTCGTTTTTATCGTTTTAACTGGAAAGTCACTCATCCATTCTTTAGGTCTTGGTGAAATGATTTTAGATAACAAATTTTTAAATACAAAGTCAGGATGCTGTAATTTATATTTAGTATGATTAATTGAATTGATCTTCTGAACAGACTTAACGCGGGCAATAAACACATCATTTGGGGAAAGCGGTGCGCAGGCAAAAGTTGTGGGTATCGAAAGAGTTATGCCTATACAAAGGAATAACCCTTTCATTTTATATCCATTTCTTCCATCTGAAGTAGACCATTGGCAGTACTAAGAATGCCATTAAGATGCCAGCGACGACGAGAAAGCTTAAACTTCCATGAGCAAATGGTAATTCATCTGTATTCATCCCATAAATACTTGCAATCAGCATAGGTGGTGCAAGCATACTTGGTAAAATAGAGAATCGACGAATCGTGTCATTCTGTTCAGTGTTAATGAACCCAGAAGTGGTATCGAGTAAGAATCGTACTTTTTGGAATAAGAAAGCATCGTGCTCGACCAGTGAGCGTACATCCTCGCTTAATTCTCGAATATCTGCATCATAGATATGACTGCCTAATGCACGTGGGCGAGATAAAAAGGTAAGAACTCGACGCAAATCAATCAAACATAATTGTGCTTTTCCAAGCATATCTTCTTGTTGTGCTAGGCGTGTAATCATGTCATCTAGATCTAAGATCTTTTCACGATGATGATTATTGAGTACTTCTGTGGAGTATCTTTCTAAGTCTTTGTGGATATCTTCTAAGATATCCGCAAGTTCATCAAGCTTTGCTTCTAGTAACCCTAATAAGATCCACGTCGGATCTTTATAGTCCATATCATAGTCATTGCGACGCGCACGGGCACGGAATGCACGGAAAGCGACGAGCTTCTCACCACGCATGGTAAATAAACGATCTTTATGCAAAATAAATGCGACGGTTTGTACCATTGCAAGCATATGTGATGAGTCGTCAGTATCACCATCTACCTGATAATTTTTATTCTTTGTTAAAAAATATGTGCTGATATGCAAAATACCATCATCATCACGGTAAAATCGTGCGGATGAGGAAATGTCTTCAAGTGATTTAAGAGTAGGTAAGTTGCGCTCATAAGCATCAAGTACCCATTGTTGTTCTTCTTGTGATGGAGCGATTAAATCAATCCAAACTAATTCAGGATGCAGATCAAAACTCCCATTGATCGTTGCATCTTCTAGACTACCGCGCTCTGTGGCATAAAAGGCTTCAAGCATGTCTTTTTTCCTCGCGCAGTTTATGAAAGTCAGCGTGTATTTTAGACAAGGATTGAACTAAAAACACTTGCCTAAACGCTATTTTGTCAAAAATCTTGTTTCATAGCCTACTTTATCAGCATGACAGTTATATAAAACGGTTTTAATTGTATGAATTCTATATGTGTTTTTTGCGGTTCTTCTCTCGGTAATGATGTGGTTTATGAACAAATCACTCAAGCAACAGGTCAAATAATTGCTGAACAAGGTTTGACCCTTGTTTATGGTGGTGGTCGTTCTGGCTTAATGGGTGTGGTTGCCAATAGTGCGCTTGAAGCAGGTGGAAAAGTGATTGGTGTTATTCCTGAAGCTTTGGTTGATCGTGAGCTTGCGCATGCTGAACTTAGCGAACTATATGTTGTGAAAGATATGCATGAACGAAAAACCAAGATGGCTGAATTGGCAGATGGTTTTATTGCATTACCTGGCGGTGCAGGGACTTTGGAAGAAATTTTCGAGCAGTGGACATGGAATCAATTAGGAATTCACCAAAAGCCTTGTGCATTTTTAAATATTAATGGCTTTTATGATGATCTGATTAAAATGTTACAAGCTTCAGTTGAGCATGGTTTTAGCCAAGCTCGATTTGTAGAGACCTTGATTGTGTCGGATAATATCCATGATATTTTAGCGGCATTTCAGAAATATCAACCCGCAGTTCCGAAATGGACGTCTCGCAATGAAATTCAAGCTTGAGGATAACCTTTGAAAACAATCACTGTCGCTGCTGCCATTATCATGAATGACAAAAATGAGTTGTTATTGGTAAGAAAAAAGAACACGCGTGTGTTTATGCAAGTTGGCGGAAAGCTTGAACCCAATGAAGCGCCTGAAATAGCAATTCAGCGCGAAATTTTAGAAGAAATTGGGTCTACTTGTGACATCAAGCAGTATTTGGGGCGATATGAGACAGCAACAGCAAATGAACCTGATCATCAATTAATTAGCCATCTGTTTGTTGTCGAACTTCATCAACAACCTGAAATTGCGGCTGAAATCGCGGAAATGAAATGGATTGATTTGCATGAAGAGTCTATTTTGCTTGCACCATTAACTACCGAGGTTGTCATTCCTTGGTGTCTTAAGCAGTAATATCATGATTTGCCTGTTTAACACCACCAGCGGCTAAACAGGCTGAGTATATATGTTGACACCCCAGCTGTTTTAATACTTGACTGAGGGCATCAATAGAGCTGCCTGTGGTCACGACATCATCAATAATCAGCACTTTTCTGTAAATCAATTGAAGATGTGTTTTAGCGACAAATTGATCTTCTATATTTTCCAGTCGCTCTAAACGGCTTAAACCTTTTTGAGAATGTTGGGCTAGTCGTTGCACGGGCTGCCATACTGGAATATTCAATACTTTGCTCAGTTCCTTAGCGATTAAAAGTGATTGATTGAAACCTCTTTCCATCAGTCGATCATTTGAAATAGGCATTGGTACGATGGCATGTACTTTTGGCAGCTTAAGTTCCAGTAATAGTCCGCTAAGTAATCGAAGATGATGTAACTGTTGCTCGTATTTAAATTGTTGAATGAGTTGGCTGATCGGATATTCATAATGACAGGCAATAAGTATATCTTGCTGATGTCGTTCGATTTTATGTTTTAACCATGGTAATTGTTGCCAGCAACTTTGACAAACACCATATTGTGCTCTGACACCAATATCGCATAAGTGACATGCTGTGAAATAATCAGCAACTTGTTGTGCTCCTCGGCTCAATAATTTAAACATAAGCGTATCGAGGTGCTTCAGGTAGCCAGCGTTTTAATAGTCCTTCAGCATGTTGTGGATAATCTTTGAGTAATTGTTCAGCAACATAATGTGCTTGGGTGAGCAAATGGTCATCACGTTCTAAGCGTGCGACACGAAACCCCATATCACCAGTTTGCTTGGTACCTAGTAATTCACCTGGACCACGTATTTCCAAATCTTTTTCAGCGATCACAAAGCCATCGTTGCTTTCACGCAAGATGGAAAGACGTTCTTGTCCATTTTGTGATAGTGGCGTTTTGTAGAGTAGGGCACAAAAACTAGCTGTTGCACCGCGACCAACTCGACCACGTAACTGATGTAATTGAGAAAGTCCAAGTCGTTCCGCATTTTCAATCACCATAATGGATGCATTGGGCACATCGACACCCACTTCAATCACTGTGGTGGCAATCAAAAGTTGTGACTGGTTGTCTTTAAAGGCTTGCATGACAGCTTGCTTTTCATCAGCTTTCATTTTGCCGTGTACTAATCCCACATTTAGATCAGGGAAGCGTTCTTTAATTTCTTGAAAAGTTGCTTCTGCTGCTTGGGCATCCAAGGTTTCAGATTGTTCAACTAAAGTGCAAACCCAGTAGGCTTGTTTACCTTCACGACAGTTACTGGCGATACGTTGTAAGACCTCTTCTCGACGATCCAGAGGAATCGTGACAGTTTGAATCGGGGTTCGTCCAGGTGGTAGCTCGTCAATGATTGAGGTATCTAAATCACCATAAGCACTCATTGCGAGTGTGCGTGGAATAGGGGTCGCTGTCATCACTAATTGATGTGGTGTAAATTGATCAACGCCTTTATTACGTAATGCAAGTCGTTGATCTACCCCAAAGCGGTGTTGTTCATCAATAATCACTAAGCCCAACTTCGAGAATTCTACATTGTCTTGGAATAGGGCATGCGTTCCTACAACGAGTTGTGAGTGACCTTCTTTAATTTCCTGCTCTGCTAATGTTCGTGCTTTACCTTTCTGTTTACCTGAAAGCCAAGCTACTTTTATGCCTAAAGGCTCAAACCAACGTTTGAAATTTAAATAGTGTTGTTCAGCCAAGATTTCGGTGGGTGCCATCAGCGCCACTTGCCATTCAGCTTCTAAAGCATGGCATGCTGCAACGGCTGCAACCAATGTCTTACCTGCACCCACATCTCCTTGAACTAA
>Ga0172373_10006397_pt1 | contig 15653 bp, 13 predicted proteins | sample Lak10m_2_FD_114546 | JGI IMG/M metagenome (GOLD analysis project Ga0172373, IMG submission 114546) | Freshwater microbial communities from Kabuno Bay, South-Kivu, Congo - kab_092012_10m | ecosystem: Environmental > Aquatic > Freshwater > Lake | place: Democratic Republic of the Congo...
CTCCAGCTCAGGCACTCAAAACCATCCGCGCTTTCCACCACAGTGCTCGGGCTGGAAAGCCCGAGCTACGGAAAATGCCACGCTTCCTTCGCGGCTTCGCGGCTTCGCGTGAGCCAAACCGCCCACCGACCACTTCTCCTCCCCTCGCCCCCGTGAAACGGGGGAGAGGGGTCGGGGGTGAGGGGGCCAGCCACCCTGGACATCTGCCGTTCAGGCACTCAAAACCATCCGCGCTTTCCACCACAGTGCTCGGGCTGGAAAGCCCGAGCTACGGAAAATGCCACGCTTCCTTCGCGCCTCCGCGGCTTCGCGTGAGCCAAACCGCCCGCTCACCGCCCACCGTCCACTGACCGGCCGACCTGATCCATGGGACCCAAAGCGAATGCAGCGTTTCGTTAGAAACAGTTGCCCAGTCCAATTGTACCCTAAGGTGCATCTCGTAGACTGGAATTTTCGATTCTCTGAACCCCACAGCACACTTGTCCTGCGCGGCAAAGTGGTGCATCCTGTTCCGAAACACTGTACAGTTGTCGAAATTGGTGACGTGAAAATTCTTTCTTGAATCCCCCAACTTAGCCACAGCCACAATCTCTCATGACTTCAAGCAACCTGTCGTTGATGAAGACTTGACTCAACACTTGAGCACTGACATGCCTGCTCCTGGCCAGTGAATCGATAGTGAATCCTTATGACACGTCCTCCGAAATTTCAGATCGACCTGACTGAACAGTTTCCAGCACTGCAACACGCGTAGATTGTGGAAGCCGTGATCCAGTTCAATGCTCCACCGCGAACCGTCATTGAGCAGCCTGTACTTCGAAAGATTCTTGAGGAACAGTTTGTCGGATACGCCATCAGTGATCAGGTACAGTTTGAAACGGGGTTCGCCGGATCGCCCGGCAACATGGAAGTTCGTCAAAAAAAGCAGTGGGATGGATTCCGGCTGACCTCAGATGATGGCAAACACATCTGTCAGTGGAAACGTAACTGTCTCGTGTTCAGTCGACTGCAGCCTTACGTTTCGTGGCCTCAGTTCATGGACATGGCCTTGCCGTTCTGGGAGCTCTATCGGAAAGCCGCAGATCCACAGCTCATTGAGGGAATCGGTGTTCGGTTCATCTCCCAGATTCCCCTCGGGGATGGTGAACGTCCATCGGTATACGTTCAACAGGTTCCATTGCCTCTCAAGGGTCTGGGCTTGCGTTCAGAGTCATTCTTCCATCAAGATACTATTCCCGTTGAAGGGTATCCCTTCGAAGTCCGGCTGATAAGGGCCATGCAGCCTGCAGCGGAGGCCAGTGGCTGTCGACGTCAGCTGATCGTCGATATTGATGTATCAACAACGGTCGCAGTGACATTGCCTGAGCTGGAAGGGACACTGCAACAAATGCGATACATCAGGAACAAAGTGTTTTTCGGCTACATGAAAGACGCTGAACAGCATTTCAAATAAGCGGGGTGAGTTCATGTCGATTGTCACTTCAGGTCTCAGCGAAGCGGCGAAGATTTTGCAACAGACTCAGCGCGGCATTGACTCGCGTTGCAGGTATGCAGTCAGGCTCTCACGGCAGGAAGCACTGGACGCTGTTTGTGAAGCGTGGCAGGGGACCGCAGAAGACCGGAAATCAGCTGACGATGAAACCGCCATCTCGAAGGAAGTGCGTGATACCGCGATTCGGTTTGTGGAAGCGCTTCCGCTTGCCTTTCCGCAGCCTTCCGTCTCTGCGGAGCCTGACGGACATATCAACCTCGAATGGTATCGGAATCCACGGCGAGTCATCTCAGTCAGCGTGGCTCCGTCTGATCGACTTCACTGGGCGGCACTGATTGGAAGCGAGTCGCCACGAGGCTCTGCCAGATTCATCGACCGCGTCCCGGAATCAATTCTGCGTTACATCGCGCGAGTATTTCAGGGATGATGCATCCTGATCAAATACCCGACGTAGCTGACAACGAATTGCTGGCGCGATTCATCGTGAACAGCAATGAAAAACTTCCTGATGGAAAAGTTTCCCACAAGTTGTTTATGCCCTATAAGTCGGTAGAGCTCTCTGTCAATCGGCACAGAGAAGCAACATTGGAAGAAATCTGGCAGGTTGGATCTGAAGGGATATCCAGCCGCGAAAGAAGATCAGATGGCGATTGCCAATGAACTGGCTGCTTCAATTGAAGGCAAGTGGATCCCACCTCCAGCTTGACCGTTCTTCTGGGATTTCTGGGGAAGCAGTCAGATTTCACCGGAATTCGTCACATGCGAAAATGCGGCCTTTTTCAGGCCAACTCATGCATGCACCCTCCATTCATTATCACCAGCCTGTGGCGCTGAATCAAGACTGGGTGATCGCTGCTGGTCAACTGGATATCCGGACGAGGACATCAACTTTGCCGCCGGAATTCGGTGGCGAACGAGTGGTTCTCCCGGTTCGTGGGGCTCCTCACCCCACATGCGCCAGTGCGTTCGCCTGCCCCGGCATCCCCACTCAAGTTCAGTTAACCCCGCTTCACCCACACATCCCTTCAGCCAGTCACATTTGCCTTCCGACCCGGTTGTGCATCATGATGCTCCGCTTCTTCTTTGCTTTTGCCTGAAGGTGGTGGGATGTCAGATTCACTGCAGGTGCTGCGGCAGTGGAAACTGCTGCAGCGGTTGTCGGACGAGCAGGACGGGGTGCTGCTGACGCAGCTGGCGGCAGAGCTGGGGGTGTCGCCGCGGACGGTGCGGCGCGATTTAGGCGTGCTGCAGGCTGCCGATTTTCCTCTCGAAGAACACGTGGGGGTGCGGGGAGTCAAGCGGTGGCGGATGCAGCCGCTCGGGCCGCAGCTGCAGGTCGGGTATGCCGATTTGATCTCGGTCATGATGAGTCGTCGGCTGCTGGAACCAATGGCCGGGACGCCGCTGTGGGACGGTCAGCAGCGGCTGCTGCGCAAAGTGCGCGGTGTGCTGGGGGAACGAGCAGTGCGGTATTGCCAGCAGTTAAGCGGCATGCTGGCCAGCAGCGGATTTGGTGTCAGTGATTATACGCGGCGAGGCGAACTGCTGGATGCGTTATTGCTCGGGATGGAGGAACGGCGGTGGGTCCGGGTGCAGTACCAGGGCGGTGCCGGTGAAACGTCGGCCCCTCGGGCTGCGTCAGGAGCAGCGGGGCAATGGCAGCAGCTGGGACCGCTGGGACTGATCTGGCACAACGGCAGCTTGTATTTGATTGCGTGGTCTCAGAAGCGCGGCGAGGTGCGGAATTACAAGGTGGACCGAGTATTGTCGGCGGAAGCTGAGGGCGGTGCATCTGATCAGTTTGAAATCCCGTCGGGTTTCAGTCTGCAGTCCTGGCAGGAGACGGCGTTCGGGGTGTACCGCGGCACAGGCGCGCGGATGTGGGAAATCCGAGTACGCTTTCGCGCAGGTTCAGCGCGTTATGTGCAGGAATCGTGGTGGCATGGGACTCAGCGGTTTGTCGAATTGCCGGACGGCGGCGTTGAGCTGCATTTGCGGCTGAACGAGCTGACGGCTGTCAGTAAATGGATTCTGGGATTCGGCAGCAGTGCCACGGTGCTGGCCCCGGTCGAGCTGCAGCAGCTGATACGTGAGGAGGCCACCGCCCTGCTGCGGGATCTGGAGGACCTGGACCGGCAGGGCGAGTGAGAAAAGGCTTGGGGCACCCGCCAGAGCCTTTGTTCGACGGAAATCGATGCATGCTCACTTGGGCAGCGAGGAACTGCGAAGCCGCAATTGTGAACATCACCTGTGGCTAAGCTTCAATGGGGCCCCACTGGATTGCCCCAAGCCGGGGCACATCGTACCATTCTTATTAGCTACAAGAGATGTTTGAAGAGACCTTTTTTTCAGTTTCCACGAACATTTCGGGCCACTTCGACGTTTTCATTGGGCAGTTTGTGTCATTTGGCAAAACAGCGGACGGAGGGAAACAAGATGTGTTCTTTTGATCAGTGCCTAGATGGATGGAGTGCAAGTTTACTGGCGAGAGCCACAAGGATTGCAGCTCAGTATCATGCTCTCCTGAAGGGCCATGTGGAGGATGTTGTTGGTGAAGTCGTCCTGAAAGCCTGGCGTGTACTGCATCACGGTACAGCGACCATGAATGACGTCCAGCGAATGCTACCAAAAATGGTTCGAAACATGGTGATTGATTTTGTCAGGCGGTCCAAACGGCGAAGGGAGGAGTGTTTTGCCAACTTTGAGCACCTGGCAACGTCGCGCCCTGCTGATGCGCAATTTGCTGAGTTGACGAGTGGACTTACCAAAGACGAGAGTGACTTGTTCAAGGCAAGGTTTATCGACAGGCGAACGGATCTAGAGATCTCTGCAGAGATGGGGTGTTCCCGTCCAACGGTGACTCGGCGTGTGAAAGAGATTGTAGAAAAACTGAAACAATTGGGAGAATATGACGTATGACCGAATCGTTCGACGACACTCCCGATAATTCACAGAAGTCGGTACCCCCACACATACGAATCCCTCTGTTGGCATGGTTGCAATTCCGCACGGCGCATCGATCAGTAAGCGTGGATCGAATGGTCTGCACCCCCCGGCTGCGAGACGGTTTTCTTCAAATCCTGTGGCGGATTGACGCCGGGATAGCAGAGGAAAACGCGCTATGGACCCTGATGACGGTAAGGAAGAACAAACAACTGCGACGATTTCTCGCGGGCTAAAGCGAATCTGGAGATTTTTTTTCCACCCCCCGCCAGGTTGGACATGATCTGTCAGGGGTCGTGTGTATGCTGGCGGAACAGAAAGTCGATTCCACACAGGCCGGCTGTTGTTTTTCGCAAACCTCCCAGTACCGTCGCATGTGCCATAATGGCATCTGGTTGAAGCTGAAAGGAACATTCGGTGCAACGAAATCTGCAGTCGTCCATGCAACTTGACCTTGGTTTTCCAGCGTTCGCTCAGTCGGCAACTGCGGAGGCCCATCGTTACCGTTTGTATGCAGGGCTCCCCAAAGATCTGTCCCTTGCGCACTCTCAGGAGGTGAAACACGCTCATCGAACCGCCGGACGGCAGATTGGCAAACGGATGCTGCAGTTGAAGCCCGACGGTGCCGTGCAAATTCGACCACCGGAGGGACGAGTCAGAAATGGGGGTGCCATGGCTGGAAACGATGCTCGTAGATGCACTCGCTCTGAGACACGGTTTGCAACCCACGATTCTTCTGAAACCAGGATACGTTCTGCCATACCCCGGAGAATTGTAATGGACCTTACAGCGAGAAATGGACCTCCGGTGCTGCGGCGAGACGGCATGGACCTGACTACGCTAGGTCATAATAGTTCAAACTCAACATCCCTGGTAGTTTGAACCGCAACTGATGGTTGTTACACTTATGCGATAGTCGTACGTGTTCCGACTGAATGACACTTTACGCAACCCACCAGCTGTTGATTAGGACATTTTTCCCGGCGAAGACGTAATCTTTGCTGAGCGATGTGCGATAATTTTGTGATTCAACGACAACAGAGAAACTATTGTTTCAATTCCTTCGATCAAAGGTAGATTTAATGAAGCTCTCCGATCTCCAGCAAGCTGTAGCCGGTAATGCAGCAGGTTTTCGCTCACGCGTTCGACTTCAGCCAGCGGGTGGCGAAGGCGACAAAGTCTTTCCGCCGACGTATAGCGACGCCACATACGCAAAAGAGAAACGCCGAGTACCGGGGCATGCCGACCCGGTGGAATGCGTTTTGCTGGATTCCGTACAAAGTCAGGCCAATCGGATTGAAGAAGCATTACAGGATGCCATAGACGAAGGACGGATTCAGATTCCCGTTGTTGAAGTCGACTTTTCGGACGTGCCGGTTGTTGACCCGGGAGCCGAAGCCGAAGGGCTTTACGAACCGATTGGACGCGTTACAAGTCTTGAAGCACCCCACCGAGTTGCTGACGCAATTCTGCGCGACAGTGAACTGGACGGAGTCCCGTTTCGGAATACGCCGCTCGGCAAAAAAATTGGAATGGCGAATCTTCGAAACGCGACTCCACTGTTCGAACTCTGCTCGACAGCCTTGCTTCTAGGCATCTGGGATTCCACCGGGCCAAAAGGTGGGCTGGGAACAAAATTTCAGCGAGCGATGGTATCCGAAATTGTCGGTGTCAACGCCAGTTACGGAACAAAAACCAGTAGCCGTATCGACCCGCTTGGCATTCGCAAAGATGCCGCCCAGATTTACGAATCGACGACATCAGACTGGACTCTCGATGCTGCTGATGCGAAGAAAAAGAGTGGTAAGCCGGTTTTCAAAGGCAAAGATGGCAAACCATCTGAGGCAAATCACGGAAATATTGTACCTTCAATGTCGGCAGTCCGTGATGGTGTCCCCTTGGCTGGCGGCGTGACTATCGACTATGCGGAACAGATGACGGTGTTGTCGCTGCCGGCAATTCGGCGGTTGCGATTTCCAATCGAAGGCAAGGATTCACGGGAAGCTAACATCGCCGGACGCACTGTCATTGCAGCCCTTGGGCTCACTGGTGCCGTTCTTGCCGCAGAACGCGGGCTTGATCTTCGCTCTCGTTGTTTGCTTTGGCCAATCGCACCGCTGACGTGGGAATTGCTGCAAACGCCTGGACAGTTGCCGCAGTCTTTTGAACTCACTGCAGACGCAGCAATAAAACTGCTCGAAGAAGCGGTCGCGGGGGCGATTGCAGCGAACCTGCCATGGATGACAAAACCGCTGATCCTCAAGCCTGCCGCAAAGCTGGTTGAGTTGGTGCGAAAGAGTCAACAGTTGGCTGTGCAGGGCGGAGAGGAAGAATGAGTTCAACCGTATCCTCCGCGACACCCGAAGCCCAAAATAAACCGGGGCTGACGATTTCACTGCGGTTTACCACTGGACGATGCGTAGCGACCAGCGTTAGTTCCCGAGACGAACCAGAATGGCCGCCCCATCCGGGGCGGGTCTTTATGGCCATGGCTGCTGCCTTTTTCGAATCGGAAGGGACTGAGCCGGAAAAACAGGCAGAACGAGAAGCATTGAACTGGCTGGCAGCACAGTCGATCGCACCAGAAATACGCGCGGTCGAGGCGGCAGAGCGATCAGTATTCAAGTGTTATGTACCAGTGAATGATAATCAGACGCCCAATAAGGCTATGCTGCAGTCGGCTCCGGGAATGCCTCGATCACGACAGCCACGAACGTTTCCTACGGTCGTTCCAGATCGGTTAAATGACAATCTCCCGCATGTACAGATCATTTGGGAATGTGGCGAAGTACCCCAGAACCACTTTGAGGCGATCGATCGCATCTGTCGAAATGTGATCCGTGTGGGGCATTCGTCATCTCTCGTTATGGCATGGGCCAATCGCCAGATTGATGAGGTCTCAGGTGATATGCAGCACTGGGTGCCAACGTCTGGGACTTCGTCACTGAACTGTCGCATCCCATGTGCCGGTGACCTTGAACGCCTGCAATCAGCATGCCGCGCAGAGCTGATAGAGAAGTTTGCGCAACTCACAACAAATATCCTTGAGTTGACCGGGCGCGAAAAATCTGCAGCGAAAGCCGAGTTCGAAGCGACGTTTGGTGAGCCGTTCAAGCAGAGTCTGCGATCGCCAGAGCCACTGTCTCCGACAATCAGTTCGTGGCAGGGATACAATCGGAAAGTATTTCGCAATGCATCTCCCGTGGAGAATGGATATTTCGACCGCGAGCTGCTGATCTTTGAAATCGTGGAAGGGCCTGTGCTAAACATCGAGCGAACGCTAAGTCTGACGCGTGCGTTCCGCGATGCTGCGATGTCGGCGTGCCCTGTTCAACCCCCGCCATCGTGGTTGAGTGGCCATGAAGAAGGTGGCAAGCCGGCGACTTCACCGCACGCCGCGTTTGCTTGCCTCCCGTTCGCTGGATCAAATTGGGCCGATGGCCATATCATGGGTCTCGTCATGGCCATGCCAAAAGGTGTCTCTGCGGAAGAACGAGGCCAATGCCTTGGGCCACTGATTGTGAATCAGGCGACAGGAGACGTGCAAGACCTGCGTTTTAAGTTGTGGGGGAAAGATCTTCCCGACCTTGCACTGCGGCTTTGCACACAACCAAGCCCACCAACAACTCTGAACAATGTGACATGGACGAAACCTTCAAGGGTCTGGGCCTCCGTAACTCCTGTTGTCCTGGACAAATTCCCCAAACAATCGATGACACAAAATCACGAGTTGTGGCACGCTGAAGTTTGCCGAATTATGGAACTATCCTGCGAACGTGCTGGATTGCCAGTGCCCATCCATGTTGGCATTAACACCACGGCGTGGCATCGCGGCATTCCCCGAGCTACGGCGAAGACTCGCCGTTCCGGTTCGGGGCGAAAGGCGACGGCACCTTTGGGTGATGGCTTTCCCACAATGTCCTCTCGAAAAGATCTTCCACCCAAGCCTCAAATTCACGTCTGTCTGGAATTCGCGGAACCCGTGGTTGGACCGGTGTTGATCGGCAGTGGCCGTTTCTTCGGATACGGTTTGTGCCTGCCAAAGTAGCTGAAGTAGTCACCCAACTACCAGTTCCACCTCATATCAGGTGCGGCGTTAGGCTGGTGGCCAACGGCCAGGCTGTGCCAAAACACCTGTGACAGCTACTCCACTTGAGAGTGACGAAGTCATTTTAGGAAAGCAAATCTATGCCAACTCTCGAACTCCCGGAACTAAACATAGACGGCTTTCCTGACGTCTTCAAAGCCATTCATGGTCATTCGCCATTCCGTTGGCAGACCAGGCTTGCAGAAAAAGCCTGCAATGGCGACTGGTCGGACTTCATCAAGCTGCCAACTTCAAGCGGGAAAACGGCATGCATAGATATCGCCGTTTTCTCGCTCGCATATCAGGCGTCGCGGCAAAAGTACACCGGCAAAGGAATCACGGCACCTCGACGAATTTTCTTCGTGGTTGACAGGCGGGTGATCGTTAACGAAGCGTTCCAAAGAGCAACGAAGATCTGCGACCACCTCGAAAAAGTGTTTAAACAACGTGACGAGTCCAGCCCGGTGTTTCCCGTTGCTGCGTGGCTTCAATCGCTGGCGAACCATCCGAAAGCTCCGCCTTTGGATTGTTTCGAATTGCGCGGGGGCATCTATCGCGATGATGCGTGGGTTCGATCAATGTTGCAGCCAGCTATTTTGACCAGTACCGTGGACCAAATTGGCTCGCGTCTGCTGTTTCGGGGCTATGGAGTGTCTGATCGGAATCTCTCGATCCACGCCGCCTTGACAGCCAATGACTCGTTTATCATTTTGGATGAAGCACACTGTTCACGGCCTTTTAGTCAAACGCTCGAGGCGATTGCCAGATATCGAGACGCCAACCTGAAGAGCGACACCGCACCGCGTTGGTCAGAAATTCTTGTGGCCTCGCCGTTTGGTTTTACTCAAATGACGGCAACCCCGGATACATCGGCGGACCACGGAACTGTTTTTGAAATCGAATCTGATGATTACAGCGCAGATCCCTTGCTGGAACAGCGGCATCATTGCTCAAAGCCGGTACGGCTGGTGGAGTGCAATGCAAAAGGTGCCCAGCAAAATGCAAAACTCGCAAAAGAGCTTGTGAATCAGGCAAAACATTTGGCGAAGCCTGCGGAAGGATCATCGGACAAACCGTGCCGTCGGATTGCGATAGTTGTGAATCGAGTTGCGTGTGCCCAGGAGGCCTATCGGCTGCTGGCGAAAGAATTTGGCGATCAGGTGGATCTCATGATTGGCCGCATGCGTCCGTTTGACCGGGACGCATTAACGGAAAAATTGCAGAAAGCATTTCGTTCCGATCCCAATCGTCAGGACGACAATGACTCGTCGCCCCGTTTTGTGGTTGCCACCCAGTGCCTTGAAGTGGGCGCCGACTTTGATTTCGACGGGCTGGTGACTCAATGCGCCAGCCTCGATGCACTCCGACAACGATTTGGGCGTCTCAATCGCCTTGGACTTCATGGTCAGTCGCATTCTCGTGGTGTCATTGTTATGGCAACCGGTGACGTGAAGCCAAAAGATCCCGATCCGATTTACGGCGAAGGGCTTCCCAACACGTGGCAATGGCTGTGTGAATGTACTCATCACTTTCCGACTGCTGTAAGCTCCATAATCGCCAGTAGTGAAGCAAATGAAACGGAGCCCGAGGAGCAAGACATCACTGCGACGCGGATGACCAGATTTGTCGATTTTGGAATTACGGCGATGGACGCTATGATCGCCGAGCGACGAGCGAACTCCGAAATCTCCAACCTGTCAGCAGAATCGCTCAACGCTCCTGTTCTGATGCCCGCACATCTGGACATTTTGTGTCAAACTGCGCCAACGCCAGCGATCGAACCAGATATTGCAACGTTTCTGCACGGCCCCAACCGTGGTATTCCCGACGTACTTGTGTGTTGGCGAGCGGATCTGCCTGAAAAATCTGACGCACTCAAGGACGAACACTGGGCCAACGAGGCTCGCAAAACGGTCGCAGTGTGCCCGCCATCTGTCGCTGAGCTTATAAGCGTTCCTTTAGCCCGATTTCGCAACTGGATCAACGGCGTCGAACCGGCCGACCAAACTGGCGATATTCTCGGGGAACACTCCGAAAACATTGCGTCGATCGAAAGCGAGAGGCAAGATCTACCCCATCACAGATACGGAATTGTCTGGTCGGGAGCAGATCGTGGCGACGTCCTTGTGGATCCGACCACAATCCGAAATCTCCGACCGAACGACACGATCGTTCTTCCTGTTAGTGCTGGAGGCTGGTCCCGGTTTGGTCACGTTCCCAACGCACCCGACGACATTGACGGTGCGGAAGTTATCTCCAATGACCGCTACAAAGAACTTGCAAAGATGGACATCGCGGATTGCGCGTTTCGCAAGTCACGGGCGCGCATCATTCTGCGAGTTCACAAGCGACTAATCACAAGTTCGGCAGATGAAAACTGCTTCAGAGCTTTACTGCCCTGGACGGATTCGGAAAAGAACGGGCGTTGCTGCGAGATCCTTAACAGCAGAATCGAAGATCAAGTTGAATCAGCCGACACCGATCAACCGGACGAGCCCCACGGAGCCACGATTCGTTATTCTCAACTGCTAAAGCTTTGCAAATCGGACAAGAAATCGTCTGTTCAGATGTTCCGCTACACAGACGGTCTGGCCTTCGTTGGCCCGCGCGATTCTGGCGACACAGCTCATCGCAGGCAATTGCCTCGTGCGAGCTTTGGAGACGATTTCGACGAACAGAACACCAACGCTGATAGCAAATTGCCTCTGGTCGACCACCTCCAGGACGTGGCAGAGGAAACGAAACGACTTGTCAGCGCGACGAGTCTTGATGAAGGCCTTGGACGAGCGATTGTAGCGGCGGCGGAACGACATGACCTCGGAAAGGCGGACCCTCGATTTCAGGCGATGTTGCTGACTTCCTCGCTCAATGTGGCGCACATGCAGCCGAAACTCTGGGCCAAGTCCGCCGCGGGCACGGCCAACCGACAGGCGGGCGGGCTCAACGATCTGCATGGATTACCGCAGGGTTGGCGTCACGAAATGTTGTCTGTCCAACTTGCCGAACGTATTGCCTCTAACCTCGATGAAGCCCAGCAGTCACTGATGCTGCATGCAATTGCCGCCCATCACGGGCACGCGCGACCGTTTGCCCCCGTCGTGATCGATGAAACACCACCAGCGGTCTCGCTTGGAAGGCTGGGAAGTGGTGCGGAAGCGATTTCACTGACAAGCGACGAGCGACGAAAAGCCATACCACCTCATAGACTGGATTCAGGGATCCCTGAACGATTCTGGAAATTGAACCGACGATTCGGCTGGTGGGGCCTCGCTTGGCTCGAATCTACATTACGCCTCGCGGATTGGGTGGCCAGCAACGATCCTTGCGAGCAGTCGCGCGATACAATCCTCCATCCTGTGGAACGCAATATAGGAACCGCCCACAAAATATATGAAGTGCCGTGTCCGGGTATTGATGCATCCAACCCACTTGGTTTCCTGTCTGCACTCGGCTTACTCCGTTCCGCTTCGCATGCATTGCCACACATTCACGTTCGGATTAGGTGGGAGAATAATGGTCGCTGGCACCCTGTTCTGGTTTTGTCTCAACCAATGCCGGATGATCAGTTGGTAAAGGCGCTACACCAGACGTTGACAGGGCACCAGTCCGACCGACATTTTTGTGACCTCGGACAAAACACGACCGTCGCGCGGCAAATTTTTCGAACAGTTGCGCAAGATTCGGCTGCCTCGGCCACTAGCGAAGACAGAACATCATCCGACTTCTATGCGGCATTTGGATCCGATGCACTTGTGGCTCAGGACGGACTGACGATCCAGGACACAGCATTACGCACCATGGCCGGCGCCGGACATCAGCACTTCCTCGAAACAATGCGCAATGTCATAGCGAAATGTGGTCCCGAGCACATTCGCAAGACGTTATTCCAGACATGGCAGTATGACGACCCCACACAGACACTATCGCTTCGTTTTGATCCGCTTGATGATAACCGCTACGCGCTACGCTGGCGTAATCCAAGTGGCGACCCGGATCGAAAAAACACCGGGTCCATGCTCGGGGCCAATCGCCTCGCAATTGAAGCGATACCGTTATTCACAACATCTCCGGGTGAGCTTTTTCTGCAAACCGTAGGGTTTACTGGGCAACGCGCCAGCGATACTTATTTTTCCTGGCCCATCTGGACATCACCTGTCGGAATCGATGCAATTCGGTCTTTGTTGGCACTCCGGGAGGTTCAGATTCCCAGGGAAGCTGAGTCGCTTATGACTCGCGGCGTTGCGGCTGTCTTTCGAAGCCAAAGAATCACTGTTGGTAAGGTTCGTAACTTTACACCCGCGTCCGCAAGTTGGGCGGTAACAGGCCGCTGCGAACAATAACAACGGGCACAGCGTTTACGCCCTGAAAGTCCCACGTCTGTCGCGACAGACTGTGTGAAAACTGCAGATTCGTCGCTAACACTTTCGGCAGCGAGGCGCCTCCACCGGTTGAAGAATGATACTTTCCCTCTATTCCCTTTTATCGTTCGCTTCCTTCGAAGACCTTGCACCCAAGGAATTATCTTCTGTGTTTGCTGCCCAATGGCGTCCTTCTGGGGAGGGGGAGCGTCGCACCGTCTCCTGTGCCGCATCGTAGCCACTTACACGCGTCCATTTTCCGAAACACGGCCACCGAGGGGTTCCTTGGCCCCCAAAGCCCACTGTCATCACGTGGCCCAATCATCACTCACGTCGTCGGAATCCAGCATGATGACTGGGCGCTCTACGCTGCTCACCCATGGTCCTCGACGCCGTTGCCAAAACGCCACGGTCCTACAGGCCACAGTACTGGTCCTGTGACCGTGGCTTTCCTGTCTCCGATCTCTTTACACCGCGCAGGTGTGACACGATCTGTCAGGGGTCGCCGGTAGCGTAACGTCTCCAATAGTCGGAGGGTGAGTTTTTTCACGGAGGACCGTTCGTTTACTTCGCGAAAGGTCTCGATCATGATCCAGCCGTGCACCGTGGCAGAATCAGTCTCACAGCAGACTGCCGTCCCTGATCTCATTCCCGTCAGAATGCTGAACGAATTCACGTATTGTCCCAGACTGGGATACCTCGAATGGGTCGACGGTGAATGGGCCGATAATCTGGAAACCATGGAAGGATCGTTCGGGCATCGCCGAGTCGATCGGGTCACAACGAAGAACGTACCGCTGCCCGGCAGCTCGGAGCCGCCAGCCGAGTCTGACCCGGAACTTAAGATTCATGCTCGCTCACTGTTGCTCTCCGCCCCCGACGAAGGACTGCTCGCACGCCTCGATCTGCTGGAACTGACCGGAAGCGTGGCCACCCCGGTGGATTACAAACGAGGTCATGCGCCCGACATTCCCGAAGGCGCGTGGGAACCGGAACGCGTCCAGCTGTGCGCTCAGGCGCTGATACTCAAAGAAAATGGATTCCAGTGCACGGAAGGGGTGCTGTATTTCATTGCATCGCGGCGGCGCGTCAGGATCGAGTTTACAGACGAGCTGATCGCTCGAACTCGCCAGCTGCGGGACGAATTCCGTGCTGCAGCCGCAGCGGCCGTGATCCCGCCACCACTGGTGGACAGCCCGAAATGTCCTCGGTGTTCACTGGTCGGAATTTGTCTGCCTGATGAAACAGCCTTGCTGCAGCTGGGGGGTGTGACAGGTGAACCGGGCAGTGCTGCTGAAGCAACGGGTGCGGAGCCGCTGGAGTGTGCAGTGACGCCGCGGGTGCGGCGGCTGATTCCGGCGAACGATGATGCATTGCCGCTGTACCTGCAGACTCAGGGTGCCATGCTCGGCAAATCGGGCGATCGTCTGACAGTGAAGCTCAAGGATGAGCTGCTGGCGGAGCGGCGGCTGATGGATGTGTCGCAGGTGTGTTTGTACGGCAGTGTGCTGGTTTCAGCGCAGGCGCTGCGTGAGCTGACGGTGCGGGGCATTCCGGTGTGTCATTTCAGTTACGGAGGCTGGTTTCATGCGCTGACAGCCGGACTTGTGCATAACAACGTGCAGCTGCGGATCCGGCAGTTTGCGGCGGCAGCGGATGCCGAGCAGTCGCTGCGTCTGGCGCGGTGGTTTATCGCCGGCAAGATTCGCAATGCGCGAACGCTGCTGCGGCGGCATCTGGCTGATGGCGGTGAGCAGGATGCGGGGGCCGCGGTGGAGGCTGTGGCGGTACCGGCGGATCGGCGGCCGGTACTGGAGCAGTTGCGGGATTATCGGGTGCGGGTCGAGCAGGCTGGCAGTGCTGAAACACTGCTGGGTCTGGAGGGTCTGGCGGCAAAGGCGTATTTTCAGCACTTTTTTGGCTTGTTGCGGGGCCGGTTTGAGTTTGATGTGACGGGGCGAAATCGGCGGCCGCCGCGAGATCCGGTGAACGCAGTGTTGTCGTTTATGTATTCGCTGCTGGTGAAGGAGCTGACGGTGGTGCTGCAGAGTGTGGGGTTTGACCCGCTGCTGGGCTTTTTGCATCGTCCGCGATTTGGTCGCCCGGGACTGGCTCTGGATGTGGCGGAAGAATATCGGCCGCTGATTGCAGATTCAGCGACGCTGATGGCCTTTAACAATGGCGAGCTGGGTGAGGGCAGCTTTCTGGAGCGGGCGGGGGCGGTGGTGTTGACGGAGGGCGGGCGCAAGTCGGTGATCGCGGCATTTGAACGTCGGATGTCTCAGGAGGTGACTCATCCGATCTTTGGATACCGGGTCAGTTACCGGCGGATTTTGGAGGTGCAGGCGCGACTGCTGGCGCGTGTCGTGTCGGGTGAGCTGCCCGAGTACGTACCTTTTTGTACTCGGTAAAGTCCGTGTTGACGGGCGGGGTGTCAGGGTGTGCATTTCCGGTTGAATCAAGGGGGAATCCGATGCGTCATGTGTATTTGATCTGTTATGATGTGGGTGAGCCGAAGCGGTTGCGTCGTGTGTACAAGTGTCTGCAGGGGGCTGGTGAATCGCTGCAGTACAGTGTATTTCGGTGTGAATTATCTGCAGAGGAGCGTCAGGGTCTGATTGAGCGATTGTGGGGGCTGATGAATTTGCGTGAGGACCGTTTGCTGGTGGCGAATTTGGGGGTGAGTGACGGCCGTGGTTCAGAGAATCTTCAGTACTGGGGAATTCCTCGCGAGCTGCCGGATTCGACTCGCCCGCTGGTTTTGTAGTGCTGC
>Ga0172373_10006398_pt1 | contig 15652 bp, 12 predicted proteins | sample Lak10m_2_FD_114546 | JGI IMG/M metagenome (GOLD analysis project Ga0172373, IMG submission 114546) | Freshwater microbial communities from Kabuno Bay, South-Kivu, Congo - kab_092012_10m | ecosystem: Environmental > Aquatic > Freshwater > Lake | place: Democratic Republic of the Congo...
AACCCTCCAATCGTAAATAGAAAAATAAATGCAAGAGCATAAAGCATTGGGGGGGCTAATTCAATAGAACCTTTGTAGAGTGTTGCAGTCCAGTTAAAAACTTTAATTGCACTGGGAATTGCCACTACCATGGTTAAAAGCGAAAAAACAAATTGCGAAGTGTTACTCATTCCTGCTGTAAACATATGATGTGCCCAGACTAATGAACCAAATAACGCAATTGCGATACTTGAAAAAGCAATAAACCTGTAGCCAAAAATAGTTCTGCGAGAAAAAACAGGAATAATTTCAGAAACGATCCCCATCGCTGGCAGGATCATAATGTACACGGCTGGGTGAGAATAAATCCAAAACAAATGTTGAAATAGTACAGGATCACCGCCAAGTGCAGGATCGAATATACCAACACCAAATGCTCTTTCCACAGCAACTAGCAGAAGTGTTATTCCAACAATCGGTGTGGCAAGCACCTGAACCCAAGCGGTGGCATAAAGTGCCCAACTAAATAATGGCATTTTAAACCAACCCATTCCAGGGGCTCTTAAACGATGAATCGTAGTGATAAAATTTAATCCAGTAAGTATCGAGGAGAATCCTAATACAAAAGCACCAAACAAAGCAAACATAACATTTGTCCCGGTTCGAACACTATAAGGGATATAAAATGTCCACCCTGTATCAACCGGACCACCAGGAAGTAATAGAGAAATCAGGACTAAAACCGCTCCGATGATATACAAGTACCATGACAGCAAATTGACTCGTGGGAACGAAACATCTTTAGCTCCGATCAGAATTGGCAGGAAAAAATTTCCAAAAACTGCGGGTAAACCAGGGATAACAAACAAAAAAATCATTATCACCCCATGTAAAGTGAAAAACGAATTATAAGTCTGCGGATCGATGATTGTTTTCCCCGGCGAAATAAGTTCTAATCTCATCAGAAATCCGAAAGTCATCCCGGTAAGGAAGAAGATAATCAAACCTGTAAGGTAAAGAATTCCTATTCTTTTGTGATCGGTCGAAAGTATCCATCCAAGTAATCCAGTATGTTTTCCCTTATACTCAAGATAACTTGGTTCTCTTCCATTATTTTTTAATTCATTAACATCACTTGCCATATTTATCCTTAAGTAATCCTCGGCTTTAATTTTTTAGGTTTTAATTTAATTACAAAAAATATAAAAACCCCTGCGATCAAAATTATAACAGCGCCAAAAATCCTTGTAATATTCAAAACATAAGTTTGACCTTCGGGGCTATAACTAAAACAATACTGTAAAACTCGCGCTATAGTCGTACCTACTCTTCCATCGGATGCTTCCATCAACGCCATTTTAAAATCAAAAGGCAAAATTCCAAATCCCCGGCTGTCAGAATAATCCGGAAATATATATCTGCAAATTTTTCCATCTGAAGAAAGGAAAATTATTGCACTCGTATGAGCAAAGTCTGCACCATCCCTTTTAAAATAAAATCCGGCTGATTGCGTACACTTTAAAATATTTGTACTATCTCCGGTGAGAAACACCCAGGCATTTGAGTTAACTTTATGATTAATCATCCCTAAAAAATTATTCTTTTTAGATGCAGCGATTGTAGAAGTTTCATCATCATTTATACTTATGCAAATAATTTTATAATCCGCGCCAAGATTTAGATCTACTTTGTTAACAACATCAGCAATTTCCAGCATTAAAGGATTGCAAATACTCGGGCATTGATAATAAACGAATGCTATGACTACAGGTCGGTCTATTAAATCTTTTAGAAGAATAGTTTCGCCCGATTCATTTTTGAATTTACTATCAAGTGAAATATATTTCCCCAACTGTTCATCAATTCCCACTTCAATTTTTTTATCATTTCCAAAAGTGGAATTCATTAAACAAAATAAAATGAAAATTAATTTTAATGGAAACTTCATATCGAATTAAAATATTTGATTTACATAGTTAAACAACAGATTCCAATCTTCTGCAGTTAAACTAAAAACTTTATTACTAAATCCATTTTGCTTTGCTTCATTCACTACTAAGCTGACGAATCGATTCTGATTATCCTTCCAGCTAATATCATTCATCAGGACTGTAATTGCTTTCGATATTTCGGAAGTATTATGTTTTAACAATTCCGCTCCAGGTTCGGAACTATTCAAAATCTCAGACAATAACTTTTGAATTAATTCGGATTTTCGTTCAGCTTCGCTTGACGAAATAATCATTGCACTTTTAACAGGTATTTGCGCCGGAAGATTTTGAGCCTGTGATAAATTATATGCCGCATCAAGCACTGCTAATTCATCAGGAGTGTCTTTAGGTGCATTTTTCAAAAAGGTTCCCCGTATATAATGCGCCAGTGCAAATCTGTCTTCGGGACTTAAGAAATTGTACGAAATCATTCCGCTGCCTGGAATTCCTTCTTCAAGTGTTTTGTAAATGCCGCTGAGCAAAGGACTGTTTTTCCAGCCATCAAGAGAAGTGAAGTTACGTGGAGGGGGATTTAATGCTGCTCCACCTGGTCCATTTCCCTGACCGCTTTCTCCGTGACATGATGCACAAGAAGTCTGGAATAACGTTTTGCCTTTTTCTACTTGTTCAGGGCTCGCCACAGAAATTACGTTTAGATCAATTGAGGGAACGCTTTTCGCTTCCATCAAAACTAGGTCAGTATCTTTTGTAGTATCGGGTAGTACACCTGGAATTTTTTGTTTAGCAACTTCATTTATCCGTGTGACATAATACAGACCGATAAGAATTCCAATTATAATTACATAGATATAACTGATTCCGAGAATTTTGCCTGGATTGTCTAAGACTTCTTTAAATGTATTTTTTATTTTCTCAATCATATTATCAACTTAATATTATAAATGAAAATTCAAACCCTTTTGCAACTTAGGATCGCCAACGGGAATTAGATTATTATTCTTAGCTTTTAAGGTAAAGAGTATTATAACAATTCCTACAGCAGCTATTGGAAATACCAGATCAATCCAGCTAAAAATATACCCATGTTCCATTGATTGCACGCTTGGCATTATTAACCAAAAAAGATCAAACAGATGAGCAAACAATAACCAAACTGCTGAAAATTTCAATCGCTTTGGATTCATTTTAGCCGGCTGCGAAAGTAGAATTATGTAGGGAACTAAAAAGTGGATTACAATTAACAAAATAGAAAAGTAAGCCCAGCTTCCCTGCCATCTTGTTAAAAACCAAGTTGTCTCTTCTGGAAGATCAGCGTACCATATTAATAAATACTGAGAGAATGCAATGTATGCCCAAAAATTTACAAATGCGAAAAGTAAAGCGCCGAAACTAAAAAGATGCTCGTTATTCAAATCAGAATGCAAATATCCTTTTTCTTTTAAGGGGATTGCAAAAATTGTTGCACCTGCCAGTGCAGCAATCACAGTCCCTGAGAAAAAGTACACGCCAAATATTGTTGAAAACCAATGAGGCTCCAAACTCATCATCCAATCAAATGATGTAAAGGAGATAGTTAAGGCAAACAATGGGATAAATATTGCAGACAATTTGATATTTATTCTGGTAAGTTTTTGATCACCATTCAAATCTTGCTTAAGTGAATTTCTACTCATTAAAAAATAGAAAGCCGACCAGATAAGAATGAATACTATTACTCTGATAATAAAAAATTCAGTATTTAAATATGGTGACTTGCCCGTAAGTATTTCATCCTTTGCTACAATCTGTGGTTGTGCCCATTGAAATAATTCCTCCAAATTAAATAACAGTGGAATAGCAAGGATTAAAAGAAAAGGTGTAATAAAACCCGTAAATTCAATAATCCTTCTAAAGGGAACGCTCCAATCAGCCCCCGCTACATATTCGAGCGCTAACAAAAATACAGAGCCTACGCCCAAACTGACCAGAAACATATACGCCACTAAATAACTAAATACTGCCCTCGAATGATCGACATAAAATCCGAGCAATCCCAATGCTGCACCAATAATTAAAAGCATCCAACCGATCCTATTTAAACTTGCTGGTAGTTCTTTTTTCAGATATTTATTTTGCGACATTTTTCGAACTCTCCTCTTTACTCAATAATAAATCTGAATCAGAAGCGTTTTTTGAACGCTGAAGTACTCTTACATAATTTATAATTGCCCAGCGCTCCTCAGATGTAACTTGTGATGCATAAGAAGGCATTACATTTTGTCCGTTAGTTATAATATGAAATATCATACCATCACTAAAATTTCTTGCTCGTTCAGAATGTAAGGTGGGTGGATTTGGAAATTGACCATGCAATCTGCTGTCACCATCAGCAAAATTTCCGTGACAAGGACTGCAGAAAGTTAGAAATTTCTTTTTACCTAATTCCAGAACTGCTTTAGTCGGCAGCAATGGGTTACTTAATGTTTGTGAAGGATTCAATTCACCTTTGTAAGGATAAGGAATAAATCCCCGAGCTACCGTTCCTTCGACTGGTTTTCGCATTCCAAATCCATCAGCAAAAAGTACACTCCCCTTTTGCGGATTAAGTTTTCCTTGATCCATCATCCAATTGAATGGCAAAGTGTACATAAGCTTGTTCAAGGTGAAATAAGTTCCGCCGGATACAACCAATGCAGTAATAAATAATAAAATCAGAAATTTTGGCTGAAAAACCGGAAAGATTTCTTTCTCGGGGATAAAAATATCTTCAGTTTTAATTGCCCCAAGATCTTTAAATAAATTTCTTAATTTATTTTCATCAAATAACGGATCGGCTGATTCCACAAATATTCCGTATTTGTCTTTAGAAACATTTTGCATGTAATCAGTGTCGTGTAAGGGATGACTATTTGCGGGAAGTTTAAAGAAAAAAGCGAGCATACCAATTACAGTTGAAAGAGTAGCCAATAAAACCGTTAATTCAAAAGTTACCGGGATGAAAGCCGGCAGAGCAAAAAATGGTTTACCTCCAATTACCATTGGGTAATCAACGGACATAGTCCAATACATAAATAACAATGCAATTGCAGTACCTGATAACCCGAAGAATAAAGTAACAAAACCCAGATTTGATGGTTTCAATTTCATTGCTTTATCCATCCCATGTATTGGGTAAGGTGTATTTACATCATATTTTGTATAACCAGACTCTGAGATTTTTGAAGCGGCTTCAATAATTTTATTTGGATCATCAAATAGCGCACTGACAGCAAAAAGTTTTTTATTATTCATGGCTGCCTCCGTGATGAACAGGTTGTGCTCCATCGGCAACAGCTTTAATTTCAGAAATTGAAACAACAGGTAATGCCTTCGTGAATAAGATTACAAGCGTAAAGAATAATCCGAAACTTCCCAAAAGAATTCCTGCGTCATACATAGTTGGTTTATAATAAGCCCAGCTTGAAGGAAGAAAATCCCTGCTTAAAGACGTAACTGTTATTACAAATCTCTCGAACCACATACCTACGTTTACGAGGATTACTATCACAAGCATAATCGGTACGCTTCTTCTAATTTTTCTAAACCAGAAGAATTGCGGAAAGATTACATTGCAAGAAACCATTATCCAATATGCCCATGCGTAAGGCCCAAATGCCCGATTGATAAAAACAAATTGTTCTGCAGGTACGCCGCTGTACCAGGCAATAAAAAATTCCATGGCATAAGCATATCCCACCATCATACTAGTAGCAATAATAACTTTGTTCATTTTCTCAAGATGATTGATAGTGATAATATGCTGTAAATCAAAAATCTTTCGCACAAAAATCAGCACAGTAACCACCATTGCAAAGCCTGAGAAAATAGCGCCAGCGACAAAGTATGGTGGAAAAATTGTAGTATGCCAGCCGGGCATAATTGAAACAGCAAAATCAAAACTAACAATTGTGTGAACAGAAAGAACAAGAGGTGTGGCAAATCCTGCTAAAAGCATATAAGCCTTTTCGTAATGCTGCCAATGCCTGTTTGAATGCCTCCACCCTAAACTAAAGATTGAATAAATTGTTTTTCTCAATTTAGAAACTGTTCGATCCCGCATGGTAGCAAAGTCAGGAATCAAGCCAACGTACCAGAACACTAGTGAAACAGTGAAATATGTTGAAACAGCGAAAACATCCCATACAAGTGGAGAAGTAAAATTAACCCACAAACTATGTTGATTAGGATATGGCGTAAGATAACCTGCCAGCCAAGGACGTCCGGTATGAATAATAGGGAAAATTCCAGCGCACATAACTGCAAAAATTGTCATTGCTTCTGCAAAGCGGGCAATTCCGGTTCTCCATTTTTGCCGCAATAAGAAAAGTATTGCCGAAATTAATGTGCCTGCATGGCCTATACCAACCCAGAAAACGAAGTTCACTATTGGAAATGCCCATCCGACAGGCTGATTGTTTCCCCACATTCCAGTGCCATAATAGAAACTTATTGCAAGGCAAATTGCTCCGATCAACAGGAATGTTCCTGTAATACTTAATGCAATATAAAATTTTTTATCAGGCTTGGATTCAAGAGGTGTAGCAACTAACCTTTCGATTTCTGCAAGTGAAAGTCTCCCTTCAATGGTTGGTAATTCTCGAGAATAATCTACGTTCACTAAACTTCCTCCGTATGAGTATTTCTGAGTCTGGCTATATATGTAACATTTGGTTTAACATTAAGATCTTCAAGTACATAATAGCCAAGATCATGATTTCTATATTTATAAAATTCTTCTTCCTTATTATTTATATCGCCGAATTGAATTGCATTTGTACCGCACGCATCCTGGCAGGCTGTACGCACATCCGAACCTTTGACTGTTCTGCCATTTCTTGTAGCTTCAGCGCGAGCTTCACTAATTCGTTGAACACAAAATGTACATTTTTCCATCACCCCGCGTGATCGAACAGTTACTTCTGGATTAAACATAAGGGATAATAATTCACCTTCCTGATAACTATCCCTAAAATGATCACGGAAGTTAAAGAAGTTAAACCTTCGCACTTTGTAAGGGCAGTTATTTGAACAATAGCGAGTACCGACACATCGGTTATAGACCATTTGATTTAATCCATCCGGACTATGGTTAGTGGCAACAACCGGGCAAACATTTTCGCAAGGAGCTTGGTCGCAATGCTGACAAAGCATTGGCATATTACTTACTTGCGGCTCATTAATTTCACCCGAATAATATCTGTCAATACGCAGCCACATCATTTCGCGGCTTTTAAGTATCTGATCTTTCCCGACAACCGGAACATTATTTTCAATGTTGCACGCGGTGATACATTCGCTGCAGCCCGTACATTTATTAAGATCAATGGACATTCCCCATTTTAAACCTGGATAAGGATGAGGATCATATACACTTTCTAATTCGTGTTCGTTATTGCTTTTCAGAAATTTTTTATTTTTAGAATAAAGTTCAACTGTCCCTTCCTGAATGATCTTTCTTTTCTTTTCAATGTCCTTTGTTAATTCATTATCAAAAGCATGATGCTCCTGAGTTGAGGCAAGCCCGTATGTTCCTGAAGCTTTCACGATTTTACTCAAGCTATATATTTTTGATGAATTAGCTTTGTGTGAGCAAAGTACATTTGCATTAAAGCCTACACCAGTTCCAACTATTCCGGCTGCACTTCTTCCATAACCAAGTTCTATTGAAATAGTATTATCCGCACATCCAGGCTGAACGAAAACAGGAATTTCAAGTTTCCTTCCATCAACGGAAATTGAGACCAAATCATTCTCACCAAGTACATTTTCTTTTGCAGTTTTTTCAGAAACCGCTGCGTAATTATCCCAAGTGATTTTTGAAACAGGATGAGGCAATTCTTGGAGAAATCCATTATTGGCGAATCTTCCATCCCCAATTGCATAACTATTTTTTAATATTAAAACATAAGCACTTAAATTTCTTAAAGTAGTGTTTACTTCACCTAATATAGAAGTGTTAAAATCGCCAATTGTTAAATTTGAACTCTTATACTTCACAACCCCATCATGGAGACTTGCAAACCAAAATTGCTTAAAACTCATCACAGAATTCAGTTGAGGATAGACTTCCGCTTCCCATCGCTTCATCAAATAATTATGATAAATTTTATCATCGTATAAATTTGTATCACCCCCAACCCATGTTAAAAGAATTGCTTCTTTTTGTCTTGTATTTTGAAGCTGCGCAATTACAGGCTGTTGAAGTGAGATAAAATTGTTACGCACTTCAAAATCGCCCCACGACTCAAAATCATGGTTGATTGGTAAAATATATTTAGATAATTCTGAAGTCTCATTTACTGATTCAACCAGGCTAATTACCGTTGGGACATTTTTTAATCCTTCTTTAAATCCCAGATCTTCGGGTAAATGATAAATCGGGTTTGAATTTAGATTTATTAAACAAGCAACTTTTCCAGATTTCATCTTCAGTACTAAATCATTCAATTCAGTATTGTTTGAGAGCGGCATTATATCCTTGCGAGTCGAATCAGGTTGATATAAGTTTTTGTTGCCGAGTAGATCATTTAAATAATTTACAGCGATGTGAACTTCTTCCGGCAAAGTAGCACCAGCGTAAATAATAGATTTGCCTTTGTTATTAAGTAAATCAGTAATGATTGACTTTAGATTTTTTTCATTTAGAGAATATTTTTTCGCAAAAGCTTGCAGCGAAAAGTTTGATAAATTTAAACCAGTGTTTGATATTCCATAATTGGATAATTCTTTTAATAGAGAGAGCACAAATTCCAGTTGAGCATCTGGTCTAAGTCGAAATCTATAATCAGCGTTCATTCCTGTAAGCGAAAGATTTCCTTCAACAACATATAAGCGACTAAACTTACTTAGATCATTAACGTCTCTGCCTTCAGAAAACAATCTTGTGTTTTCAACTTTATCTTGGTCAGTTCCAAGGAAATCGCCTTCAAGTGAAAGAATAATTTTAGCTTCATTCCATTTTATCAACGGATAAATTTCATCACCGTAACATTTCTTCCAAGCAGATTTTTTGATTTCTTCATTAAAAAGTTCATAAGAATAAATTTTTACTGCTGGATACTTAGCAGAAAAATCATTAAGTAACTTTTTAGTTGTGGGTGATAATATTTTGTGTGAAATTAAAGCAATTTCGTTTGAACCAGCAAAATCAAGTGCTTTAATAATATTCTCATCAGCCTGTTTCCACGTAATATCGGTATATCCAAATTCAGATTTTAATTTAGGTGAAGCAATTCTTTCTGGGTCATAAAGGCTAAGAATGCTTGCCTGCCCCTTTGCGCAAATTTTGCCCTCACTGACCGGATGATCAGGGTTACCATCAACCTTAATTGGTCGTCCTTCTCGCGTTTTGATCAAAATACCGCAAGCGTTGTTGCAGGCTGTACAAGTGGAAGCATAATAATTTGGAACACCTGCAATAATCTCTTCGGGTTTATCGTTGTATGGAATAATTTCCCCTTTATCTCTGTAATCAGAACAACCTGCACCTGCAAGAGCAGCCGAAGCTCCAAGCAGTGCTAAAAATTTACGCCGAGAAAGATGGGAAAGGTCCTTCAGATCAAAACTATTTTTTTGTTCTTCAGAAAATTCTTTTTTTGTAGAGTTAATAAAATCATGATCGTTATGAAGTTCTTTAAAACTTCTCCAATAATTTTCATCAGGTGTGTTATGTTCATTTTTGTTGTAAAGATCAGACATTAGTGCCACCTATTTTTTTTCTGCTAACTGCAAGCGGATTGATTTTAACAATCATTTTCACCTTTTTATTTTCTGATTTAAAGATTCTAAAAGGAAAAGATTTTAATATGAACAATCCGGTACCGGCTAATGCACCTTTTATAAAAAAACTCTTACGACTAATTTTATTTTTTATGTTACTCATTTTAAATCCATCATATTTCCAAAATTATCTGTGACAGGCTGAACAATATTGCGGTCCCAAATTTATATTTTTTAAATCCGGCAATTTTGTATGAGCATTACGATGACAATTCAAACAACTTCCCATAGTGAAAGAACTTACTTGTGAGACCATGTCCATTTGATTTACAGTACCGTGACAAGCGGTACAATCTATTCCTTTATTTACATGAACACTGTGGTTGAAATAAGCATAATCCGGAACTTTATGAATACGTTTCCAAAGAAGCGGCTTATTCTCTTTATAATAAGTGGTTAATTTTATTATTTCAGGTTTATCCTTTCGTGCAACAGAATGACAATTCATACAAGTTGCCACAGCAGGAATCATAGCGTACCGTGATTTTTCTACTCCGGTATGGCAATACTGGCAGTCAATTTTCATCTGACCGGCATGTAATTGGTGCGAGAAAAGAATCGGCTGCACTGGTGAATACCCTACACTGTCTCTTTCTGCCCTGGAAGCGAAATAAGTTAATGCAAACGAAGCAAGAATCACGAATACGAGAACTGGCATTCGATTGCGAAGTACATAATCCAAAAATTGTTTTTTCATATTTAACTAATATTGTTGGATTTTAGGCCTTTGTTTGATTGTTGTTGGAGATTAGAACTCCCTGTTTCAATTAGTTTAAGCTAAAAGTTTTTGTAGCAACTAGAATAGCTTTACTACAAATTATCTTGATGCTAAAAAATTCGATAGTAAAATTATAAATAGTTGATGTTAAAACAAAAATTTTAGGTTAAATAAGCAAAATTTTCAGAATGAATTTAAAAATATTTTATTCTTTCACACTAAAAGTAGTTTTCGCCAAATTATTTATAAAATGAACTTGTCCAAATCTGCCAATCGTTGATAGTTTGGCTTAAAAATTTATTTGATCTAATAGAAGAATGCATACTTATTTAAACAGAAACGGTGATGAAGGTTTTTAAAAAATTCGTCTATAGTAAATTATTAAATAAATCGTTTTAAAATCTGAAGAACTATTATTGCTACAACTAAAATCAACACCATATAAAAGAATAGATTGAAAACAGATCTTGATGTGATAGTCAATGTAGTCTTATAACCTCTCCAGCCGCATTTTTTACAGCGATAAATTTTATAGAAAGTAAAATATTTTACGAACCTCTCCAAAAAGTTTCTTGCTTTGGAACGATTAAGAGAATTTGATTCTTTGCACGAAGGGCAATTTTCATAAACGGGATTTTTGCGCACCAGAATATTTTGTGTTTTCATATATCTAAAATTATTTTAAGAACAGCTATAATCAAAACAACAGCAAATATTTTTTTTATAAGTTTATCTTTTGAGTTAATAGCTAATTTTACTCCAAAATTGCTCCCAATAGAAGCGAACACTCCTACAAGCAAACTCGGGACGATCAATATATATCCGACATTGCCTTCAACAGACAAATTATTTTGCTGCTGACTGAAAGAAAATGCCGAAAAAATCATAGTAACAGCAGTTGCAAAAGAAGATGTCCCAATTGCTGGTTTAATCTCTGTATTAAATAAATATACAAGAGTTGGGAAGTACAATAATCCACCCCCTATTCCCGAAAAGGCAGAAACCGCACCAATGACTAAACCAAATCCTAATAAATAAAAGTTTGGTAAATTTATTTTTCTGCTTGTTTTATTATCATCGCCATTGAAAAATAACATTCTTAATGCTACGAGAATAAAAAGTAATGCAAATATTATATGCAGAATTGATGCGTCGGTACGAACTACAAAATATGGAGTCAAAATAGATGCGATTACACTGCCGGCAGAAAGTATAATTGCCTTTTTAAGATTAAGATTTTTTTTTAGAAAGTGGTTGGCAGCAGAATATGAAGCTGCTATTGCCCCGGATAATAATGATGTTCCAATAGCGAAATAAGGAATGGATTCTTCAGTGACGCCGAAGGAGGGAAGAATAAAATAAAAAAAGGGCACAAAGATGATGCCGCCTCCTATTCCTAGCATACCGATTAAAATGCCCGCGCCTATTCCAACAGCGATTGAGAAAATTATTAGTTCTGCATTAATCAATTTGAGTGAAGCAGCTTTTTATAAAGATTTTGATTCGCCAAAATTTTGTAAGCCATTTGGAATTGTGGATCAACTTCGAGCATCATTTTTACTTTTTCAGAAACGCCAAGGTACCTTACACCCAATTCGTTTTTAATTTCAAGCAAAATTTCATTTTCATAATTATGAAAAGATTCTTCATCCACTTTAGCAATTCTTTCTCGAATTTTTCGAAGATCATTCCCGGTTTGCTCATCCAAATCTGCTTTATTCATTTCAGAAATTATTTTATCAATTTGTTTTTCAGTATCCGAGTGATAAAGATAATTCTGTTCTGAAAGATATTTCTCGAAATCTTTCAGTAGAGTTTTCGGTTGAAGTTTATCAAATTTTTGATCTATGTGAGCGTAATAATATGCATCGGCGAACTGAAAAAATAATCCTTTGGCAAGCAAATCTTTTGTTATACCACCTTGAATTTGAAATTCGACTGTTGAATCAGGAGTAATTCCACCAGCACTAAAGACAGTGCGGTTATTATCAGTAGTAAAAGCTTCGGAATTAAATTTATTATCATTCAACTTGTCATCATTTTTATTTGAGTAATCAATTTTCTGAATACATCTTCCGCTTGGGGTGTAATATTTGGCGGTTGTGATTTTAAGTGAAGTGTTAATCCCAATCGGTGAAATAGTTTGAACAAGCCCCTTCCCAAAAGATTTAGTCCCGACAATAATTCCTCTGTCGTGATCTTGAATAGCGCCTGCAACAATTTCGGAAGCAGAAGCGCTGCCGCCGTCGATAAGTACAACAAGTTTAGAATCACCGGCGATCGGCTCCTGCTCGGAAAAATATTTTTTTTCTGCAAATTCTTCTCTTCCTTTTGTAGTAACAATTAAAAGATCTTTTTGTAAAAATTTATCGCAGATATCAACCGCTACATCAAGTAGCCCGCCGGGGTTACCTCTTAAATCAAGAACGATTGATTCGATTTTTTTCTTAGTACTCAACTGCTTAATTGCATTTTTAATTTCGTCTGCTGCAGTTCTGCTAAAGTTGGATAATTTCAAATAAACATTTCTACTGTTCTCGGGGACAAAACCTGAGTAAGTTAAGTTTTTAAGAATCACTTCTTCACGAATCAAATTAAAAATTAAAGTATCTTTTTTCTCATTTCTTGTAATCTTAATCTGAACAGTAGTACCGGGCTCACCCTTGACAAGAGATGAAATGTCGTCAACATTTTTAGATGAAATTTTTTTATCCGCAGCTTTAATTAAAATATCGCCGACTCTAATCCCCTGCCTTTGAGCCGAATAACCATCCATTACTTCTGTGACTGTTACATCATCTCCGCGAACTCCAATTGAGATTCCTACTCCTCCATATTTGCCGCTCGTCATGAGATCGATATCTTCTTTTTTATCTTCATCAATAAAAACGGTATAAGGGTCCAAAGTTTGAAGCATTCCATTAATACCTGCTTTCATAAAATCTTCGGGGTCAACATCATCAACATAATTAAGCGCAATCTCCTTATAAATTCTTGTGAAAAGGTCAATGTTTTTTGATATCTTTAAATAAACATCGTCGTTCCCGCTAAAAAAACCGGAGAATGATACTATGATGAATACAGCGATAATTATTTTTGTCCAAAATTCTTTTTTCATTTTTAATCCTCAATCAAGTTTGGATTTCTTTTACTATTTTATCGTGGATTTGCTCCACTGATTTTGTACCATCTATTACGTGAAATCTTTTTCCCTCAGATGCTATCCGCAGATAACCTTGCCGAACTTTTTGAAAGAAAGAAGTCTCTGAATTTTCTATCCGGTCGAATTCAGCTCTTCCTGATTTTTTTTTCCTTTGAAGTGAAATTTCAACAGGAATATCTATTATAAAAGTTAAATCAGGGATAGTATTTCCGATTGCAAGTTGTTGAACTTTTTTCACAACTTCAATATCAATTCCTCTACCATAAGCTTGATAAGCAATGGATGAATCGTGAAATCTATCTGAAATCACCACAATTTTTTTTTGTAATAAGGGAATTATTTTTTCACGAACTAATTGAGCACGTGCAGAAGAGAAAAGCAGAAGTTCAGTTTCCATAAACATTCCACTGTGTTTCTTATCTAAAAGGATATCCCTTATTTTTTCAGAGATTTCAGTTCCGCCCGGTTCTCTAATTAATTCAACAGCAAATTTTCTTTTTAATAAATATTTTTTTAAAAGTTCAACCTGGGTTGACTTGCCACAGAAATCAATTCCTTCAAAAGTAATAAACATCTAAAACTCTCGACGATAATTATTCTTATTAATTAAATTTAGTAATAACATATCGAAGTCTTTCAGGCTTTATGTAGATCAGTTGTGTGTTATCAGGGAAATCAATTTCAGGTGCTACCGTACCCGTTGAATCAGCCACAACTTCGCTGTATTCTATATTTGCACTAAAATCATTTTCCGTTAATTTCCCCAAAACCTCAATACCTCCTAATACACTTACTGTAATCGAATTAGGTATCAACACTACCTCCCTGTCCGGTGGTACATTTAAAACTTTAACTTGAATTTCTTCAAATGATTTATCAATAATAGCTTGAACATCAAGACTCATTAATAAATTATCTGCAGAATATGAAAATCCTCTAAGTCTTTTTACTTCGATGCGCTCAATGATTTTTTCAGATAAATTATTATAAGTTCTTCGTTCGGTTTGTATTGCTTTCATTTTTTTTAAAATACTTTTTGGTCCGGTTACCACTGCAGAATCGGGGACGAACTTAATTTCAGATGCTAAGCCATAGCCAACTTTAAAATTAAGATTAAGATTTGCTTCGATAGGTAATTTTTTTGATGTGATTGATTCGACATAGAATGAGATAGTATCTGGAATAATATCAAGCACCTGCATATCTTCCGACAGCCAATTATTTTCCGATAAATAATTATTTAGATTGATGAATCTGTAACCACTATCGATTGACATCGGAATAACAAACTCGGAAGGTGCGGCAACATTCATAGAGATAAGCTTCCAGCCTTTACTTTTAACCTTGATTAAAATTTTGTTTGGCATCGCCGAGCCGCTGCTTAAACCATTGGGAATATTTATAAGTTTTAACGGCACTTCAATCACAGCAAAGTAATCGCTTGACAATGAAATAGAACCCCAAATAATTATTGAAAAAATTACGGAAATAATTATCACTGGAAGGTTTTTCGGGGATTTAATTTTCAAGTGAGTTTTACTTCCTAACCTTGAAGTGATTTATAATGGGCGATTAATTCATCTCTATTGGCACGCGATATTTGCCGCCCTTTGATTGGAAAATTTTTAATCCCTCTGACATAATGCCGCAATTGATGAACATTCATATTTTCGACGCTTATTGTTTGTTCTATTTCAGGTGAAGGCTCATTTTTCAATTCGCTCTTTTTATATGTTGAACCTAATGCTTCTCGTTTTAGTCTTTCAATTGTTGCAGAATGATTCGATATGATTTCTTCGCGAGTTGTTCTTTGATCATTGTTTTGTTCAGATTTTACAGGCTCGGACTGCTTAATTGTCTTTTTAATTTTAACCGGAGCAATATTTATTTCTGGGTTTAAATTCTCTTCTGGAGAGTTAATTTTTTTTGTGACGGGTGAGTCTATTTTTTGGGAAGAGGCTGCATCGGGAATTACTTGAGAGTTAAATCGTTTACTATTCAGCAATAACTTTCGAATTCTCTCATTCTCAGTATTAATAAAAA
>Ga0172373_10006399_pt1 | contig 15652 bp, 13 predicted proteins | sample Lak10m_2_FD_114546 | JGI IMG/M metagenome (GOLD analysis project Ga0172373, IMG submission 114546) | Freshwater microbial communities from Kabuno Bay, South-Kivu, Congo - kab_092012_10m | ecosystem: Environmental > Aquatic > Freshwater > Lake | place: Democratic Republic of the Congo...
TCAAGCTTACCGCCGCGCCACCAGCGGTAGTATCGCTGGTGATACATCCGCGCCTCGAGGTTCGGGTACTGCGTCAGATAGCCGAGGAGGCGGCTTCGGGCGCTCCGGGCGTTCTCAGTCGGCACGTACAATACCCGCTTACCGGCCGCGACGACATCGCCCATCACGGTGAAGGCGATCTGAGTTTTCCCGGTACCGTAGTCGCCATAGATGAGCGACGCCCCGTTGACGTAGACCCGATTCTCTACCAGCCACTGCGCAGGCGCGAGGGCGATGGCGTCGCCGACATCGCCCAGGTAGTGATCGACGAGTATCTCTTTGACTCGGCCGGAGCCTTCGGCGTCGCCCGGATGCGGCGGCTCCTCCGCCTCCGAAGCTGGGGCCGTCGGGGCCTTCGCCGGAGCCTTCGCCGGGGCCTTTGCGCGCGGCGGATCGGGCGGGAGCGGTACGCCTTCGTCAAGCGCCTGCACCTCGCGGAAGGTTACGCAGTAGTCGATGTGAGCCCGAAGGTGCGACAGATCGGCGGGGTCACGCATCCCGTGTTCAAGGCCGCGTTCCATCGTCGCGACGCTGTGTTTGACGTTCGGCCACTGTTCGATAATCCGCGTGAGGCCTTCGCGCACCTCTGCCAGCGGCAGGTACGTCTCGTGTACCAGTCGGCCGAGGCGGTAGGCGATGGCGTTGATCGTGTAGTTCCGGTTCCCTTCGGGCGCCGCGTGCAAGTTGGCCAGCTCGTTCTCAAAGCCGTTCCGCAGCCATCGTTCCGCGGCCTGCGCGTCGATGTCGCGCGGGAGCGTCCCGTGGAGGGTTCGCTGCTCCGCCCGGAGCGCCGCCTCAGCGCGATGGGCCTGCGCGGCCTCGCGACTCTGCGCCCTATCCGCCCAGCCGCGGAACATCGCCATCAGGCGGCGTATCGTCTCGTCGTCGGCCTCGGCGAGGGCGTCGTGCGCGCGCGGTACGGTAAAGGCCGTGACGTTCAGCGGCATCGACGGCTGGGCTTTCCACTCAGCCGCCCAGCCGTCGTCGGCGTCGCGGTGGATGTAGGCGCAGCGGTGCGCGGCGGAGCCCGTGTACTCGAGATAGATGTGCAGGCCCATACCGGAGTTGCTGTACTCGGTATAGCTGGGCCCGGTGATGTCGCGCACCGCCCCGACGACATCGCGCGCCTGCGCATAGTCGAAAGGCGCGCGGAGCACCTTGTCCAGATCAATCATCACCACGTAGGGGGTATCGTCGGGCCGCGGCACAAGCGCGATCGGCGCGGGTACGGCCTCGCGGCCCTGCACCTCAGCGATGACATCCTCGAGGCTGCGCGCCCACTCGCGCGTGTCGTGATAGGCGGCCTCGGGATAGATACGCTTACCGCAGGCGGAGCGTATCGTGCGGTACACGTCCAGGGGTATGTTTCGGAATACGCGCCGCAGCATCGCGTAGTTATGCGGCGGGCTAGTTACCGGCTTCGCCGGTGTCTTCGTCGTCGTCATCAGCGTGTCCCTTCGGCCCCGCTTGCGCCGCGCGTCGTCGCGTGGTACACTCAGGGCGTCGTCAGTCGGTGGTTCCCGCAGCCGTGGGGTTCGTCGCCCACGGCTGCGCTGTGTTTGTCGCCTATGCGCGCCCCTCGGCCGCCGCCTCCGCCTGCGCCTCCTGCCATCGCGCCCAGTCGTTGTAGACGGTCTGACGCGATACCCCGCAGTCGGCCGCGATCGCCGCGACGCTCCGCCCCGCGATCATCGCCTGCGCGATGCGCGCCCGCCGCGCCTGGAGGGCGTCGAAGCCGAGGGCGTCTTTCTCACGGATCGTCGCGATAACGCTCCGTGCGATCGCCTTGCGCCACTCCACGCGCCGCCGCTCTGGCGGCTCCGTCACCTCGTCGTAGTAGGCCCTGCGCCGCCGCGCGATCGCCTCGTCGCGCAGGCGCTGTAGCTGCGCAGCCACATCCTCAGCGGGCTCGTCGTCGTTTCGTTGCGGGCGATGCGTGCTCATGTGGAACCTCCGGTTTATTGTAGTCGATACCGCTTACGCCTGAATCATAGTCGGAATGCTGCACCAGGCCCATCACTACCGCGCCCCAGTTGGCGACGCTCAGGTACAGGCCCGAGGGCTTCGCCGCGCTCGTCGCGATGAGGAGCGGAGCCTGCGACGGTACGTTCGATAGCATATCGTGAATCAGCTTCGGGTTTACCGCGACGCGCACCGCGTCGCCCTCGCGGTACCGCAGCTCGCCCCGCTCCGGATCGCCCGAGTCAATGCGACTACGGGCCGGATCCTGGTTGAAGGCGACGATGGCCCGGCCGTAGCGACCATAGCCCGTCGGCTTACGCCCGCGCCTGCGCGCCTTCTCGATCGCGTCGGGCGGGATGTACACGTACTCGCAGTGCGCTAGCAGGGCCTCGGGCGTCGTCGTGAACCACTGCTCAGCGTCGCCCACCATCCCTATGCGTTGATCCCAAATATGCTCCTCCGTCGCGGGCGGATGCCAGGCGGAGGTGAACCCGCCCATCCGGAGCGGCGCCGCGACGATCGCCTCACCGCTGCGCGCGATGAGGTACCGCTGCGTCGTCCCGTCGCTGAGGTGCGGGAGCGGTGCGGTTACGCCCCACTCGGGAGCTCCGCCCGCGACCTCGAACAGGTACGCTACCTGCGGTATTGCGGCGATTATTTCCTCGTCAAGCGGCAGGGCGATACCGTCGATCTGATATGCAACGTATCCGTTCGCTGCGCGTATCCGATCGGGCCGGAGCTGCATAAGGCTTGACTTCGCGTAGCCGTCGCGCAGTAGGCTTCGCGCGCAGGCCCGCAGCTGGCGCGTCGTCTTCCCCGGTACCGGCCGCAGTACGGCTAGCCCGCCCGAAGCATCGGTGAGGTAGTCGCACATCGCGGTGAGGGCGGCCTGTATCTTCTCGCCGTACCATACCGTACTCGCGCGGTGCAGAAGGTTCGTATCGTTGTGGAAGTGTTCCCGCGGAGCGACGAGATCGTAGGCGATACACCGCGGGCCCTCGGCGAGGTTCACCGTCTCGAGGCGGTGCCATACCCCGACGGCCTGCGCGCTGTGATCGCTCCCGTACTCGCCGTCGCGGTACGTCTCGATTGTTACCGCGGAGGCATGATGCTCGCCGGTGCCCGCGTACACGGCGACCAGATCCTTGCGGTGTATCGCTAATACCGTCATCGTACCGTCGGCGCTCCGCCTCGCGTACACGTCGCCCTGCGGTAGCTTCACCGCGCCCAGCCACTGAAACTTCACCTCGCCCCGCGTCGCTAGCGATGCGGCCGCCGTCACTACCAGGCTCATCGTCCGTCCCTCGCATGGCTCATCAGGCCCGCGACGCCCAGCGCGCCCCGGTGCCACTATGCTACACGCTACCCGGTAGGATGTCAAGCGGGTAAAGGCCGGAAAATAACGTGAGTGACAACGTTTCGGGCGAGAGGGCGTTTATGGCTTTGTGGTGCGGTAAACGGCCTCTCACTCACGTTATCCTCAAAACAGGCCTTTTGGTCACGTTATTATGGCGTGAGTGATAACGTCAAAATAACGTTTTTGGCGTGTGGCGTTTATGGCTTTGCGATGCGGTAAACGGCCCCTTACTCACGCTATGTTTGCTGTCATCGTCCACCGCTCACAGCGTGACGTGAGTAGCCTTATAGGAACGATAAGGCTACACGCGGCGCGGCGCACCAGATACCCGTACCAGGCGCACCGCGATCGGGTACAATACCCCTACCGGTGAGGGATGGCGGGAGGTGGGCGATGACGTTATATGAGCCTGAGCGCGTCAAGATAATTCTGCACGCCCTGCGCCACGGGGCGACGCATAAGCTTGCGGCACACGCTGCGGGTATCGGCGAACGCACGATGCGCGACTGGAGGAACCGGCACGAGCTGTTCGACACGGCGGTACGCGAGGCCGAGGCCCACGCTGCGGTGAAGGCGCTCGAGCGCATAGAAAGCGCAGCGCAAAGCGGAATATGGCAGGCCTCGGCGTGGCTCCTCGAACGGCGGTACCCGTCAATGTACGGGCGGTTCCCTGAGAATGCACGGGCGGAAAGCGCGGAGGATCGGGCGGGCGATGTGCATCTCGTCATCGATATCGGCGAGGAGCCCGCGGCCGCGGAGGTCGAAGCGCAGCCCGAGGCGAAGGTGCTAACGGGCGACGCGGTGCGCATTGACATCGACGTGCCCGCGCAGGCCCTGCCCGTCGGGCGAAGCCTGGTGCGGTGAGGGCGCCGCGCCCCCGCCCCCCACGCCCGCAGTAAAACCGCCCGCCCGTCGCCCAGGCCGAGGCCTCCCCAGGCGGGCCCCGACGGCCCCGACGGCCCCGACGGCCCCGACGCGCGGCCCGTCGCCTTCGCGGTGCGCCCGAGGGCTGCGCCCGTAGCCCGCGGAGCTCCTCGAGGCCTCGCCGCCCGCGCCGCCCGCCCCGACGGCCCCGACGGCCCCGACGCGCGGCCCGCCGAGGCCCTCGCCTTCGCGGTGCGCCCAGCTGGGCCGCGCCGCCGCCCGCGCAGGGCCTCGAGGCCGTCGGCGTCGCCCGGCTTCGGCGGAGCTGCGCCCGACGCTTCGCCGCCGCCCGCGCTGTGGCCTCGAGGCCCGCGCCTTCGGCTTCGCGGTGCGCCCGCAGGCTTCGCCCGTAGGCGTCGCCCGTAGGCGTCGCCCGTAGGCCGCCTGAGCGCCCCGCTGCGGGCCGATCGGCGCACCGCCCGAGTATCGCTACCCCGCCGACCACCGCAGCCCGCGCTGTGGCCTCGAGGCCGCCGCCGCCCGCCCCGACGGCCCCGACGGGCGGCCCGTCGCCCACCTCGAGGCCGTCGCTGTGGCTTCGGCGGCGGTGCGCCCGTCGGCCGCGGAGCGCGAGTATCGCCCAGCCGGAGCCACAGCTCCGCCCGGTCCCGGCCGTCGCCTTCGCGGTGCGCCCGAGGGCTTCGCCCGTAGGCCGTCGGCGGAGCTGCGCCTCGCCGCCCGCCCCGACGGCCCCGACGGCCCCGACGCGCGGCCCGTCGCCCGGCTGGGGCGCCTCGAGGCCCGGCCCTTCGGCTGCGCACCGCCCGCCGCACCGCGCGAGTATCGCCCAGCCGTCGGCGCATGCCGTCGCCCCGACGGCCTCGGCGGGCGGCCCGTCGGGGCCGTCGCCTTCGCGGTGCGCCCGGCTGGGCCGCGTCGCCGCCCGCGGAGCTCCTCGAGGCCTCCGCCGCCCGCGCCGACGACCCCGACGACCTCGAGGCCTGGGCCTTCGGCGGAGCTGCGCCCGTCGCCCGCCCGTCGGCCGCGCTGTGGCCTCGGCTTCGCGGTGCGCCCGACGGCCCCGACGGCCCCGACGGCCTCGAGGCCCGGCCCTTCGGCTGCGCACCGCCCGCCGCGGAGCGCGAGTATCGCCCAGCCGTCGGCGCCGACGGCCTCGAGGCCCGCGACGGCCCCGACGCGCGGCCCGCCGAGGCCCTCGCCTTCGCGGTGCGCCCGTCGGCCGCGCTGTGGCCTCGGCTTCGGCGGAGCTGCGCCGCCGCCTCGCCGCCCGCTGCGACGGCCCCGACGGGCGGCCCGCCGAGGCCCGGCCCTTCGGCTGCGCACCGCCCGCCCACCTCGAGGCGTCGCCCAGCCGTCGGCGCCGCAGCCCGCGCAGGGCCTCGAGGCCGTCGGCGTCGCCTCGCCGCCCGCGCCCTCGGCTTCGGCGGAGCTGCGCCCGCAGGCATCGCCCGTAGGCCGCCCGCGCGCCCCGCTGCGGGCCGATCGGCGCACCGCCCCGGTATCGCCCGGCCGCCCCGACGGCCCCGACGGCCCCGACGGCCCCGACGGCCGCCGCGCCCGGCCTCGAGGCCGTCGCCCAGGCCGTCGCCCGCCGCAGCCGCCTAGCCGGAGCCACAGCTCCGCCCGGGCCCGGCCGTCGCCTTCGCGGTGCGCCCGCAGGCATCGCCCATAGGCCGCCTGAGCGCCCCGCTGCGGGCCGATCGGCGCACCGCCCGGGTATCGCTACCCCTGCGTCGCCGCGCACCGCCCGCGCAGGGCCTCGAGGCCGTCGGCGCCCGGCTGGGCCCGCCGCCTGCGCCGCCGCCCGCGCAGGGCCTCGAGGCGTCGCGCACAGGGCGGCTAGGCGGGCCGCTACGGGCCGATAGTCGCACCGCCCGAGTATCGCTCCGGCTGCGCCCGTAGCGGCCCGCGCAGGGCCTCGAGGCCGTCGCAGCCCGCGGAGCGCGAGTATCGCCCGGCCGTCGGGCGCCCTGCCCAGCCGGGGCCACAGCTCCGCCCGGGCCCGGCCTCGAGGCCGTCGCCTTCGCGGTGCGCCCGTCGGCCGTCGGCGCAGCTCCGCCCGCCCCGCTGTGGCCCGCCCGTCGCAGCCCGCCGCGGGCCCGACGGGCCGCCCGCGCCCGGGCCTTCGGCTTCGGCGGAGCTGTGCCCGTAGGCGTCGCCCGTAGGCCGCCTGAGCGCCCCGCTGCGGGCCGATCGGCGCACCGCCCGGGTATCGGCTACCCCGTCGGGGCCGGGGCGTCGCGGAGCGCCTCGAGGCCGTCGGGGCCGGGCCGTAGCCGGGCGGCTGCGCAGCCGCCCAGCTGAGCCCGACGGCCGCCCGCCGCGGAGCGCGAGTATCGCCCGGCCGCCCGCGCTGTGGCCCGCGTAGGGCCTCGAGGCCCGGGCCGTCACCTTCGCGGTGCGCCCGTAGGCCGCCCGGCTTCGGCGGAGCTGCGCCCGTCGCGGGCCTCGAGGCCGTCGCCTTCGCGGTGCGCCCGTAGGCCGCCTGCGCGCCTCGCTGCGGGCCGATCGGCGCACCGCGCGGGTATCGCCCCGCCGCCCGCGCTGTGGCCCGCGTAGGGCCTCGAGGTCGTCGGCGCCGCCGCCCGCCGCGGAGCGCGAGTATCGCCCAGCCGCCGCCCAGCTGGGCCCGACGGGCCGCCCGCGCCCGGGCCGCCGCCTCCGCGGTGCGCCCGCAGGCCGACTTCGGCGGAAACTCGCGCAAAATACCCGCAAAATACCCGGTATACCCTATTGACAGACTATACCGGGTATGCTATCTTACTGGCACGGCGGGAGAGACGGGCCCGCCGAAGGCCCCCCCGGGGCACACAGGAGGAACCACCGATGACGACGACGCAGCTGATCGCCCTCAAGCAGGCCGCACAGGAGAAGATGGCATTCTGGACCGACATCCACCGCCGCGCGACGATGAATCACGCGGATGCCTACCAGGATCTGAATGAGCGCACGCACTGGGCGAACAATGCGATGGGTCAGATGATCAGCCTCGCCGCTGAGATCAACATGCTGGATGCCGACATCGCCGACATCGAATACCGCGAGTCGCTGCGCGGGCCGCAGCGGCGCCGCCGGAGCCGCTAGCCGCCGACGAGACGAGGGCGCCGCTGTGGCGCCCTCCGCACCACGAGAGGAGCTCAGCCATGACGACCACGACCGCCGCCGCCATCGCCGCCACCGAGTCCGAAGCCTACATCGTCGGCATGATCGCCGGCTTGCGCAGCGCCCTGGCGCGTCGCGAGACGATGGCCGCCGCGGAATACATGAGCGATCAGTACATGCCTGAGCTTCGGGCACTGTACGAGACGCGCATCGCCCTGTACGTCGAGGCACTCGCCATCAAGCGCGTCGCCCGCTAGCCGCCGACGAGACGAGGGCGCCGCTGTGGCGCCCTCCGCGCTATCGAAGGGAGCACACATCATGAGCATCAACGATACCGCCGAAGCCGCCCGTACCGCGATGCTGTGGCCGCCGTACACGGCCGAGGCCGTCGCCGAAGCCGCCGCCGCCGCCCGCGATTATGCCCGGATGTATGGCGAGGCGCATAGCTCCGCCGTCGATTATGCGGCCGAGGCCCGGGCCGATGCCGAATACCTCCGGATGCGCCTGCGCAGGGCCGAGGCCGACGCGCAGGCCTGTGAGCGCATCGCGACTGCGACGGAGGAGGAGGATTATGCGTGGAACGTGGCGGCGGCGCTGTGGCGCGAGGCGGCCGCCCTGTGGGCCTCGCAGCCGGATACGCTCCCGGCATTGTATGCGGCGTCGCGCGCAGCTGCGGCGGCGCGACGGGCGACGCAGGCGACGCAGGCCCGCGAGGCTATCGAAGGCGATACGCGGGCCGCCCGCGCATAGCCGCCGCCCACATCGCTACCGCACCGCGACGGCCCGGGGCGTACCCCGGGCCGTCATCGTCGTCGCGCCGCCGCCCACCTCGAGGCCCGGCCCAGCCGGAGCCACAGCTCCGCCCCGCGCCTTCGCGGTGCGCCCGTAGGCCGCCTGCGCGCCCCGCTACGGCCCGCCCGCCGCACCGCCCGGGTATCGCTACCCCTGCGCCGCCGCAGCCCGCGGAGCGCCTCGAGGCCTCCGCCGCAGCTGCGCCCGACGGCCCCGACGGGCGGCCCGTCGCCCAGGCCGTCGGCTGCGCGGTGCGCCCGTAGGCCGCCTGCGCGCCCCGCTACGGCCCGCCCGCCGCGGAGCGCGAGTATCGCTCAGCCGCCCGCGCTGTGACCCGCCCAGGGCCTCGAGGCCTCCGCCGAAGGCTCCGGCCCCGACGGCCTCGAGGCTGCGCCCGTAGGCCGCCTCAGCGCCCCGCCCCGTCACCTTCGCGGTGCGCCCGACGGCTTCGCCCGCAGGCCGTCGGCGGAGCTCCGCGCGCCCCGCTACGGCCCGCCCGCCGCGGAGCGCGAGTATCGCCCAGCCGTCGGCGCAGGCCGTCGCGGAGCCCCTCGAGGCCGTCGCTCCGGCCGCCCGCGCTGTGGCCTCGGCCTCGCACCGCCCGGGCCTCGAGGTGCGCCCAGCTGGGGCGCAGCCGTCGCGCATAGGCCGCCCGGCCGTCGGCGCCGCAGCCCGCGCAGGGCCTCGAGGCATCCGCCGCAGCTCCGCCGAAGGCTCCGGCCCCGACGGCCGCCCAGCCGCCCGCTCCGTCACCTTCGCGGTGCGCCCGTAGGCCGCCTGAGCGCCCCGCTGCGGGCCGATCGGCGCACCGCGCGGGTATCACTACCCCTGCGCCGTCGCGGCCCGCTCAGGGCCTCGAGGCCTCCGCCGCAGCCGTCGCCCCGGCCGTCGGCGCAGGGCCGCAGCTCCGCCGAAGGCTCCGGCCCCGACGGCCTCGAGGCGTCGCCCGACGGGCGGCCCGCCGCGGAGCGCGAGTATCGCCCAGCCGCCCGCCCCGACGGCCTGGGCGACGGGCGCAGCCCTCCGCGGGCGCAGCTTCGGCGGAGCCCTCGAGGCCGTCGGGGCCCGTAGGCCGTCGGCGCGTCCCGCTACGGCCCGCCCGCCGCGGAGCGCGAGTATCGCCCGGCCGCCCGCGCTGTGGCCTCAGCTGCGCACCGCCCGGGCCTCGAGGCCGTCGGCGCCGCAGCCTTCGCAGCCGTCGCCCGTAGGCCGCCTGAGCGCCCCGCTGCGGGCCGATCGGCGCACCGCCCCGGTATCGCTCCGCCGCCCGCGCCGCAGCCCGCGCAGGGCCTCGAGGCCCGGCCGTCGGCAGAGCTGCGCCCGACGGCCCCGCCCAGCCGGAGCCACGGCCCCGCCCCGGCTGCGCACCGCCCGGGCTTCGAGGCGTCGCCCAGCCGCCGCCCGCCGCGGAGCGCGAGTATCGCCCAGTCGCCGCCCACATCGAGGCCGCCGTCGCCCTCGCGGTGCGCCCGCAGGCTTCGCCCGTAGGCCGCCTGGGCGCCCGGCTGTGGGCCGATCGGCGCCCCGCCCGGGTATCGCTCCGCCGTCGGCGCCGCAGCCCGCGGAGCTCCTCGCGGCCTCCGCCGCAGCCGTCGCCCAGGCCGTCGGCGCTCCGCCGCAGCTTCGCCGAAGGCCCCGGCCCCGACGGCCTCGAGGCCCGCCCAGCTGGGCCGCAGGCTTCGCCCGTAGGCCGCCCGCGCTGTGGCCTCGAGGCCCGGCCCGTCGCCTTCGCGGTGCGCCCGTAGGCCGCCTGCGCGCCCCGCTACGGCCCGCCCGCCGCGGAGCGCGAGTATCGCTCAGCCGCCCGCGCTGTGACCCGCCCAGGGCCTCGAGGCCCGGGCCTTCGGCGGAGCTGCGCCCGTCACCTTCGCGGTGCGCCCGCAGGCCGTCGGCGGAGCTCCGCGCGCCCCGCTACGGCCCGCCCGCGCTGTGACCTCGAGGCCCGGGCCTTCGGCGGAAACTCGCGCAAAATACCCGCAAAATGCCCGGTATACCCTATTGACAGACTATACTGGGTATGCTATTTTACTGGCACGGCGGGAGAGACGGGCCCGCCGAAGGCCCCCCGGGGGCGCACAGGAGGAACCACCGATGACGACGACGACGAACGGCCCGACGGCTACCATCATCGCAGCCTACGAAGCCCAGCTCACGGCCCTGCGCACCGCGATCCGCACCGCGCAGGAGCGGTTCCGCTACCGCGTCCGCCGCGGCCTCGATACGGTCGAGACGGAATACGCGATCGCGCAGCTCACGATGACGCGGGGGCGGCTGCGGCGGCAGAAGGCCTACTACGCGGCCTGCCTCGCCGAGTTCGGGTACTAGGCGCGGATGGTACGGCGGGCTGGGTACGCTACCCGGCCCGCCCTGAGAGGAGGGCGCAGCGATGGTGATTATGCGACACGACGACATCGAAGCAAGCCTCGATCGGGCGTGGATGGCATACCTGGTGCACTCCACGATCGCCCGCAGCCGGTTCCTGCGCGACGACTTCGCCCCGGCCCTGCGGTGCGCTGAGCAGGCGCTTGACGCTTTGCAAGCTATGCGCCTCGCGGGAGCCCGGAGCGAGGCCCTGCGGCGCCGCGCGGCCGACTACCGCGCGGCCCACGCTGAGACGGTCCAGATCATCCTCGCGTCGCGGCGGCAACTGGGCGACGCATAGCTACACGGATCAGAAGCGGCGCGGTACGCGACGGTACCGCGCCTCGCATGAGGAGGAACCACCGATGACGACGACGACGGTTTACACGACGGCCCCGGCTACGCGCGACTACGTGATGACCCGTAACGCTATCGCGCGGATGGCGGCTCAGTCGGTGTACGATGCGGTGTACGATGCGATGACGAGCGGCGATGCCGTCCCGGCCTACGAGGCGATGCTCCGGGCGGGCGATGTCGCGGCGGAGGCGCGCGCGACGTATGAGGCGGTGCGCAGCGCGGGCGATCCCTACGGCCGCGAGGCGCGCCTCGCCTGCGAGGCCCTCGATACCGCGTGGCGCGAGGCCGAGGCCGCGACGATGCGGTATGAGGCCGTCATCGCGGTGATGCGGCGCACGATCGGGGCGCATACCGATCGGGCCTCGCGGGCCATCCTGCGCGCGATGATCACCGCGGAGGATCTCGCGTAGCCGCCGCCCACATCGCTACCGCACCGCGACGGCCTGGGGTACGCCCCGGGCCGTCATCGTCGTCGCCCGCCGCACCGCCCGCGCTACGGCCCGCGGATACGCACCAGCTCCCGCGAATACGCACCAGGTCCCGGCCGTCGGCTGCGCGGTGCGCCCGTAGGCCGCCTGAGCGCCCCGCTACGGCCCGATCGGCGCACCGCCCGGGTATCGCTCCGCCTTCGCCGCAGCGGCCCGCGCAGGGCCTCGAGGCCCGCCCGCCGCACCGCCCGCCGCACCGCCCGACGGGCCGCCCGGGCCCGGCCGTCGGCGCCCGTCGCGGAGCGCGAGTATCGCCCAGCCGTCGGCGCAGGCCGTCGCCCGGCCGGAGCTCCTCGAGGCCGATCGGGCCACAGCTCCGCCGCGGCGCCCGTCGCCTTCGCGGTGCGCCCGAGGGCTTCGCCCGTAGGCCGCCTGGGCGCCCGGCTGTGGGCCGATCGGCGCACCGCCCGGGCATCGCTCCGCCTTCGCCGTCGCAGCCCGCGGAGCGCCTCGAGGCCCGCCCGCCGCACCGCCGTAGCTGCGCCCGGCCGTCGGCGCAGGGCGTCGCGCAGGGCCTCGAGGCCGTCGCCTCCGGCCTCGCTGTGGCTTCGGCTGCGGTGCGCCCGAAGACCTCGCCTCGCCGCCCGCGCTGTGGCCCGCGGAGCGCCTCGAGGCCTCCGCCGCAGCTCCGCCGAAGGCCCGGCCCCGACGGCCTCGAGGCTTCGCCCGTAGGCCGTCGGCGGAGCTCCGCCCGCCCCGCTGCGGGCCGTCGGCGCAGGCCGTCGCACAGGGCCTCGCTGTGGCTTCGGCTGCGGTGCGCCCGTCGCCCACCTCGAGGCCGTCGGCGCCCAGCCGTCGCCCGCCGCAGCTGCGCCTGGGCCCGGCCGTCGGGGCCGCCCGTAGGCCGCCTGAGCGCCCCGCTACGGCCCGATCGGCGCACCGCGCGGGTATCGCTACCCCGTCGGCGCAGGGCCTCGAGGCCCGCCCGCCGCAGCTCCGCCGAAGGCCCGGCTCCCGCCGCTCCGGCTGCGCCCGCGGAGCTCCTCGAGGCCCGGCCGTCGGCGCCCGCCGCGGAGCGCGAGTATCGCCCAGCCGGAGCGCCTCGAGGCCGGAGCCCTCGGCCTCGGCCCGTCGCCCGCTGAGCTGTGGCCTCGGCTGCGCAGGGCGTCGCGGAGCTGCGCCGCCGCATCGCGCGAGTATCGCCCGGGCGTCGGGGCCGCCCGTAGGCCGCCTGAGCGCCCCGCTACGGCCCGATCGGCGCACCGCCCGAGTATCGCTACCCCTGCGCCGCCGCGGCCCGCGCAGGGCTTCGAGGCGTCGCCCGTAGGCCGCCCGCCGCACCGCGCGAGTATCGCCCAGCCGTCGGCGCAGGCCGTCGCCCGGCCGGAGCGCCTCGAAGCCGGAGCCCTCGGCCTCGGCTGCGCCCGCCCGCCGCCTTCGCGGTGCGCCCGCCCGCCGCCTTCGCGGTGCGCCCGACGGCCGCGAGGCGTCGGCGCAGCTGGGCCACAGCTCCGCCCCGGCTTCGGCCGACCACCGCGGAGCGCGAGTATCGCCCAGGCCGTCGGCTGCGCCCGGGCCCGGCCGTCGGCTGCGCGGTGCGCCCGCAGGCATCGCCCGTAGGCCGCCTGCGCGCCCCGCTACGGCCCGATCGGCGCACCGCCCGGGTATCACTACCCCTGCGCCGCCGCAGCCCGCGGAGCGCCTCGAGGCCTTCGTCGCCCGGCTGGGCCCGTCGGCCGCGCTGTGGCCTCGGCTGCGCCCGGGCCGTCACCTTCGCGGTGCGCAGGGCGGGCCGTCGGCGTCGCCCGTCGGCCGTCGGCGGAGCTCCGGCCGCCCGCCGCACCGCCCGGGTATCGCCTCGCCGCCCGCGCCGCAGCCCGCGCAGCGCCTCGAGGCCGGAGCCTTCGGCTGCGCACCGCCCGCCCAGCCGTCGGCGCAGGGCCTCGAGGCCTCCGCCGCAGCTGCGCCCGACGGGCCGCCCGGGCCCAGGCCGTCGGTGGTCGAGGTGCGCCCGTAGGCCGCCTGCGCGCCCCGCTACGGGCCGATCGGCGCACCGCCCGGGTATCGGGCCCGGGCCTTCGGCGCAGGGCCTCGAGGCCGTCGCCTTCGCGGTGCGCCCGTCGCCCACCTCGAAGCCGTCGGGGCCGGGGCGGAGCTGTGGCTGCGCCCGCGGAGCTCCTCGAGGCCCAGCCGTCGGCGCAGGCCGTCGCGGAGCTGCGCCCGGGCCCGGCTTCGAGGCGTCGCCCGTCGGCCGCCTGAGCGTCCCGCTGCGGGCCGATCGGCGCACCGCCCGGGTATCGCCCAGGCCGTCGGCGCCGCAGCCCGCGGAGCGCGAGTATCGCCCGGCCGTCGCCTTCGCGGTGCGCCCGAGGGCTGCGCCCGTAGGCCGCCTGCGCGCCCCGCTGTGGCCCGCGCTACGCACCGCCCGGGCATCGCTCCGCCTTCGCCGCAGCGGCCCGCGCTGTGGCCTCGAGGCCGAGGCCGTCGGCTTCGCGGTGCGCCCGCAGGCTTCGCCCGTAGGCCGCCTGCGCGCCTCGCTGCGGGCCGCCCAGCCGTCGCGGCCCCGACGGCCTCGAGGCCCGGCCCTTCGGCTGCGCACCGCCCGCCCGCCGCGGAGCGCGAGTATCGCCCAGCTGGGCCACAGCTCCGCCCCGGCCTCGAGGCCCGCCCGCCCAGCCGTCGGCGCAGCCCGCGGAGCGCGAGTATCGCCCGGCCGTCGCCTTCGCGGTGCGCCCGACGGCCCGCCCGTAGGCCGCCTGCGCGCCTCGCTGTGGCCCGCGCTGCGCACCGCTCCGGTATCGCCCGGTCGTCGGCGCAGGCCGTCGCGGAGCGTTTCGAGGCCGGGGCCTCGGCCCGTAGCGGTACACTGCGCGACGGCTTCGGCTGCGCACCGCCCGCGGCCCGCGCAGGCCCTCGAGGCCGGAGCCTTCGCGCCTGGCTACGGCCCGATCGGCGCAGCCCGTCGCAGCCCGTCGCAGCCACAGCGAGGGCGACGACGCACCGCCCGCGCGGGGCCTCGAGGCCGTCGGGGCCGGGGCGGAGCTGTGGCCTCGGCCGGGCGATGGGCGACGCCTTCGGGCGCTCCCGCAGCTGCGCACCGCCCGGGTATCGCTCCGCCTTCGCCGTCGCAGCCCGCGGAGCTCCTCGAGGCCGCGTCGCCCAGGCCGTCGCCTTCGCGGTGCGCCCGAGGGCTTCGCCCGTAGGCCGCCTGCGCGCCTCGCTGCGGCCCGCCCGCCGCGGAGCGCGAGTATCGCCCGGGCCTCGAGGCCGTCGCCCGCCCGGCTGGGCCCGTCGGCTGCGCACCGCCCCCGGAGCTGTGGCCTCGGCCGGGCGACGGGCGCACCGCGCGGGTATGGCCCAGCCGCCCGCGACCACCGACGGCCGGGCCTCGAGGCCGGAGCCTTCGCGCCTCGCTGCGGGCCGATCGGGTATCGCGCCGCAGCCGTCGGGGCCGGGGCGGAGCTGTGGCCTCGGCTGGGCGACGGGCGAAGCCCTCGGGCGCTCCCGCAGCTGCGCCCGCCCAGGGCCTTCGCGGTGCGCCCGTAGGCCGCCTGAGCGCCCCGCTGAGGCCCGATCGGCGCACCGCCCGGGTATCGCTACCCCGTCGGCGCAGGCCGTCGCGCAGGGCTTCGAGGCCGTCGGGGCCGGGGCGGAGCTGTGGCCTCGGCTGAGCCCGTCGCCCAGCCGTCGGGCGCACCGCGCGAGTATCGCCCGGCCGGAGCGCGTCGGGGCCGTCGCCTTCGCGGTGCGCCCGCAGGCTTCGCCCGTAGGCCGCCTGAGCGCCCCGCTACGGCCCGCCCGCCGCGGAGCGCGAGTATCGCTACCCCGTCGGCGCAGGGCGTCGCGGAGCGCCTCGAGGCCCGGGCGGAGCTTCGGCGGGCTTCGGCTGCGGTGCGCTACGGGCGGCTGGGCGGGCCGCTGCGGGCCGTCGCAGCCGAGGCCGGGGTAGTGCTAGCCTCGCGGAGCTGCGGCCCGCGGGCGGCCTCGAGGCGGGCGGCCATATCGCATACCGCGCGGTGCATCGCGCTCAGGCTGCGCATCGCAGCGGCGACGCGCTCCGCCGCGACGCTCCGGGCGGAGCTGTGGGCGATGTGGTAGGCGAGGAGATCGGCGAGGCGCGCGGCGTGTACGCGCTCCGCCGCGACGGTATCGGCGATACGGCCGAGGGTATCGATCGCGGGGCCGCGTATCGCCTCCTGCGCCGCGTACATCGCCGCATTGTCATACACGCGCTCCGCCGCGAAGTATCGGCCGTGGGCGGAGGCCTCGATAGCCTCGGCGGCTACGGCGAGAGTATCGGCGAGGCGCAGGCGCTCCTCGGCCGCGAGGCGTCGCGCACGGGTAGGCATTATGGCTCCTCCGTATCGAA
>Ga0172373_10006400_pt1 | contig 15652 bp, 12 predicted proteins | sample Lak10m_2_FD_114546 | JGI IMG/M metagenome (GOLD analysis project Ga0172373, IMG submission 114546) | Freshwater microbial communities from Kabuno Bay, South-Kivu, Congo - kab_092012_10m | ecosystem: Environmental > Aquatic > Freshwater > Lake | place: Democratic Republic of the Congo...
GCGCCTGGAGCGGGTCGACTTCACGCAGCCGATCCTCGACGGCGGCCTCAAGGTGATGGTGCCGAGCGACCATTCGCACACAATCGCGGGCCTCTGGCAAGGGCTCGTCGACGACGGCCACGTCCGCATCGTGGCGTGGGGCGCGCTGATCACGGTGGCGCTCTCGGTGGTCGTCGTGCTGGTCCTGCGCCGCGTCGACCCAGAGTTCACCCCGCACCTGCACGAGGGATTCGCGGAGTCCTTCTACCACGTGGTCTCGGTCACCATGACCGGCAAGACCTCGTACAAGGGCAAGCTCGCCCCGGGATGGGTCGGAATGATCGTCGCGGCGCTGTGGCTCGTCTTCGGCGTGGCATCCGTCGCCTACCTCACATCCAGCCTGACGAGCGTGATGACCGCGAACACCATGAACGCGCGCATCAACGGGCCACGCGACCTGCGCGGCAAGACCGTGGGGACGCTGAAGGGAAGCGTGGGCGAGCGTTACTGTGCGCTGCACGGCCTCGATGTGGTGCCGTTCCCGTCGGTGGATGCGGCTGCCGCGGCGCTCGCCGCCAGGCAGTGCGACGCCGTGGTTGCCGATGCGCAGTCGCTTGAGTACTTCGACACGTCGCACCCGGAGGTGGCCGTGGCGACGGTCGGCGAGCTGTTCGAGCGGCGCCACTACGCGTTCGCGGTGCGGTCCGGGGACGACGACCTGCTCCGCCGGCTCAACATCGCGATCGTGTCGCTCCGCGAGGACGGTGCGATCGACCGGGTCCGCAGCCGCTGGTTCGGGCACTGACGCGGCGCCGGTCGGCGCGCAGTCCGGATCCCTTCCCATCGTGCTGCCCCTGCGCAGCGGGTGGTACAGTAGTCAGGCGGTCAATCGGGCGCCGTCGCCCGGGTGTCGTTGCTCCCTTCACCCAAGGAAACCGAAGACATGCGTTCCGTTGCCACCGTACTCGTCGTTGCACTTTCCGGGTCCGTCGCGATGCCGGTGCTTGCGCTCCAGGCGCCGGGCGCCGCATCGCAGCCCTCGTCCGCATCCGCGTGGCCGCAGAAGGCCACCGTCGGCGGCACCACCTACGTCCTGAACGCGCCCTCCTACACGGGCATCTCCGGGAACACCGTCAGCATGCGCTCGGCGGTGCAGATGAACGCCGGCAAGGGCAATCCCGTCGACGGCACGCTGGAGATGTCGGCCGTGATCTCGCAGGCGTCCGATCCCGGCTACGTCGAGCTCGGGAACTTCCAGATCACCGGCTGCACGATGGGCGACGGGTCCGGCGACGCGACGAAGTCCGCGGTCGCCGGCCTGCTCGACGGCATGGCGATCGAGGCGATGCTGACCACCATCGTGCAAGGGGTGGCCGTCGACAGCTCGCGCAACGTGACCGGCCTCGCGAACCCGGTGCCCGCGATCCGCGTGGTCGAGCGACCGGCGGTGCTCGTGTCCGTCAACGGCCAGCCGGTGCTCGGGGACTGCGCTTCGGGCTGGAAGCGCGCGGTGAACACCCCGAGCATCCTGCTGAAGTCGCCGGACGGAGCCTGGTACTCGCGCGTGGGCGGCAGCCAGTGGCTGAGCGCCGCCGACATGGGCGGCCCGTTCAAGCCCGCTGCCGCGCCGCCGCAGGACGTGCTCTCCGCGGTCGGCTCGGTGCCGCCGCCTCCCGCCGGGACTCAGGCGCCCTCGCAGGCACAGGGCTCGTCGCGCGCGGTGCCCGACGTCGTGGTCGCGACGGTGCCCACCGTGCTGGTGTCCACGAACGGCGCTCCGCAGCTTGCGCCAGCCTGCGACGGCGTCGAGCGCGTGACCAATGCCTCGTCCCCGCTCCTGCGCAGCGGCGGCAAGTGGTGGACGCTCGGTTCCGGCCGCTGGTACTCGACCGCCGACCTCAGGAACGGGCCGTGGTCGTTCGTCGCCGCATCCGATGTGCCCGCGTCCTTCGCGAACCTGCCCGCCGAGGGCCAGCTCGCGTCCGCGCGCGCGAGCGTTCCCGGGACGCTCGAGGCAAACTCGGCTGCGGTCGCGAGCAGCATCGTGCGCGCCGTCACCGTGCAGCGCTCCGGCGCAAACTGCTCGGTGCGCTACCGCGGCGACGCGGCGTTTGTCCCGATGGACGGTGGACTTGCGTACGCGTCGAACTCGACCCAGCCGGTGATCCAGGCGGCCGGAAAGTTCTACTGCTGCGACAACGGCGCGTGGTTCAGCGCTCCCGCGGCGGCCGGTCCATGGCAGCTCTGCGACTCGGTCCCCGGCGCGATCTACTCGATCCCGCCCTCGTCACCCGTGTACGCGTGCACCTACGTCGAGGTGATGGCAAGCACGCCGGATGCCGTGACGTTCGGCTGCACCTCGGGCTACCTCGGCACCTACATGCAGGGCGGCACCCCGGTGTACGGCACGGGCTACGACTACAACGCGGGGAATCCGCAGCCGGTCGACCAGGCGCAGCTCAACGTGCCTTCGTACGTGGCCCCGAGCTACCCGGCCACCTACGGCAACCAGACCGAGTACTCGTACGGCAGCGGCACCTACGCGCCGCAGCAGGACTACGGCTGGGGCTACGGCTATGCGGACATGTACCCGTCCGTGTACGGCTACGGGTACGGCGGCTGGGGCTGGAGCCCGTACTGGGGCTCGGCATTCGGCTACGGATGCGGCTTGGGCTACGGCTATGGCTGGGGCTACGGCGGGTGGAGCAACTGGAACCGAGGCTGGCATGACCGCGGCGCGGTGGATCGCGCGCTGAACAACCGGGGCATCGACGGCAACCGCACGGCTGCGGGCGCCGCCAACCGCTGGAGCAATGCGCGCGCGGGCGATGGCTTCCGCGGCGGCGCCGGGCAGCGCGGCGGCGCGGGTGACCGAGGCATTGCGGGTGATCGCGGCAACGCAGGCGACCGCGGCATGTCCGGCTACCACCGCCCGGGCGGTGCGGACAGCGTGTCCGGCTTCCGTCCGGCCGAGGGCTCCCGATACGGTGGGTACGCCAACCGCGGAGGTGAGTCGCGCGGCGGCTCGCGCGGCGGCGGACGTCGCTGACGCCACGGCGAACCTCGATCGCGTCAGTGCATTCAACCGACGGCACCCGACATGCGGGTGCCGTCGGTCGTGCTTTGGATGCGCACCGTCGCGTTGGCGGGCCTGGCCTCACTTGCCGATGCAGAATCCCGCGAACAGGCGGCCGAGCACGTCGTCTGGCGGGATGGCGCCCGACACCTCGCCGAGGCGGTCGAGCGCGGTGCGCAGCGAGGCGGCGACGAGCTCGGCCTGGTCGACCGCGAGGGCGTCGTCGAGCGCGGCAACGGCCTCCGCGACCAGCGCCGCGCGTGCGGTGCCGAGCGAGGCCTCGTGGCCGGCGCGCGGGGCTGTCGACGCAAGCACGCGCGCGAGTTCGGCGCGCAGGCGGTCGATGCCCTCGCCGGTGAACGCGCTGGTGCGGATGGCGGGGTCGGAGCCTGCGTTCCGGAAATCGGGCGCAAGGTCGCACTTGGTGCGCACGCGGAGCACCGCGTGATGGGCGAGGCCCGCCGCGTCGACTGCATGCGCTGCGCCCGCGGCCAGTCCTGCGCGGCCGTGGTCGTCGGCGTGGGGTGCGGCGTCCGGTGCGTCGTCCCACGCGACGACCGCGATGATCGCATCCGCACGTGCGATTGCGTCCGCGGCCCGTCGCTGCATGGCGAGGTCGATGCCTTCGGACGCTTCGTCGAGTCCCGGTGCATCGACGATCACCGCCTCGATGCCGCCCGGCAGCGCGACGGCGACCTCGATGGCGTCGCGCGTGGTGCCGCGCTCCGGTGATGCCACGGTGCGCTCGGCGCCCGCGAGCGCGTTGAGGAGCGAGCTCTTGCCTGCATTCGGCCGGCCGACGAGCACCGCGCGCGGCGCGCGGCGTGCACGTTCGGCACCGGCAGCGGATCCGGCGAGCGCCTTGAGCGACGCGGCGACCGCGCGGATGCGCCGCTCGAGGTCAGTGCGCGCGATGGCGACCACGTCCTCCTGGTCGGTGAAGTCGATGCCGGCCTCGACGAGCGCAAGCACGGCGGCCACCTCGTCCGCAGCGGCGGCGATGCTGCGCTCGTGGCTGCCGTCGCGGAGCGACCGGGCCGCGGCGAGCTCGGCGTCGGTCTCGGCGGCGATCGACGCAGCCACGCGCTCGGCGTCGGCCACGGGCATGCGCCCGTGGAGCACGGCACGCGCGCTGAACTCGCCGGGCTGGGCGCGTCGTGCGCCGCCCGCGGAGCGCGCGATGACCGCGGCGACGATCCGCTCGAGCACCATCGGGTTGCCGACGGCGTGCAGCTCGACGCAGTCCTCTCCGGTGGCGCTCGCGGGGCCCGGCATCAGGAGCGCAAGCGCCGGGATGGGCGGGTCGTCGAGCCGCACCGCGTGCACGCCGCGCCGGCGGAGCGCAACGTCATCGCGCCCCCGCGACCCGGCCTCGAGCGCGGATGCGGCATGGGCACACGCGTCACGGCCGCTCATGCGCACGATGCCCCGGGCCGCGTGGCCCGGCGGGCTCGCGACTGCGACGATGGTGCGTGCGGTGTCCACGGCTCGTCGGCCGCGCCGGTCAGCGGTCGCGGAACTTCCTGCTCGGGGCGTTGGCGCGGGCCTGCGCCTTGCCCTGCGCCTCCTGCGCGCGCTTCATGGCGGTACCGATGGCGTTCTGGAGCCAGCCGGACTTTGCCGGCTGCGGCCGGGTGAAGTCCATCTTCTCGATCTCGCGCTTCACGCGCTTGGACTCGTAGATGCCCACCAGCGTGCTGGTGGCGATGTAGAGGGTCAGGCCGCTCGGCGCCGTGTAGAGCATGAAGGGGAAGAGGATGACCATCATCCACTTCATCATGACCTGCTGCTGTTGCTGCTCGGGCGTCATGTTCGGCGTCGGCGGCGGCGCCATGTACTTCTGCTGCACCCAGAACACCAGGCCCATGAGGAGCGGCACCAGATTCACGGAGCTCAGCTGCAGCACGTAGAGGTTGACCGAGAACGGCAGCGGGATGAAGCCGTCCTGCGCGCTCAGGTCGCCGAGGAAGCCCCAGCCGCCCATCGCCTGGAAGACGCCGAAGAACGCCGGCTGCTGGCGCAGCTCGAAGGCGAAGTAGAGCACCGCGTACAGGGCGATCCAGATCGGCATCTGCAGGAACGTCGGCAGCATGCCGCCCGCGCAGCCGAGCGGGTTGACCCCGCGCTCGCGGTACAGGCGGATGGTCTCCTGCTGCAGCTGCTTCGGGTCGTCCTTGTAGCGCTTCTGGAGCGCGTCGAGCTCGGGCTTGATGGCCCCCATCTGCTTCGAGACGCGCATCATGGAGATCTGCGAGCGGCGCGTGAGCGGGTGGAGCAGCCCGCGGACCACGATCACCAGCACGATGATGGCCAGGCCCCAGTCGAACACCACGTGATCATGCAGGAACGCCAGGAACCACACCATCGCGTCGGCAAGCCAGCTGAAGGTGCACCAGCTGCAGCAGCCGCTCATCAGGTAGAGGATGAGGCCCTGCATGCTGAGCGCCGCGAAGGGCTGGGTGCCCCCGAGGATGGAGCGCTCGAGCGGGCCCGCGAACACGCCCACGTCGAACGCCGCGGCGGCGCCCGGCGCGATGGTGACGACGTCGCTGAGCGTGGTCGTGAAGACCACCTGCTCGGCGGTGCCGTTGTGGGTGCCCGCGCCGACCTGTGCCTGCACCTGCGCCACGGCGGGAGCGAGCGCCTTCGAGGGCACCTGCGGCGGCGCGTAGGGCGCGTGGACGGCGAGCGCGAAGTAACGGTTGGTGGCGCCAAACCACGACAGGCCGTACTTCTCCTGGCGCTGCCGCTCGTTGGGCCAGAGCTCGAGGCTCCCCGCCTCCACCTGCGTCACCACGGCCGACTGGTCGAGCGTGGCGTCGTGCACGATCACCGTCGACTGCGCCGGGTCGCGTTCCTTGGCAAGCAGGTAGCCGCCCTGGAAGCGGCGGCTGTCCACCGAGTCGTTTGGGTCACGGGACAGGTTCGGCGGGCCGTACTGCACCCAGCGCACGGCGTGCGGCGCGGCGGAGAGGTTCTCCACGCGCTGCTCGCAGCGGATCTCGTAGGAGCCGGCGTCGATGCTCCAGCGGCGCGTGGCGCGGAGCTGGAGCGCGCCGGTCGAGTCGCTGAGCTCGGTCACGAAGGTGCCGGGCGCGGTCTCCTTCCACACGTTGCCGTCGACGCGGACGACCTGGCCGTCGACCTCGATCGCGCGCGCCGCCAGGAGCGGCACCGCGAAGCCCTGCAGCGTGCCGGGAGAGGTGAGTTCGTAGCGGCCCTCGGCCGGCGCGGAGCCGGCGCGCGCCTCCGCGGCCTGGCGCGCGTTCTGCCAGAGGTCGCTGAAGACGACGCGATCGATGCCGGCGCCCGATGGCGTCAGCTGCAGCTGCATGCGTGCCGCGGTCGGGTCGAGCGATCCGATCGCGGTGGCCGAGGTCGACGGGGAGCCCGGCGCGGCGGCAGTGAGGGTGGGCTGCGACGCGGGTGCTGTGGCCGGCGCGGGTGTGGCGGTCGGGGCGGGTGCAGTGGCCGACGCGGGTGCAGCGGGCGATGCAGGTGCGGGGGCTGTTCCCTCGGCCGACTGCGCCACGGCTGCGGTGCCGGATGCGGGTTCCGCCGTTGCCACGCTGGTGCTGGCGGCGGGCGCGTTGCCCTTGCCGAGGATGGTGATGGCCGCGATGCCCCCGGCCACGGCGACGAGGGCGAGCGTGAGGACGAGGCGACGCGCACCGGCGGACCGGGCGTTCCTCTGGGAGGTGGCGTTCGTGTTCATGGTTTGAGCGTCCGGGGCGTGACCCGGTCAGCGGCCTTGTCGCAGCCGGTCGCCGAGGAAGTCGTCCAGGCGGTCGATGGAGTGGATCCGCCCGATCGTGTCCTCGATGTCGTATTCGACGCGGTGGAACTCGATGCGGTGCTTGCCGTCGCCGCCCGAGGTGTCGAGGATGGCGAACGCGGCGCGCGGGTCGCCGTCGCGCGGCTGGCCCACGGAGCCGGGGTTGATGATCGCCTTCATCTGCGGGTCGACGGGGTAGGAGTGGTCCGTCAGCTCGTCGGGCTTCCAGAACTCGCAGTCGTCGGTGAACACGCCCTGGACGTGCGTGTGGCCCACGAAGCAGACGCGGTCGATGCGGTCGAAGATGCTGTCGAGCTTCGCCGGCGAGTTGATCGCGTCCTCGGGGAAGAGGTACTCGTTGATCGGCTTGCGCGGCGTGCCGTGGACGAACAAGTAGTCGCCCTCTCGCTTGCGCACTGGCAGGAGCCCCAGGAAGTTCCAGCGCTTGCGCGCCGAGTCCGGGTTCTCCCGGCTGTCGCGCTCGAACTGCTCGCGCGTCCAGTACGCGGCCTGCTCGGCGGCGCGGTGAAAGTTCGTCGGCTCGTAGAGGACGCCGAAGTCGTGGTTGCCGAGCAGCGACCACTCGCAGCGCTCCGCGACGGCGTCGGCGCACTGCACCGGGTTGGGGCCGTAGCCGATGATGTCCCCGAGGCACAGGATGCGCTGGCAGCTGCGCTTGTCGATCTCGGCCAGCACCGCCTCGAGGGCGGAGAGGTTCGAGTGGATGTCGCTGATGAGGGCGGTGCGCACGGTGGATCCTGAAGCGGGCGGATGCTAGCAAAAACAGCGGTTTCCCCGCCGGGCCGGTTGCCCCCGGTTTCCCTACGATACGCGGCCGTTTTCACCTGGAATCGAGGAACACAACCATGGCAGACGCGAAGCACTTCGACCTCATCGTCATCGGCGGCGGACCCGGCGGCTACGTCGGCGCGATCCGCGCGGCGCAGCTCGGCAAGAAGGTCGCGTGCGTGGAGCGCGCCAAGCTCGGCGGCGTCTGCCTGAACTGGGGCTGCATCCCCACCAAGGCGCTGCTGCACGCGGCCAGCGTCTACACCGAGGCCTTCAAGCACGGCGCGGACATGGGATTCGAGGTCGACCCGAAGAACGTCAAGCTGGACTGGTCGAAGGTGGTCGGCCGCTCGCGCAACGTCGCGGGCACGCTGAACGGCGGCATCGCGTTCCTGTTCAAGAAGAACAAGATCGAGCACATCCAGGGCCACGCGAAGATCCTGGCGGGCAAGGCCGCGGGCGGCCCGTGCAGGGTGCAGGTCTCGAAGGCGGACGAGGACTACTACAAGGGCACCGGCGCGGTCAGCAAGGATGACGTGGTGATCACCGCCGACAAGGTGCTGGTCGCCACCGGCGCGGCGCCGCGCGAGCTGCCGTTCGCGCCGAAGGACGGCAAGACGATCATCTCGAGCTACGAGGCGATGAACCTGCCGGCACGGCCGGAGTCGATGGTGATCGTGGGGTCCGGCGCCATCGGCATGGAGTTCGCCTACTTCTACAACGCGTTCGGAACCAAGGTGACCGTCGTCGAGATGCTCGACCGGATCATGCCGGTCGAGGACGAGGACATCTCCAAGGAGGCGCTCAAGGTCTTCGGCAAGCAGGGCATCGAGTTCAGGCTCGGCTGCATGACGAAGGCGGTCGAGAAGACCGCCAAGGGTGCGAAGGTCACCATCGAGGACCAGGCCACGAAGCAGAGCTCGACCATCGAGGCCGAGAAGGTGCTCGTGGCGATCGGCGTCGCGGGCCGCTTCGACGGGCTGTTCGATGCGTCGCTCGGCCTGAAGACGGAGAAGGGCCACATTGTCACCGACTACATGGACAAGAAGGACAAGGCCACCTATGCGACCAGCGTGCCCGGCGTCTACGCGATCGGCGACGTGATCGGCCCGCCGTGGCTCGCGCACGTGTCGAGCGAGGAGGCGATCGTCGCGGTGGAGCGCATGTTCGGCCACGCGTCGACCGGCGTGCACTACGACGCGATCCCGGGCGCGACCTACTGCAACCCGCAGGTGGCGAGCGTCGGCCTCACCGAGCGCGCGGCCAAGGAGAAGGGCATCGAGTACCGCGTCGGCAAGTTCAGCCTGAAGAGCCACGGCAAGGCCATCGCCGACGGCGCGGCCGAGGGCCTGGTCAAGATCATCGTCAGCAAGAAGTACGGCGAGATCCTCGGCGGCCACATCATCGGCCAGAACGCGAGCGAGCTGATCCACGAGATCTGCGTGGCCAAGGCGCTCGAGGGCACGGTGGACGACATCATCGCCACGATGCACGCGCACCCGACGATGGCCGAGAGCATGCACGAAGCCGCGCTGGGCGCGGAGGGTCGGATGATCCACGGCTAGGCAGGCACCCATGGACGCGGCGGCGGAGCCCTCCGCGCGCCATGCGGCAACCTGCCGGAGCGGCCGGCCGTCCCTCAGGTCGTCCAGTTGCCCAGCAGGATGCCGAGGTCCGCGCCGTTGGTGGTGCCGTCGCCGCTGAGGTCGGTCGGGCCCGGCTGGCCCCAGGCACCGAGGAGGATGCCGAGGTCGGCCCCGTTGACCGCTCCGTTGCCGTCAAGGTCCCCGGCGATCGCGGGCGGCCTCACGACGATGGTGCCGGTCATCACGGAGCAGTGCGGAGAGCAGAAGAAGGGGATCGTCGTGCCGGCGGTGGACGCCGGGACGACCCACGAGAAGCTCGTGGAGGTCGAGTTGAGCGGGGCGCTGAAGAGCCCGCTCGCGGTGCAATTGCTGCCGCTGGTCACGGTGTGGCTTCCGCTCGTGCGGACCCACCTGACGGTGTCTCCGGCATTCACCGTCACCGATGACGGAGAGAACGACAGGCCGACCTGCTGGATGACGACCTCCGCAGCAAGGGCCGGACCGGCAGCGAGAAGGGCAAGGCACGTTGCGAGTCGGTTCATGTGGGCTCCCTGGTTCTGTCGCCAGAGTTTCCCCGCGGAGCCGACCTGACGGACGGGAATTCCCGCGAAATCCGTCCACTTTGCCGTCATCTGCTCGGAACGGTCGCCGCGGCGGCGTCGAGACCGGGTCACCGGAGGGTTATCCATGAGGTCACGTGGCTGGATCGGCCTGGGTGGAGCCGCCCGAGATACCGACCAGCAGGCTCGTCCCCGCCATCGCCGCGGGCTTCGGCAGCCCCATCATCGCGAGCATCGTCGGCGCGATGTCCGCCAGCCGTCCGCCCTCGCGCAGCCGCGCGCCGCGGAACGCCTCGCCCACCACGAAGAGTTCCACGTCGAAGTTGGTGTGCGCCGTCTGCGGCTTGCCGGTCGTGGGGTCCTTCATCTGCTCCGCGTTGCCGTGGTCGGCGGTCACCACCAGGCTGCCGCCGCGCGCGAGCGTCGCATCCACGATCGCGCCCACGCACCCGTCGACCACCTCGCACGCCGTCACCACCGCCGCCATGTTGCCGGTGTGGCCCACCATGTCCGGGTTCGCGAAGTTCACCACGATGAACGGCTCGCAGTCCGGCGCGGCCAGCCGCGCCAGCACCGCATCGCGCACGCCATGCGCGCTCATCTCCGGCTTCTGGTCGTAGGTCTGCACGTCCTTGGGGCTCGGGATCAGCGCACGGCGCTCGCCCGGGAACGGCTCCTCGCGGTAGTCGTTGAAGAAGAACGTGACGTGCGGGAACTTCTCCGTCTCCGCGCAGCGGAACTGCGTGAGGCCCAGCTGCGAGATCCATGCGCCCAGGATGTCCGGCATCCGGCCCGGGCGGTCGAAGGCCACCTCCATCGGCAGGCCCTCCTCGTAGCGGCACATCGCGGTGAAGAGCACGTCCCGCGGCCGCGGGTCGCGCGCGAATCCGCCCCCCTTCGCCTTCGCCCATTCGGCATCGGGCAGCACGAACGCCATGGTGAGTTCGCGCGGGCGGTCGCCGCGGAAGTTGAAGAACACGACCGCGTCGCCGTCGTTCGGCACGCCCGCGTCCGGCAGGATGCGCGTGGGCGGCACGAACTCGTCGCCGGCCATGTTGGGCGAGGGCGGCGCCGCGTAGTAGTCGCGCAGCACCTGCGCCGCGCTTGCGCCGGACGGCGTGCCCGGGCGCGCCATGATCGCGTTCCACGCCCGCTCCACGCGGTCCCACCGGAAGTCGCGGTCCATCGCCCAGTAGCGTCCCGCGACGGTCGCGATGCGCCCGCCCGTCTCGCGCAGCACGCCCTCGAGGCGCTCGATCACGGGCAGCCCGCTCGTCGGCGCGGTGTCGCGGCCGTCGGTGAACGCGTGCACGAACACGCGGTCGCCCGGCACGCCCTGCGCCTTCGCGAGCCGCAGCAGCGCCTCGAGGTGCGCGAAGTCGCTGTGCACCTTGCCGCTGCCCACGAGGCCCATGACATGCAGCGCGCGCGGCCGCCCGCCCGGCGCATCCTCCTTCGCGCGCGCGCACGCGGCCAGCAGCCGCGGGTTGCGCGCGAACTCGCCGCTGCGGATCGCCCGCGTGATGCGCATCAGCTCCTGGTCGACGATGCGGCCCGCGCCGATGTTCTGGTGGCCGACCTCGCTGTTGCCCATCACGGGCTCGCCGTCCTCCACCGGCAGCCCGACATCCTCGCCGCTGGTCTTCACCAGCACGTGCGGCCACTCGCGCTCGAGCCGGTCGTTCACCGGCGTCCGCGCCGCCCGCGTCGCGTCGCCGTCGCGCTGCTCGGCATGCGGGTTGATGCCCCAGCCGTCCCGCACGATCAGCACGCAGGGCACGTTGCGGGGAGCCACGGTGCCGGAAGCCGTCGTCGCAGCGGTCATGCCCCAAGGATACGGATGGCGCCTTGCTGAACCCGTAGCATCCGTCCCGTGCCGAAGGGGTCCGGACGATGAACATCGGCGGCGAGATCCTCAGCAAGTACGGCGGCGATCCCGTGCGTCCGCGCCCGCCCCGGCGCGGCAGCCGGCTGACGGGGTTCGTCATGATGCTCGTCGGCACGCTCTTCGTGGCGGGCTTGACGATGATGGCCTGGAAGTCGCAGCCGGCGGCGGTGGCCCTGGCCGCCATCGCCGTGATCGCCGCCCCGATCAACCTCTTCGTCCGCGACGCGCACGACCGTCCTGTTGCGGCATGGATGGCATGGCCGCCGCTGTCGCGCGTCGAGGACTGGGGCCCCTTCCGCGCATGGCTCTGGGGCTCGTCGGGAAGCGCCCGCCGGTTCTTCCTCATCGAACACTGGGTGGACGTCCTCTTCGACCCTCCGGCGAAGCCAGCTCCGTTCGAGCATCGCGAGGACTACACGCCGATGTCGCGCGCGCTCGGTGTCACGCTCTTCCTCCTCTACGTTGCGGCCATCGCCATGGCATTCCGGTGGGGGTGGCTCGGGTTCCTGCACGCCGCGCCGCGTCCCGCCGCCGGCACGGGTGGCCCCGGCATCACGGGCGGCCCCGGCACCTCGGGCGGGGCAGGCCCATGAACATCGGCCACGGCCTCATGCGCCGGTTCGGCCCGAGGCGCGAGCCGCTGCGCGACGAACATCCGCGCCCGCGCGGCGTGGACTGGGTGCTCGCGGCGCTCCTCCTCGCGATCGGCGGCGCGGCGGTCGCGGGCCTTGCCGTTGCCGGCTTCCGGTCGGCCGCCGGTCCCGGTGGCACTTGCGGTGCTCGCCGCCGCGGCGCTCTGGGTCGCGCTGGCGGTCGTGCGGCACCATCGGTGACCGCACGCGCGTGGCGTATCCTCCGCCCATGGCCACCGGAACGCAGGACGCGAACGGCACCACCCTCAAGCAGCGCTACCTCGACGTGAAGTCGCGGATCGCGGCGGCCGCCGTGCGCGCCGGCCGCCGGCCCGAGGAGGTGATGCTCGTCGTCGTCTCGAAGAGCGGCTCCGTCGACCAGATCCGCGAGCTCGTTCAGCTCGGGCAGGCCGACTTCGCGGAGAACCGCGTGCAGCAGCTGCTGCAGCGCGTGGCGCAGGTCGACGAATGGCGCGCGCGCCGCGCGGAGCTCGGCGGCGAGGCCCCGCCGGTCCGCTGGCACATGATCGGCTCGCTGCAGCGCAACAAGGTGAAGAAGGCCGTCGAGTGCGTGCGCCTGGTGCACTCCGTCGACAGCCTGCGCCTCGCCGAGGAGCTGCAGGCGGCATCGGTGCGCCGCGAGGTCCCGACCGAGGTGCTCGTGGAGGTGAACGTCTCCGGCGAGGGATCGAAGCACGGCGTGGCGCCGGGCGCCGCGCGCCACCTGGTGGCGCAGATCGAGACCATGGTGAACGTTCGCGCCCGCGGGCTGATGTGCATGGCGCCGCTCGCGGGCGGCGTGGCCGCCGCGCGCCCCACGTTTGAGCGCTGCCGCGAGCTCTTCGAGGACATCCGCCACTCCGGGATGGGCGGCGAGCGCTTCGACATCCTGTCGATGGGCATGAGCGCCGACTACGAGGTGGCCGTCGAGTGCGGCGCCAACCTGGTGCGCGTGGGCGGCGCCGTGATCGGCCCGCCGCAGGTCACCGAGGAGCCGGAGGAGGCGTGACGGCCTCGCGCCGCCGCTCGCGGCGCGGGTTGATGTCCGACGCCAGACCCACCAGCGACAGCGCGCGCACTTCCCAGTAGGTGACGTCGATCTCCCACCAGCGGTGCTGCACGGTGCAGCAGGCGGGGTCGGCATGGTGGTTGTTGTGCCACCCCTCGCCGCAGGAGACGAGCGCCACCAGCCAGTTGTTGCGGCTGTTCTCGTCGGTGTCGTGGTTGCGGTAGCCGAACATGTGCGTGAGGCTGTTCACGCTCCACGTGATGTGCCACACGAGCACGGTCCGCAGGAACACGCCCCACGCCACCACGCCCGCGGCGAACGCGCCCGCCGACGCGGCGTCGCCCCACAGCAGCCCGACGCCGAACGCCATGGCCGCGTAGAGCACGCACTGCGCCGCGTAGAACCACAGCGGGCTCCACGGGTGCTTCTCGATCCACATGTAGAACGGGTCGCGCAGCACGTCGCGCGCGTAGCGCTCGTAGCTCGAGCGGTGGTGCAGGTCGCCGTTGCGCACGAGCAGCCACCACACGTGGCCCCAGAGGAAGGTCACCAGCGGCGTGTGCGGGTCGCGCTCCTCGTCGCTGTGCGCGTGGTGCATCCGGTGCGTGGCGATCCACCGCGCGGGCGAGTCCTCGAGGCAGCAGAGCGCGCCCACCACCAGCAGGTGCTCGAACCACAGCGGCGTCCGGAAGCTCCGGTGCGCCAGCAGCCGGTGGTAGCCCATGGTGATGGTCTGCCCGAAGACGTGCACCCCCAGCACGCACGCCACCACGGCCGTCCAGGAGAACCATGAGGGCACCAGCACCAGGAACGCCAGCGCATGCACCGCGAGGATGGGCACCGTGTAGCGGACAAGCACCTTGCGCGGCTCGGTGGCCGGCGGGTGCTGAAGGGGGATTCGTGCGATTGCCACTGGCGGGCCTGGGGAACGGAACGGGCGCCGTCGCCGAAACGCGGCTTCGGGGACGCCGATGTGCGGACGCTACCCGTTTCGCCGTCCGGCCGCGAGCCGCGATGCCACCACCGAGGCCACGGCCTCGATCGCCTGCGGGAGCGTGTCGTTGACCACGAATGCGTCGAAGGTGCGGTTGCCGCGTGCCCGCTCGATCTCGCGCTTGCTCTCGGCGAACCGCCGGTCGATGGCCGCCGCGTCCTCGCGCCCCCGCGCGCGCAGGCGCTTCAGCAGCTCGTCCTCGCTCGGCGGCAGGACGAAGATCCCCAGCGCCTCGGGCACCTTCCGGCGCACGTTCTCCGCGCCCTGCACGTCGATGTCGAGCACCACCAGCTCGCCCCGCGCCAGGGCCCGGCGCACGGGGTCCTCGGGAGTCCCGTACCAGCTGCGCCCGAACACCTGTGCGTGCTCCAGGAAGCGGTCCTCGTCAATCCAGCGCTGGAACGTCGGCTGGTCGACGAAGAAGTAGTCCACCCCTTCGCGTTCGCCCGGGCCGGGCGCGCGGGTGGTGGCGCTCACGGAGAACAGCCCGCCGAAGCGGCGGATGAGCTCGTGCGCGATGGTGGTCTTGCCGACCCCCGACGGCCCGCTCATCACGAGGAGCAGCCCGGGCCCGGTCCCCGCGGGGGCCGTGCCTGCGCTGCCTGCTGCGTGACCGCCGGTCGCCATCGGGCGGAGTCTAGTGCGACCCCGCCCGACGGCGGACCGTGTGCCCGTCGCGTGCCCGGTCTAGAGAGATGGCCACACGTTCTGCAGCCACCACGCGTAGATCGGGTTGACCTGCGCCGGTGTCATGGTGAGCTGCCAGGCCGTGCCGCCGTTCTGCGCGTTCATCCACTGCACGAAGAGGCGTTCCTGCATCGAGTGGCTCCAGTAATCCAGCCACCAGCGGCGGCTGCGCTGCCGAGGGGCGCTGTCGGGCTCGATGGAGCCCGTGTTGCCCGAGCCGTGCACCTCGGGCACGGCCGCCGCGAGCACCGCGAGCGCGACTGCCAGCATGGCCGTGGCACCGCGCCACGGCTCCATGGCCCGCCGCGGGGGAATGCGTCGATTCATGTTGGCTCCTTTCATTGTGCACCCACGATCTTCGCCTGCGACAGGATCCGCCATCCGGTCTCGCGGAACGACGGGAACCGGCCCATGGTGCCGGCGATGGTCCGGACCTCGTCCTCGTCGAGCACCCAGTCCTCGCCGAAACCCGTGGCCTGCCCGTGCCGGTCGCGGCGGACGAGCTCCATGCTGAACGCCCGCTCGCGCAGCGACCAGTTGCCGAGCCGCTCCGCGATCTCCACGGCCTTGTTGGTGAACACGGCCATGGCGCGGTCGAGCTCCGCGCCGCGCGTGTGCCGCAGCGCGATGTTGCATCCGTAGATGCACCACCACCCGTAGCTTTCCAGCCAGTCGCC
>Ga0172373_10006401_pt1 | contig 15652 bp, 15 predicted proteins | sample Lak10m_2_FD_114546 | JGI IMG/M metagenome (GOLD analysis project Ga0172373, IMG submission 114546) | Freshwater microbial communities from Kabuno Bay, South-Kivu, Congo - kab_092012_10m | ecosystem: Environmental > Aquatic > Freshwater > Lake | place: Democratic Republic of the Congo...
AACCGGTCTGTACCCGGCGGTCCATCTGGTTTCGCCACAGGGTCAATCCATCAAGGCAAACCTGACCATCCGCATGGTAGAAAATAACGAAGAACAGTCCGCCAATATCGCCAAGATGGTGTTCACCGGCGCATCGTTTTTCCTGCTATCGGCAGCTCTCCCTCAGACCAACCATTTTGATGCCGACTACACTCTCGACATTGATTGGCCGAATGCCTCACACCGCCGCTATTCTGAGCACTGCGGTGCCTACTCTTATGCCACCCTGGACAAGTATCGGGACGTTCAGCAATCAGCCAGAGAACTGAGACAGAGCGCCTGCCTGAATTCCCTGGTCAACCAGATGAGCGCAGATAACCTCCGTATGACCCGAGGAACCAGGTACACCCCACCCAAGGGGATGACGACGGGCCAATTGACGCAATGGGGACGAACCAGAGACCCCAATCAGGCCAAGCCTGATGCGGTATGTACCGAAGTCGGTCTTGCTCCTGGCACAACAAGTTACGCCGACTGCGTCAACGAACTGAAATAACAGTTGCACAGCTGGGAAGTTCCGGAAATACCCGAATCTTCGCCATGCAGACAGGTCAATGTTGTCGGGACAACAGCCTAGCTCGCCTTCAGCCGGGCCAGTGCTTCCTGCATGGCATTCCCCATCGATGTCGCAACCGGGGTTTCAACCCGAGCCACGGGCGGCGGTGCGGAAGGCTTCTTCACCCTGGGAGGTCGCTTCGGCCCGGATTTCTTTTCCTCAACCGCCTGCCGGCGTTTCTTCTGCTGGGCGCGATAAGCCTCAAGCCGCGTTTTTGCATGATCGATATGCTCCTGTGTCGGCACATCGGCATCGGTTCCGTCCAGATTGATCCGACAGGTCCCGGCCACAGTAGCCATCAGATAATCGGGGCGCGAACAGTACATCCTGAGCACCTGATGCACGACCTCTCTCGGGTAACCGAGACCGATCAGATCGCGCCGGACCGTCAACGCCAGAGGGCGGATGGGAAATCCGAATGCCTCCGGAAACCGGGCGGCGATTTCACGCATGGCGCTTAACTTGTCTCCTGAACGTTGCTCCGTCATTTTTTCCTCATGGTGACAGGTGGGGGACTCACGTGCGAAATAGTCTGAGGGACTCGTCCGCGGGGATCAAGCCGCCGAGTTGCATCAGCGCGTGAACAGAAACACCGCGGCGGCGACCGATAGGGCGGCCATTGCCAGTAAATATTTCCAGGCCTGGCTGTTTTGCGGGAGCTTGTTCTTTTGAGTCATTTCGGTTTTTCAGTCAGGTGACGCAGGCAATTCGGGAAACAGGACATCGGTAAAGCCGAAGCGGCGCAAGTCACGAATGCGCATGGGGAAAAGCATACCGTAAAGATGGTCGCACTCATGCTGGACAACTCGCGCATGAAAGCCTTCCACCGTCCGGTCGATGGATTGACCGCATTCGTCGAATCCCTGATAGCGGATGCAGCGATATCGGGGGACTTCACCCCGCAGGCCGGGAACAGACAAACAACCCTCCCAGCCCAGTACTTCATCATCCCCTACGGGGGTAATCACCGGATTGATCAGCAAGGTCTCGGGCACCGACTCTGCCTCCGGATAGCGTTCGCTACGTTCGAACCCAAAGATCACCACCTGGAGACCCACCCCTATCTGCGGTGCCGCCAGCCCCACGCCTCCTGCTGCGCGCATGGTATCGAAGAGGTCCCCGATCAGTTCGTGTAGCCCCGGATCAGACAGGTCTTCCACCGGACGAGCCGGTTCCAGCAACCGGGAGTCGCCCATGCGCAGCAGGCTTCTGACCGTCATGGCTCACACGGGCCAAGGCGACAACCCATGCGCACTACCAGGGTACCCACCCACACTATTGCCGCAATCAGGAGGAAGACGGGCAACATCAGCGAGGTCATGCACCAAAGCACTTGATGCGATTTTTCATAACTAAACCCGATAGCCATGGTCACCTGCTCAGAAACTGACTTCATCATCAAAGTCATCTGCGGCATCAAAGATCGCCGCCTGCTGACGAGCCAGCCCGGGCGCATTTGGCTTACTGGTTCGCACTGGATGAAGGCTGCTGTTTTCCCCGCGTCGCTTGCGCAGGTCATAAGCGGAGAGTATTGCAGTGGCAGTGACATTGAGGCCGGTCATCGCTCGCCCCTCCTTCTCCCATTGCGACAAACGGGCCGAACCGGAGACCGAGACCGCATCACCCTGCAACAACCGGCCCAACTTTTCGGCATCTTCGCCGAAGGCGATCACGCTGGCGAACACCGCATCAGGTTCATCCTCACGTTGTCCCTGAACCGGCACCCTGACAGAGGCGGTGCAGTAGGGCTGGCCATTTTTGCCAATACCCAACCTGGGGGGTTTGCTCAGTTTGCCGCTGATAAGTACGTTGAACATGCTTCAATTTGCCTGTAATTCGAAACAGAAACCCATTGCGCCAATCGGCTTGTTGTATCAAGGCTGTCGAGACCCGGGCCTTGTCCTCAGGGAATGAGCCACCCTCCCACCAGCTCCTTGATGGCGTGACCGCTGTTTTCCAGGGCCCCGGCATCCGGCAACACCTTCTGCCAAAAGGACAGCGGGCGCGCTTCATGGTCGGTCGGGACGGGCTCGACTTCGATTCCCTCCTTTTCGAACAATTTCTTCGCGCGATGCATATGCAGTGCAGAGGTTACCAGCAGGACCCGCCGAATGCCGTGCTGGCTGAGTAGCTCGGCCGTGTAGATCGCATTTTCGCGGGTCGTGCGGCTGCGACTTTCCAGCAGCAGAACTGAATCCGGCACTCCCAGATCTCCGAGAAATTCCCGCATGGCCTCGGCTTCGGTAAGCGAGCTTGTCCTGGGATCACCGCCACCAGACAGAACCAATCGCGGGGATTTGCCGGCATGATAGAGCCGCGCGGCATACCAGACCCTGTCGGCGCCTGATTCGAGGTTAGGGGGAAACTGAGCCGAACGAGGCGGATGAATGCCGCCACCCAGCACCACCATGGCCGGAGCACTCGGCACCGAGGACAAGGGCTGAAAGGGAAATTCACTCTCGATCAAACCGACCAGCCCGTTACTGGCCGGCGGCCAGGACCACAGGACCAGCCAGAAAAAGCCGGTCGACACCAAGGTCCAACCCGCCCGGTTGCGCCTGCACCCAGCCAGCCCCATACCCAGAAAGATCAGAAATAGCGCCGTTCCCAGCGGGGACATCAGCGCGATAGCAAGCTTGGAGAGAAACACGATAAAAAGAAGGTCATGGGCGAGCTGGGTTGGAAGAATATACTTGAACTTCGCCAGCCTGAACGATTGGGTTGGCGGGACGGTCAGACAGTGCATCCGCCCACCGGCCCAAAAAACCCGGAACCGGTCAGTTCATGCCCCCCCTCTCAGAGCCCGACCGCACAAACCCACCGACTGAGCCATCATGCCCCTGAGCCGATTTCATCCTGTTGTCGCCGACTGGTTCAGCACCACATTCCGCTCACCTTCCGACTGCCAGGTGGCCGCATGGGAGGCCATCCGCTCGGGACAGCACTCGCTGATCGCCGCCCCGACCGGCTCGGGGAAAACCCTCGCCGCCTTCCTCTCCGCCATCGATGAACTGGTACGCGAGGGCGAGGTATTCGGTCTGCCCGACGAAACCCGCATTCTCTACATCTCCCCGCTCAAGGCACTGAGCAATGATATCCGGAAGAATCTCGATGGCCCGCTGGAAGCCATCCATGCCCGGCTTTTTGAAAGCGGGGCAATGCAGTTCGCCATCCGAACTCAGGTTCGCACTGGGGATACCCCTGCGCATATCCGTACCAGCATGGCGAAGCGTCCACCGCACATCCTCGTTACCACACCGGAATCGGTCTATATTTTGCTGACCAGCGACAGCGGTCGGCGGATGCTGTCGACAGTCTGCACGGTCATCGTCGACGAAATCCACGCACTGGTCGGCAGCAAGCGCGGCTCTCACCTCGCCCTGTCACTGGAACGCCTTGAGCGGTTGACCGGGAGGCCCCTGAACCGTATCGGCCTCTCCGCAACCCAAAATCCGATTGAGACGGTCGCCAACTTCCTCACAGGTGGGGCCGACTGCCGCATCATCGACACGGGCCACCGCCGCCGGCTCGACCTTGCCATTGAGCTGCCGGAACTGCCGCTGGAAGCCGTACTCTCCGGTGACGCCGCCCGCGACCTCTACGACCGGATTACGGCACTGATCGAAACCCATCGCACCACGCTGATTTTTGTCAATACCCGCCGCCTCGCCGAACGGCTGGCCCGTGGCCTCAGTGAGCGACTGGGCGAGGAAAATGTCACCTCTCATCACGGCAGCCTGTCGCGCGAGCAACGCCTGTCTGCCGAAAACCGCCTGAAGAATGGGGAATTGAAGGCATTGGTCGCCACCGCCTCGCTGGAGCTTGGAATTGATGTCGGCGATGTCGATCTGGTTTGCCAATGGGGCAGTACTGGCTCCATTGCCGGCTTTTTGCAACGCGTCGGCCGCTCCGGCCATTTCGCCAGTGGCTTGCCCAAGGGCCGCCTGTTCCCAACCAGCCGCGATGACCTGATCGAGTGCATCGCCCTGATCGATGCAGTCCGCCGCGGCGAGCTGGATCGGCTGGAAATCCCCGAGCAACCCCTCGACGTCCTGGCACAACAGGTGGTTGCCATGGTCGCCTGCGAAGACTTTGGCGAAGACGAACTGTATCGGGTGGTCCAAGCAGCCTGGCCTTACCGTAACCTGTCCCGCGCCGATTTCGACGCGGTGATCCGAATGCTGGCAGATGGTTACGTTACCCGTCGTGGTCAGCGCGGGGCCCATATCCATCGTGATGGCATCCACCGCCGGCTGCGAGCACGCAAGGGAGCAAGGCTGACAGCCGTGACTTGCGGTGGCGCCATTCCGGACAATGCCGAATACAAGGTCATACTGGAACCTCAAGGCGAGTTCATCGGAACTGTGGATGAGGATTTCGCCATTGAAAGCATGGCCGGCGATATTTTCCAGCTAGGCAATGCCAGCTGGAAGGTCCTGAGACTGGAGGGAGGCACCCTGCGCGTCGAGGATGCCCATCATCAGCCGCCCAGCATTCCCTTCTGGTTCGGTGAGGCACCGGGCCGCACCTGGGCCCTTTCTACAGCCGTCGCGCAGATTCGGCGCGAACTGGAATCCCGCCTGCCAGACATGACAGCCGCCACCGCCTGGCTGGTCGATGAAATCGGCATCTCACCGGTCGGCGCCGAGCAGGCCGTCAACTATCTCGCCGCCGCTTATCTGGCTCTGGGCGCACTACCAACCCTCGATACGGTCATCTTCGAACGCTTTTTCGATGAGGCCGGCGGCATGCAGTTCATCATCCATGCGCCGTTTGGCAGCCGAGTCAATCGCGGCTGGGGACTCGCCCTGCGCAAGCGCTTTTGCCGGTCGTTCAATTTCGAACTGCAGGCCGCCGCCACCGAAAATGCGCTGATCCTGTCGCTTGGCACCTCACAGAGCTTTGATCTGGCGGATGTCGCCCGCTACCTGAACGTCAACACGCTGCGCGACATCCTCATCCAGGCCTTGCTGGATGCGCCCATGTTCACCGTGCGCTGGCGCTGGAACGCGGTCTGTTCACTGGCGCTGCGGCGGTTCCAGGGCGGCCGCAAGACCCCACCCTACCTGTTGCGCATGCAGGCCGAAGATCTGGTGACTGCGGCATTTCCCGACCAGCTCGCCTGCCTGGAGAACATTGTCGGCGATCGCGAGATTCCCGATCACCCATTGGTCAGGCAGACGCTGACTGACTGTTTGACCGAGGCCATGGATATCGAGCGGCTGACCCGCATCATCGGGGATATTGAAACCGGAGCAATTCGCGTCATCTGCCGTGATCTGGTCGAGCCTTCACCTCTGGCAGCGGAAATCGTCAACAGCCGTGCCTACAGCTTCCTTGACGGGGCGCCGTTGGAGGAACGCCGCACCCGCGCCGTAGCCAGTCGGCGCTGGCTCGATCCCGCGGAGGCGGGTGACCTCGGCCGACTGGACCCTGCTGCCATTCAGCGGGTTCGCGAGGAAATTTATCCGGAAGCGGCCAGTCCGGATGAACTGCATGATGCGTTGATGACCGCCGGATTCCTGGTTGTAGAGGACGTTCACCCCGCTTGGCCCGGCTATTTCCATACCTTGTCACTGCAATACCGTGCGGCCAGTCTCCGCTGGGAGAATGGGGCCATGATCTGGGTGGCCGCCGAGCGGCTGCCGCAGTTCGGGGCGGTCTACCCGGGCTTGTCGGCAAACTCCCCGCGCCTCGAACCTTCCAACATCCGGGGACAGCTACCCAACGAATTTACGTCGCAAACCTGGAGCTTCGAGGAGGCACTAAAGGAAATCCTGCGCGGAAAACTGAGCGGAACCGGCCCGATCACGGCAAACGTTCTGGCCAACCTTTTGCAACTGACCCCATCCAGTATTGAGCAGGCATTGCTGGCTCTCCAGACCGAGGGATTTTTGTTGCGGGGCTATTTCAGCGGAGGGGCTACGGAGGAATGGTGCGAGCGGTGCGCTCTTGCGCGCATTCATCGCTACACGCTGACCCGCTTGCGGCAGGAGATTGAGCCCGTCGCGACCGGAGACTTCATGCGTTTTCTGTTCCGTTGGCAGCGGGTCCACCCGGAAACCCGGCAACAGGGGCCGCAGGCGCTGGGGACCATTCTGGTTCAGCTGGAAGGTTTCGAGGCCCCTGCGGCCGCCTTGGAAGGCGACCTGCTTCCTGCCCGCCTGGATGAATACGATCCAGCCTGGCTGGACAATCTGTGCCTGTCGGGCAAAACCGTCTGGACCCGGCTGAGCGCGAGCAGCGGCGGACTGAGCCCGGTCAAGTCCTCTCCCCTCAGCCTGATCGGCCGCCGCCATCTCGTCCCTTGGCGCCGGCTGGCTACCCCAGCTGCAACAACATCACTGAGCGCGAGCGCCCTTCATGTCGCGGAGACGCTCGACCGGCGCGGAGCGCTGTTTTTCGAGGAACTGGCCGCCGAGACCCATCTGCTGAAAAGCCAGCTGGAAGGCACATTGGGAGAACTCGTGGCACGAGGATGGGTCGCCTCCGACAGCTTTGCCGGTCTCCGCGCCCTGCTGGTTCCGGAATACAAGAAGCAACGTTACCGCAACCTCGCGCTGGGAATGGAGGACGCCGGCCGCTGGAGTCTCGTGCAACCTCTTGCCGGTCTGAGCGAACCCGACCAGCCTTCAGCCGCCCCGGGGGTGACTGACGAGAATGCTCGTCTAGAGGCCATCGAACACGCCGCCGGCATCCTTCTGCAACGATATGGCGTCATGTTTAGGGCCCTGCTCACCCGAGAACATGTCGCCCCATCGTGGCTGGATCTGCTAAGGGTCTATCGTCGGCTGGAAGCTCGCGGTGAAATTCGCGGGGGCCGTTTTGTTGCCGGGCATTTCGGCGAGCAGTTTGCCTTGCCGGAAGCCGTTGAAGTCTTGCGCAAGACGAGAAAGCAGGGCAATGACCCGACGCTGATTGCGCTGAGCGCCGCCGATCCGCTCTGCCTTTGCGGCATCGTCACGCCTGGCAACCGCATACCGGCACTGGCCGGTAATCGCGTGCTTTATCGGGGCGGCGTACCTGTCGCCATACTCACGGGGACGCTGCTGGAACACCTTGAGGAGCCGGGCGAAAAGGCCTGGGATTATCACAACCGGCTGTTGCGCCGACCGATTCTTCCTGCCCTCAAGACTTACTTGAACTGATTGAACTCGTGAAAAGGGGGGCAATGCCCCCCTTGATACTCACTGAATCCGGATCAGCTTACTTGTTATCGTTCGGAATCAGGTCGATGACGGTATGGCGATTTTCGGCGCGACCTTCTGCAGTGGAATTATCGGCCGAAGGCGAGTACTGGCCATGCCCGACCGTCGTCATGCGGGCAGGATCAATGCCCTTGGTCTGAAGGTAGCTCACGACATCCGCGGCACGGGCTGCCGCCAGTTCCCAGTTGTTCTTGTACTTACCCTTGTGATGGGAACCGAACGGAATGTCATCGGTATAGCCATCGACTTCGATGCGATGATCCGAAGCCTTCTGCAGGGTCGGGACAATCTCATCCAGGACTCGCTTGCCTCCATTTGTCAGCTGGGCATGACCCGAAGCATAGAGGCTGCGCTCCTCGATAGTAATGCGCAGTCGGTCCTTCATCTCGGTAGTCTTGATGTCGCTGGACCTAGTCTGGGTTTGAATTTCCTGATTCCATTGATGCTCGTTATCACGGTTTTTCTGGGCGGCACATCCGGAAACAAGGATGGCAGACGCAAGGGCCAGAATGGATAGGTGGCGCATGTTATCTCCTCAGTAGACTAATTTTTTGAGTTCAATGATGTTCAACCATCTGGCTGAAACGACCCTGAATGACTCCGATATGAAAGACGGGGCCTTTCAGTGGCATGGCCGATTATAGCCACCTGAAATTTCATTGATTTCGACGGGCAATCACGCGAACCACGCGGCCGATATGGTTTTGGCTCGAACCCTATAGATCTACACCTCCCATTCATGGCGGTTCACCCCAAACCACTAAAGGCCCAACGAGCTCAAGCTGGGATGGTCATCGGGCCGCCGACCCAGCGGCCAGTGAAACAGGCGGTCCTCGTCACGGATCGGCAGGTCGTTGATGCTGGCATGACGCCGCCGCATCAGCCCCGTCTCGGCAAACTCCCAGTTCTCATTACCATACGAGCGGAACCAGAAGCCGCTGTCATCATGCCATTCATAGGCGAAGCGGACGGCGATGCGATCATCCGTGACCGCCCACAACTCCTTGATCAAGCGGTAATCCAGTTCCCTTGCCCACTTGCGGGTCAGGAACGCCACGATCTCATCGCGGCCATGGATGAACTCGGCCCGATTTCGCCATACACAGTCGGGCGTGTAAACCTGCGCCACCCGGTGCGGATCGCGACTGTTCCAGCCGTCCTCGGCCATGCGCACCTTATGCACAGCAGATTCGAGAGTGAAGGGAGGGATGGGCGGGCGGAGTTCGCTGGCACTCATGCTCATTTTCTGCCGTGGGACGAGAATAAGAAATGGGAAACGGGCTTCACAGCCACCCGGCACTACCCAGGCGGGCCAGATCATCCAGAGTATTGATATTGGTCAGCGCCTGCGGGGCATCGCTGAAATCCACAGCCACCCAGCGATGACGGCGTATCCAGAGTTCCACCTTGCGTTCCCCGGCGTCCAGCCAAGCTTGCAGATCATCGGCCAATCGGGTTTCCACCAGCATCAGGAGGGGCTGCAGTCGTTCGGAATCCCGCGCCACAGCCACTGCGGCGTCCGCAGCGGCCAAATGGACTGCCAATCGGCGCAACAATGGCGCGTTGAACAAGGGGACATCGCAAGGAAGGGTCATGACGTAAGGCGTTGCCGCAGCCCGCATCGCGCTGAGCAAGCCTGCCAGCGGGCCATCGAAATTCTCGTTGGCATCAGTAACCACGGGAAAACCAAGAGCCGCATAATCTTCATGGTTGCGATTGGCGTTGATCAGCCGCGTCTCGGCCACTCCTTCCAGCGCAGCCAGGGCGTAACTGGCCAGCGGCCTGTCACGCCAGCGCAAGAGCCCCTTGTCCACCCCACCCATGCGCCGGGCGCGCCCGCCGGCAAGGACGACGCCGGTGATTGCTGCAGGATTGATTTCCACGATGATAATCTCGTCCCCTGGTTACGTTGTTCTCGGCCCTTCGTTATGAACTGGACCTTGCCCCGATCGCTTTTCCACCTGATTTTCGGCCTGTCCTGGCTGATCGCCGGCTGCTCGCCCAGCGAACCCGAACTTCAGTATTACTCGGCGGAGACAACCACCAAATCCTATGCCGATGTCCTGGCAGAACTGGAAGTCGCCATCACCGAACGCAATTTTCGCATCACCGGCCACAACAAGATCGGCAGTGTGATTCGCGAACGGGATAATATTCCCTTCCCTGACTACGATACCCTGCAGTTCTGCAACCTGACTCAGGCGCGGGTGATGCTGGAGATGTCACCGGCCAGTGTGGCGTGGATGCCCTGCAATGTAGCAGTGCGTTCCGAGGGCAAAAGAATAGTTGTGACCACGCATTTGCTGCCGACCGACGGCAGCGACCCCAAGCTTACTGATTTCGCGCTCAGGATGAATGAGGAACTCAGAGCGATCGTTGATTTTGCGGTCGAGAATTGAGCCGGACAGTCGTCTCCTCTATCATCGACCCATTCAATTCTCTTCTTGCTTGCACCATGAGAACCAGACTCATCCCCTCACTGATTGCGGCTACCTTGATCCTTACATTCGGCCTCATGAGCCCGGCCAACGCTGCCAAGGCCGAAAAATCGCATGACAAAAAATCCGTAACCGAGCACTCCTCCGCTGCATCCAATCCGCTGATCAACGACTTTCCGACCCAGGCCCGGGTCGAATATGTGATGCAGTGCATGGCGGAGCACGGCGGGGTGAATCTGGACAATTCCTACCACTGCGTGTGCGCCGTTGACAAGATCGCCAGCCTGATGAATTTCCAGGATTATTCGGAAGCGCTGACCTTCACATATATGTTTGACACCCCCGGTGACAAGGGCGGCGAATTCCGCGACCCGCCAAAATCGAAGGAATTGCGTGACAAACTGAAGGCAGCCCAGAAGGAAGCGGAAGCCTGTTTCCCTGAGATGCCAGGCAAAACGGCCGCGCCTGCCACCGGAGCACTGGGCGAAAATCGGCCACCCGCCAACTAAGCCCGACGACATGGGCTGACTGCGGCTTCGAAAATAAAATTCGCCTTCCCCTGCCAATCGGCGTATGCTTGCCGAAGTTTGTCGCGGTGCGGTCTCTGACCGGCCCCGAGGATACGTCCGGCCTTCTCCTTCCAAAGCGATCGCCTTCAGGCGAACCCAGCCTCGATTCCTCCTGCAAACCTGACGTTTCTCCGGAAGTCCGTTTCCCGGATGCGTCCACGTCTTGATTTACTCTATCAATACGCCCAGATCGTCGCTTGACGGTCACACGGACTGGCGTACAGGATTTTAGATTTATGGCTTTCTCTTCCCTGGGCCTCGACAAGACCCTTCTGCGTGCCATTGCAGAGCAGGGCTATTCGGCACCGACGCCGATTCAGTCGCAGGCCATCCCGGCGGTTCTTGCCGGGCGCGATCTGCTCGCTGCCGCTCAAACCGGCACCGGCAAAACCGCAGCTTTCACCCTTCCGCTACTGCAACGATTGCTTGATTTCGGCCAGACCAGCGACCGCTCGCGTCCCGGCCGCGCCCCGCGAGTGCTGGTTCTGGTGCCAACGCGTGAACTGGCCGCGCAGGTCAACGACAGTGTCCGCAGCTATGGCCAATTCACCCCCATCAAGGCCGCCGTCATCTTCGGCGGTGTCGGCATGCAGCCGCAGATCGATGCTGTTCGGCGTGGACTGGACATTCTGATCGCCACTCCCGGCCGCCTGCTGGACCTCGTGTCCCAAGGCCATGTAAAGCTGAACATGATCGACGTGCTGGTCCTCGACGAGGCCGATCGCATGCTGGATATGGGCTTTATTCGTGACATCAAGCGCATCCTGACCCTGCTGCCTAAGGTTCGTCAGAATCTTCTGTTCTCGGCAACCTTCTCCAAGGAAATACGCGAATTGGCGGCAGGCATCCTGCATAAGCCGCTGAGCGTGGAAGTTGCTCCGCGCAACGCCACGGCAGACCGCGTCGAACAGCACATCTACCGCGTCCAGAAGGAATGCAAGCAGCCCCTGCTGTCCCATCTGATGTCGGCAGGACTCTGGGGCCAGACCCTGGTATTCACCCGCACCAAGCATGGAGCCAACCGGCTGGCCCAGCAACTGGAGCGGGATGGCTTTCAGGTAGGCGTCATTCATGGCAACAAGAGCCAGAGCGCCCGCACCCGGGCCCTGGCGGACTTCAAGGAAGACCGCATCCAGGTACTGGTCGCCACGGATATCGCGGCCCGCGGCCTGGACATCCGCGAACTCCCACACGTGGTGAACTACGAATTGCCCGATGTTCCTGCGGATTACGTCCACCGAATCGGTAGAACCGGCCGCGCCGGCGCCGGTGGTGAAGCCATTTCCCTGGTTTCGAGTGACGAATCCACGCAGTTGCGCGATATCGAACGGCTGCTGGGACGCAAACTGCCTCTGCGCGACATGCCGGAGGGCATCCAGCCGCTGCAGCGCAGCGCCGAACCCGCACCCGCTCGACGTGCCCCGCCGCCCCGTCGGGGACCGGCACCGGCCAGAGCCGGCCAGCATCGCCCCAACCGCAAGCCGGCCAATGGCCCGCGGCGCGACGCCGTCTGAGTCTTGATTTATTCATCTGCCAGACCAGTGCAACCCGGAAGGCCGCTCCAAACGGTCTATCCGGTCATCGGCTTGTTCTCGCGGCATGAGCGCCGGCTCATTTCCCCTTTCCCATCAGTGTCTATGGAGGACTACCATGCTTAGACTTTACGCGGGCAACCTGCCCGCCGATATCACCGAAAAGGAATTCACAGAACTTTTTTCAGAATTCGGGCGCATTTTCAAATATGAATTGGCCCGGGACATCTTTACTGGCCGTTGCCGCGGTTTCGGTTTCATCGAGATGGAAGGCCACGAAGGCAGGGCGGCAATTGCCGGGCTGAATGGTCGGACCCTGCGTGGCAACAGCCTGCGGGTCAACGAAGAGCGTCCGCGCACCAAGGGTCGCGGCGGTCGTCGCTAAGGAATGAGCCGATCGCCACTGGCGATCGGCCCTCGTGATTCCGGCATCGGGCCAGGAAGCCAGGCCATAGAATCATTGTTTTGTTGAACAGCGATCCGCCGCCAAGGGAACCGGCCCGGCATCGAAAATCTTTTTTCAGACAGTTTTCAGGAATTCTCATGGGTAAGAAGTTATACGTAGGTAATCTGAGCTACAGCGTCGACAACAACGAATTGCAGGACATGTTCGCACCGCACGGCACTGTGGAGTCTGCCAGCATCATCACCGATCGCGAAACCGGCCGCTCCAAGGGCTTCGGCTTTGTTGAAATGGGAACCGACCAGCAGGCTCAGACTGCAATCGACGCCTTGCATGGCAAGGAAATCGGTGGCCGCAGCCTGACCGTCAATGAAGCTCGTCCGCGCGAAGAACGCAGCGGCGGTTTCGGCGGTGGTCGTCGTGACGGTGGTTTTGGTGGCGGTCGCCGCTTCTAAACCGCCTTGCCGTCCGGGCCAGCCTTCCTGAGTCAGGCCCGGACATCCCGATGCACTCATCGGGCACGGACAGGGATGTCCTCCCCCCCTCATTTCTGGCCCGTTTCGGGGCCAACCCTTCCGACAGACTCTCCAGCCGACCTTAGCCCAGAGTCATGATGGCCTCAGAATAGATCCCCAGTGGAGATGCGATTGAGGGGCATCAAGTCTTTATTCCATGCTGTTCAATTCGGTATTGACGCCCCGCCGGCCGCCAAAGACGCGCATTCCTTCCGCTACCCGAATCGACGGTACCGTCCCGATGAATAATTCCACCCTCCAAACCCTGGCTGTCATTGGCGGAGGACCGGCAGGGCTGATGGCTGCCGAGATGGCGGCTCTGGCAGGAATCAGCGTGGATTTGTTCGACAGCATGCCGTCGGTTGGACGAAAGTTTCTTCTGGCCGGCAAGGGCGGATTGAACCTGACCCATGCCGAGGGTTTTCCACACTTTATCGGCCGTTACCGCGAACGCCAGTCTGTGCTGGAAGCGCACCTGCGAGACTTCGATGCCGCTGCGGTGCGTGAATGGGCGGCAAGTCTGGGCATACAGACCTTTGTCGGCAGCTCTCAAAGGGTTTTTCCGTTGGAAATGAAGGCCGCCCCGCTAGTGCGCGCTTGGCTCAAACGACTACGGTCGCTGGGCGTTCGCTTTCATGTCCGCCACTGCTGGCAGGGCTGGAATGATTCGGGACACCTGATGTTCGGGACCCCGGCCGGACCCCTTGCTTTTCATGCGGTTGCAGTTGTGATGGCCCTGGGGGGTGGCAGTTGGCCGCGCCTGGGATCGGATGGGGCCTGGTGTCCCCTGCTGGCCTCCCGCGGCGTTCGTGTGCGGAGTTTGCGGCCAGCCAATTGCGGTTTCGATCTGAGCTGGAGCCCGCATTTTTCGGAGCGTTTCGCCGGCACCCCAGTCAAGCCCGTTGTCGCCTACCTCCCGGACTCTCCTGAAGGCCAGTGCGGTGAATTTGTCATCACGCGCACAGGAATTGAAGGCAGCCTTGTCTATGCCCTGTCTGCCCGATTGAGGGATCTGATCGATCTGCATGGCTATGCCGATCTCGAGCTTGATCTTGCCCCGGATCGCAAACAGGAAGGAATTTTTCAGAGTCTACGAAAGCCGCATCAAGGGCTGTCACTCAGCAATCGACTCAAGCGAGGCGCCGGGCTGGATGCGGTCAAGATCGGGCTTCTGCGAGAGCGATTAACTCAGGATGAGCTTGCGGATTCCGAGCGACTGGCGACCACGATCAAGCATCTGCCCCTGCGGCTCAACGCGGTCCGCCCGCTTGATGAAGCCATCAGCAGCGCGGGTGGGGTGGATTTTGCCTCACTGGACGAACAGTTGATGGTTCGCGAATTGCCCGGGCTGTTCTGTGCTGGCGAAATGCTTGACTGGGAGGCGCCTACCGGCGGCTACCTGCTCACCGCCTGCCTGGCTACCGGCCGCACCGCCGGGCTCGGTGCCGCCCGCTGGATGGCGGATCATGCCGGTTTGTGATGCCCAATTGACTGGTTTATATTCATTAAGGCTGATTTTTGCGCCCTTCGCCCTCCCCGATTTCCCGCTATGCCGCGCCATCGATTGCCCGCCTTGCTGATTCTCTGGCTCCTGATCAACCCGACCGGAATGCCTTTGGCCTGGGCCGACGATGATGACGACGACCGGCCCAGTTTCAGCCAGCGCAGCAAACCAATCCGACAGAAACCCGGCCTGGTCAGGCTGACCCGGGATCAACAATCCGCGGCAGGTCTGGCCAGCGAGATTCTGTCGAGCGTTACCCTGCAGGACGAAACCAGCAGCTTTGGCAAAGTACTGGACATCCAGCCCTTGCTGGAACTGCGGGCCCAACTCAGGGCAGCTCAGGCGGATGTCGATGTGGCAAATGCAGCCCTGAAGCTGGCGGCAAAGAACCGTAACCGCATCCAGGCACTCTATCAGGCCGACATCATTGCCGGACGCGAATTGGCCCAAGCCGAGGCACAGTGGCAAAGCGACTTCACCCGCGAACAGGGCGCCCGTCGCCATGTCGAGGAAATTCATCGCGAAGCCGAGCATGTCTGGGGCGATGCCCTGGCCAAGCTGGCACTGGGGAACAAGAGCGAGCTACTGGAAAAGCTGACCAACCATCACCGCGCCCTGGCCCAGATCACCCTACCCTATGGCAGCAATCCTACCGATCCGAAAAACCGGATGTGGGTGGCGCGTGATTTTGATCGTTCCCGAGCCGTCCAGGCCGAACTGATTTCCGCCGCCCCCCGAACAGATGACCTGGTGCAGGGTGAAACCTGGTTTTTTCACCTTCCCGGCGAACATCTCCGCGCCGGTATGCGCATCAATGCCTGGATGACGGACGGTGGACCCGGCCGGCAGGGCGTCGCATTACCCGCCACTGCCATCGTCTGGCAGGCC
>Ga0172373_10006402_pt1 | contig 15649 bp, 35 predicted proteins | sample Lak10m_2_FD_114546 | JGI IMG/M metagenome (GOLD analysis project Ga0172373, IMG submission 114546) | Freshwater microbial communities from Kabuno Bay, South-Kivu, Congo - kab_092012_10m | ecosystem: Environmental > Aquatic > Freshwater > Lake | place: Democratic Republic of the Congo...
ATAGAGGGAACCCATCAGACATTTTATGACGTATTTGTCTACCGAATACTGAAATAGTTCCTGTTCCTGTTCTGTCACCCTTTTGATGACCATTATCAAGTATGTCTTGTAAAAGAGCTTGATAGTCTTTGTCTAATTTATTCATAATTTTCATCTTGAAGCCTTTCTTCTTGCTCGTTCCATTTTCTTATAAGATTCATATGCAGACTGTTGTCCCTTTTTACAATTATTTGTTGTTTTTTGAGAACCACAAGAAAAAAGAAATCCTAGAAGAATTAATAAAGTAAATTTATTCATTAGTTTGTAAAGCTACTTTTTGTATATTTCTTCTTGTGTTTACCGTGCCATGAAATATAAGAACCTTTTGCATGAGATTTTTGTATTTTATAACTTGAAACACAAGAAGAAGTAAATATTAGTAAAAGAATAATAGAGTATTTTCTCATTAAATTAATTATTTTGGAATAATCTATTTATCCTCTAATAATTATATGTTTAAGTCTTTTCTGTCATTGTCATCGAAGTTAAGACTATCTTGCGCAGTGCTAAAATTAGCACTCATTTTTGCAGACCTATATTTCCCAAGTTTTCCTGATAAATTCATATATGATGCATTTACTGAACCAACATTTGCATTAAAGTTAATTGAATTGTTTGCATTGATACCAATTGAACTACCTGCTTGAATAGCATCTTGATTTGCACCTAAGAAAATAAAATTCCATCCTTCTTTTTTCTTTTCTTCAATTTTATCAAATACCATTTTTTGATTAAATTCGCGGCTAGCATTTTCGTAACCATCTGTTACAATAACAAATACAACATCGTCCGAAGTTTTTAATTCGTTAATTGTTCTACCTACAGCATCATATAACGCAGTAGTAGCACGAGGTACAAATGTCTCACCGTTTATGAGGTTAGGTACTTCGTTTAACGGTCTCTCTTTATATGTAACCTCATATTCGTTGTCAAACTGAACAAGTGTCATAAAAGCTTCCCCTTCTGCTGCTTTTTGCTCTTTAATAAATGAATTAATTCCATCTACAGTAGGTTGTGAGATGTTGTCCATTGAACCACTTCTATCTAAAACCATTACAATCTGAGTTGGTTTAACAGAAGTAGTTTCAGTTACAACTGTAGTAGTTACAGTTGTTGTAACTGTTTTCTTTGTTTCTTTTTTCTTTCCCATTTTTCTTTTTATTTGATTAATCCCACCATCGGCGAATATCGTGTTCTATTAGTGCCCATAATAATTTATGTGCTTTATGTTGCTTTTCTTGACTTTCTTTAAATAATCTGTCCTTGTCTGCTTCTATCTGTTCTCTAATATTAGCATACTTCTCATCAACTTCATAATTCCATTTCATACTTGATAAACCAGGTCTGTCTTCAATAGGAATAAAATGCCAGTCTAATACATCTTCACCGTATTTTTCTTCAAGAATCTTTTGATATTCGCAACCATATCTTTCATCATATACTTTTTCCATAAGCCTTAATACTAATCTAATTCTTTTGGCATTATTTTTTGCTTCTAAAGTACATGCTCTATCAGACTCTAAGAATTCAGCCTGTTTTTCCAATTGGAACCTAAAAACATCCAATGAATAATGATAGTCAAAATCATATTGACTCCATATTACAGGAATCCATTTAAACAAATTTTTTATTTGCCAATATTTTCTTCTAAAGAAGTATTTAATTGTATGTAACATTATTTTAATATCTTTTTATAAAACCTAGAGCCCATTGAATAATAAATCCATTTTAGTTCACCGTTTTCTATCATTTTTAAAAATTCAGCCCTTTTAACTTCATCACTAAGATATTCCTCATTTATTTCTAGAACATCTTTAGGTACTTTTACGTCTCTATTATGATATGTAATTATACCAGAAGTTACCTCTTTGTTTTTGTCTATACCTTTAGGAATTTCTTTTTTAACTTCTTCCCTTAAAGGCTTTTTGGATTTAGACCTAACTCGTTTAGGTTTAGCAGTTTCGATAGCTTTTTCTTTTTTACTAATTCTTGCCATTCACTGGTATTTTATAATGACGATAAGGCATAGGACCATCATAATCTTCTAGATTAATTCCTTTTTCATTACAGTATTTTAATACTCTTTCCGTTATGACTTTATTACAGCCTACATGTGTTACCTCTGTACCTGTAGGTATCTTTTTACATGCAAGATTAAATCTTTCAGCCCATTGTTCATCAGTATAAGACTCATTATTAATAACGAGAAAATCCATTAATTCTTGCCATTCTTCTTTAGCCATTGTCTTTAATATTATTTAGTTTTACCTTTATTTCCTTTAGTGTTTCATAAATCTCTTCATATGTTTTAGAAGAAGTACTTTCAAGTAAATCTTCTATTGCATAAATACTTTTATTGATTCCTGAAATTAAAATGTACTTAGGCTCAGATTCTATCTTTTCTCTATATGATGAATTAGCTAAAGCAGTAGGTTCATTTTCTAAGTCTTCTTGTGTTAGCGTTCGACTGAACTTTTTCATTCTTTCAAACGTTCTCCGTGTATCTTCTTTAAATCTAAATTCAGACCATTCCCTGTCCGACATCTCTTTAATCCTCTTTATCTCCATTTATATTTGTAGTATATGTTGTAGTCCATGTCTTTTTAGGATTAGGAACCATCTTATTAGACATCACGCAACCGCATAAACCGCTTCCTCCGTTTTTTGGATTACACGAGCACAACTCACTGTATGGTACTTCATCTGGAATATATTCAACTCCTATATTTCTAAACGGCTGAAAAGGGTCGACATTAGGCGAATAAGTGATAGTTGTACTAATTCTATCAGACTCGTAAATATCGATTAAATTTAAAACAGCATCCTTAAATTCAGAAATATTCTCATGTCTTTTAGATTCTATTTCTATCAGTTCTTTTAAAGTCTCCTTTTTCATGTTACTTGGTTTCAATTATGTTATATGTTCCTTCAATTACACCCCATGAAGATTCTTCTTGAAATTGATAAGTTTCAGCAACATCTTCAGAATGCATTTGACGTGTTAAGTACCAAACTTGATTTTCTTTCCATGTAACATTTACCAGTTTTCTACCCTTTGGTAAATTAATTGTACCCGTTCCTCCGAAGTTTTTAACTCTAGTATTTTCAGTACAAGAAAAAAGTGTTACTGTTAATATGATTGCAAATAGAAATTTATTTCTCATAGTCATCGTTTTTATATTCATTTTTATCGTAAAGTTTATGTACCTTAAAAAATATGTCAACATATAGAAATTTAGGTGACAGATTTATACCAAAAAATCCACCTTCGCCTTCAAACCATATAAATTTACCGGTAAAGTAAAGTATTTCTAAAATAAAACCATTGTAATTATTCCACTCTATTCGAAAAGGAGTAAATCTTTCAATTTTAATCTTCTTCATCTACTTCTTCATTACATTTTACATTAACATAATCTTCTAATTCTTTGGCAACTTGCTTGTACTTAAGCCTAAGAGAGTGAAATTCAGCATCTTTTATTTCACTAAAACTTGAATAATTTATAAAGCAATAATGAAAGCCTTCTGCATCCATCCTATATGCAATATTTTCCCAATCTTCTTTTTCTTCGTAAGTCATATTAATCTTTTTTAGAAATTTCAATAATAGTTTCTTTAATTGCTTTATCTAATTGCTCTTTTTCTATTTTCCTGGCATTTAAGAAAATACTTTCAATTAAATCTTGATTATTTGCATACATTTTACTAAATTCATCGGCTGTTTTAGTCTGCAATTCATTTAATAACCAATCGACTGCACTCATTAACTAAAATTTTTAAGTTTCTGAAAGTCATTAGGTTCTAAAACTATGTCAGTGCCTACTACATCTTTACCTATAAGTACATTATATGCATCTTTAATTCTAAACCAAAGAGTTTTTTTCTGGTAGCTTTTATAGAAAGTAACGTAATAATCAGGGTCATCAGACCATTTATCAATTGACATACATGAGCAATTGTCAAGACATTTTACTATAATTTTATTTTTTTCAGGCTCCAACATTATTTTAAAATTTCACGTGTAATTTCAGATGCTTTTTTACCATCGTATTGCCCATCAAAGTTAGACTTAAGGAATGCCATTACTTTACCCATATCTTTTGCGCTTTCTATACCAGCTGTTTCAACATAATTCATGATTCTGTGTTTAAGTGTTTCATCAGACATCTGAATAGGTAAATATGTATTTAAAATATTAAGCTCGTATACAGAAAGTGAATTTGTAGCTTCTGCATTTTTAATCATTGATTTGATTTTATTAATGACTACTGCGTCTTCAGGTTCTTTAGATTCTTTGGTTACTTCAGTTTTAAGTACACCTAAAAAATCTTTTTTTGTCATTTCTTTTGCTTTATAGGCATCCATAAAGTCTTTACTAATTCTTTCTATTAATTTCATTTTTTGTGTTTTTTAATATATTCCCACAAATCTTCTGTAGTTTGACATATAGGCTTCTTACCTTTTTTTGTTTCTTCCCAGGCTTCCATTTTTTTGTTACCAAAGTCATTTTCAAAAATAAACCACTCAATCCATTCGACACCTTCTGTTTTATAATGACTATTAATTGTTAACATTAACATTTCTTCCATATCTGATGCAAATTGATATTTACCTTCATAGAAATCGAATCCTATATCATGTAACTCACTGCAATTCAATAAAGTTCTTCTGAAAATTTCCAGAAGTTTCTTAAATTCCTTTAACTTCATTTTTGTATTTTTTAAATGCTTCTTTTAATTTTTCGTTAGGTTCTCTAGGATTCAAAATTTCTTTTATAAAAACAATAGAATCTGTTTTACTTATTTCACCTGACTCAGACAATTTATTTGCAATCTCTTCTGTACAATATTCTTCCCATGACAAATGACCTACATTTATGGGTGCACATTTGTCACCGCTTTCTCTTATGTAAATCAACTCATCCATATCATCATCTAAATGAAATACAAATTTTTTATCTTTCAGAAAAACTATCTTATCGACATGTTCAGTGAATTGTATATTTTCTCTTTTTATACCACAAGACTCGGCAACATCATATAGTTCCTGGTTTTGTCTTTCTATCCAATACCAGCCTTTTTCTAGCGCAGGTTCTGTAGCACATCTTGATGTAACAATCCATACTTCTAGTCCAATATCTACTAATTTTTTAGCGAAAGACTGGACATCCTTTCTAGATAAAGTGCCATCGAAGTCGAAACTTACTTTCATAAATATATTTTATTAATTCTACAGTAGTCTGTAATATATTGTTTCAAGTTTTTAATATTTTCTTCAAAGTCAGGCTCACTAAATTCAGATGGCCATCTTTCACTTAACATTTTCTCTTCTATTGTAGCATCTAATCCTTCTTTTATTTCAGATATGAGCTGTTTAAGTTGAATTGTCTGGTCAATACTTTGCTCATGTTCTATAACAGTACTCTGTAAGCTTTCACAGTAATCTAAAAGACTCTTGACATCCTCTTCTTCAAGAAGATGTGGATTATTTTTAAAAATATCTTTAATTGACTTGAACCTCATTTAAACATTCTTCTTTTTTAAATTCTTTAATATAACGGAGTACAGCCTGTTCTTTCATTTTTGCTTCAACAATTACATCAAAAGGAATTCCTATACTTGGTATCTCATCATAAATATAATCTGCATGTGCAATGACTTTTGCAGTAGCATCTTCATAGTTTCTTTTGCTACTTGACATATGAACTGCAGGCATAACGTCTGATGGCCATGTAGATAAAGCAAGACGAAGAGATTCTTCTTTACTTAGTTCACCTGGGTGACAATCATAATGATGGAAGTCAAATACAATAGGTATACCAACTTTCTCATGGACATACATTAAATCTTCTACAGTATATATACTTGTCCTGTCATCGTTTTCAATTGTAAGTCTAGACTTAGTATTAGGGTCTAGAAGTTGGAAATTATCGCAAAACTTATCAAGAGTATCTTGCTTACTTTCATATGCACCACCTATGTGAATATTAATTTTGTTATAAGGACTAGCTTCTAAGCCCATCATGTCCATGATTTCACTGTGCTGATTAAGTTCCTTGATTGCTTTAGCAACAACTGTATCTCTAGGTGAACAAAGTATTGTAAAAGCACCAGGGTGAAAACTTAATCGTACACCGTTATCTTTAGCATATTGACCAATGCTTGCAAGAAGTGCAGAAATTACATTATACTGAGGTAAATCCTTGAATTCGTATTCACTCATCCATGGAAACATTGCAGAAGACATTCTGTAAGCATATATGCCGTTTTGAACATTCCATTCTAGAGTTTCAGCAACGCCTTGAATATTAAGAAGTGCAAGTTCGCCTGCATATTCAATGCCCCTTTCTTTAAAGGTTTTTGCAATCATTTTTCTATTAATCTTTACACCTTTTTTCTTAAGGTTGATATTGATACATGCATATCCGAATTTGTTTACCATAACTTTTTTTGTGTAAAAATAATAAAAAAGAATTCTACTTAAAAGCTTTCGTATAGTTTTTCTGCAATATTCTGTAGATATTAAATATTATATCATCTCTATGAGATTTCTTCAATTCAATATAGGAATCCATGATGACATTCCATGTTTCTCTTTTATTTTCTTTAAGAAAATCATCCTTTGAATATTTTTCAAATGCAGTATCTAATATCTCATAATATATGATGTCAATTCTTTCATTAAATTCATTGTTATTTGCACAGTTTATAAATGAATTTGCTTTTTCTAAGCTTGAAATATTATCATCAAATAATGCGAAATAGATTTCTTCAAAGTCATCTAAATTAAATGAAGAAAGTTTAAGCATATTATTTTCACAATACATTTCGTAGAATACATTTTCTACACCATCTTCATTTATTCTGTCTAGTATTTCATCAATTTGTTCCATCTTCATCACCGCTAAACTTTATCATGTCATCTACTGTTTCCTTTGTAGCAAGAATTAATTCTTCAGTAGCACTATCAATTACAGCGCTCTGTAATGGAATATCCTTTCTTGCCCATCTAGAATCATCAAGTGTCTTTACTTCACTAAAAACTACCTGAAAATCATTTAACTCTTTAGGAAGAGTTTTTAAAAAATCTTTAAGTTCTTTGACTGTCATTAGAATAATGTTTTAGATTGAAATTCCTTTCTTTTAGACTTATCTATTTTAGAAAGAGAATTCAATATTTTTTTGTAAATATTTCTATCATTTAAACCATTTACGGAACCTGTTTCAACATAACGGTCTTCTTCGAACTTACTCGATATACCATCAGTACAGTCGCTGTCGATTATTACAAATGTTTCAGGTTTACCAAACATCTCAAACCATCTATTGATTTCATCGCCTTTTGTGGAATCTTTGCCTAAAAGCGGTGTGTAGCTCTTTATTTCACCTGTAACACCTCTTTTCTTGAAAACATCTTTCATATCTGAGATATTTACTCCTTCCCTAGAATGAGAGGTTAATACAATTACAGCTTCAGTATTATCTGTTATCTTGTTTAAGAATTCTACGCTTTTAGGGCAAAAATTTTCAAAGTTATCTTCACCGAAGATATCGCCTTTTATTTTAAGCCAATGTTCGACACCCTTCTGTGTCTGTAAAACTCCTTCTGTTTCTAAGAATATAATAGGTTTCATTTAAAATAATTTTCTAGTGTTAAGAATTTCTATTATGACGTCGCCATGGCATTTTTTAGGGCTACACCAACAGCCAAGAGTTTTACCTCTTAGTTGTTCTATTTTATCCAGTAATTCAGAATTGTTTAAAAGATACTCTTTATATTTCTGGATTGCTTCCTTTCGCGTTGAGACAATATATTCTGCCTTTGTTTCCCTATTCTTAATATGTGTAAACGGATTACCAAATTCACTAGGTCGACCTATGTATACATCGTATTTTTCTCCACTTTTAATATTAATTACTTTAGTCATTTTCATATTTTAATATGAAGATTTTATGGTCTTCAAGTTGACTGGATATGTTATAATATAAGTTTACGGGCTCGTAATCCACAATAACATCGTCTTCTAATATAGAATATTTTGAAAAAGAATGTTTTAATACAACAATCCCATAATCTAATATAGGTCTTAATATTGATATTACTTTGCCTTGTTCCTGAAGAGGGTTAATATAAATTGGTACACCATATATTGTACCAATCAAATAAGGATATTCTTCAGGTATCAAGAAGTCCATTTCATATGGTTTAAACTTCTCATGAAATTGAAATGTAATAGAATCAGCTTCACTACAAAGTATAGAAGCATCTTTGTTTATTTTTGTAAATTTAAGAATGCTCTCGACATTATTTGTTATGAAATGATTTAATTCTTTTTCTAAAACATTATTCAGGCTTTTAAATACAAGTTTATTTATGTTCTCAACAAAAATATCAGCAACTTCTTTTGAAATATCATATTCAGGATAAGTGTCAACTGCATCTTTAAGACTTTTTAGCGAAAATGTAATTTTGACATTGAAAACATCATAATCAATTTCACTTTGTAAACCATACCCTGGTAAAAAGGGCTTAAGAAGAAAGCTTCTTTTTATCTTTTCTTCAAGTCTAGATTCTATTAACTGTCCTAATTCTATAAGAGGGTTGCTTTCATTTTTGTTAAGCATCAACATATTCTTATTTTAAGAGCTTAATTCAGCGCTGCTTTTTGCACCTGGTCTATTCCATGTTTCAAATGTATTGATTTCATTTATAGTCTGTGACCAATCGCCTTTAAAGGTTATTGCTCTGTCGTCAACATATGTTGTAGCCTTTGGTTTACCGTTACCAGTATATATTTCACTATAAGGTATTTTATGTTTTGACAAATAGTCTTTGACATCCTGTATTCTATCAACATCTGAACCTTCTAAATAATCAGGGTTACATCTTGTTGTATATATCATTACATGATATCCTTCAGAAATTAATTTTTCCATTGCCTCTTTGGAACCTTTTACAGGTTCATCATAAGGTTTACCGTCTTGCCATCCTTTGCTGTAACCGTGAATTACTCCATCAAAGTCAACTGCGATTGTTTTAGTTTTTCCCATCTAATTGTTCTTTTCTACTTATTAATAATGATTTATTGTCTAACTCGCTTTCGAGTTCCATATACCCTAACATATCTTCAAATTTTTCAAAATATAGTTTGATGTAATTTCTTGCCACAAGTACATGTGCAATTGTTAAGCAGCTGTGTATTATATCAAGAGCTTTATTTTTACATTTAATCTGATGGTATATTTCCATATTACTTATACTTTTTAAAATTGATTAGTTTCTAAAAACGATATATAAAACAATAAAATAATTAAGTGATGAAACATATTAAAACATTTGAAAAGTTTGTGTTTGAATCTTATTCTTCGACACTTGGATTAAAAAAGAATAAATGGGAGACTCTTAAAGATTCTGATAAAAGAGAAATACAAGATGAATTCTTCGATTTAATTTCAATTGCATACAGTGAAATAGGTGGTCACAGTAAAGTACAATCACCTGATGATGTATTTTCAGACCCTGATTGGAATTATTGGAGAATGATAGATATTGATGAAGACCCTGAAGTTGATTTAATTATATTTGGACATAAGAGTAAATATGGTATTAAATATACAGGAGTAGGACATGACGGTGAGAAAATGTCTAAAAGAAAGTACTTAGACGAAAGAGGTAAAGACCTTAAAACAAGAGGATTCTATGGTGAAGTAAGTGGTAAGTTTGCTGAAATATTATTAAAAAAATATAATGTGCCTTCAGTTGATGATAGAGAAGATGTTATAAAAGTTCTAGGTAAAGATATCGAATGGCACGGTAGACATCCTGAAGACCCAACTATGCCTGGATTAGGATGGTATACAAGAATGATTGCTGGCCACCCTCATACTAAAATACTTGTGGGAAGACCTAAAGTTTAAGCGTATTTTTTAACGTATTTACTGAAAATATTAAAAGGCGTTCTATGACCGTTATCTTCATAATCGATAGCATAATTAGACGCTTTTTCATTGTTTGATAACCACTCTATAGTATCAGCAGGTTCAATAGTATCATCATTTTTTCCTAATATGATATTACAAAATGACTTCTTGTTACCGGATTTATCTATATTTGGTTCAAAGGTTGTTCTATAAGGAAGTGCAGGATTGAATAAAATTACGTCACATCCTAATTTTTTACCAAGATAATAAGCAAAATATCCGCCCATTGAGCTTCCTATGATAACTCTTATCTTTTGATTTTTTAAATTCTCATATACTTGATTGAAAAGACTAGGGTTACTAGCATATTCCATTTGAGGTGCATATACATCACCATATCTGTCTTTTAAAAATTTATATTTTGGACCACCTGCAGAAGACTCTAATCCATGAAAGAATACTACTAAACTCATCTTTAAAATTATTTTACAAATTATATATCAAACGATAAAACAAGAGTATTAAACTCTTGTCATACCGTTCCATTCTTGGTAAAATTCTTCAAGAATTGCTAACTTGTCTTCACCGTCTGTAATTTGTGAAACAAGTTTATCCATTTCCTCAACATGTTGAGGATGTTCACCGATTCCTACAGAGTCTTCTAAATATACAACTAAAGAAGCTTTTGCGCTTGCTATTTCAGACTTATATTTATATACAAGTGCCTCGTACATTAATTTTGATTTTTCCATTATGCTAATCTTAATTTTGATAAATAATCTCTTAGTTCTACAATTTTAGACCAATCTTGTCCAAACATTTCATTGTAGTAATTTTTTTCTCCTATTGTTGAAACCCTTTCATCATAAGGTGGGTATTTTTCTTTATTGTATACTTTTTCATTTACAAGAAATACAAAAGCAGTCAATTGGTCACCTAAATCAGGTTCTCTAAAAGAAGCACACAGTATTTGCATATCTGTAAGATTTACAAGATGTTGATTAAGAGTGCCAAAACGTTCAGGATTTGAATTAGTGGTACCACCATTTAAAATAATAAAAGTCTTGCAATTATTTCGCCATTCATTGAATGCTGAAAATATATCATTATTAATGATGTCACTTGCTGTCATCATGTTATTATATTCTTGTACAGCATGTCCAAATTGTATACCCTGTTGAATACCTGATAATTGATAATTTACTAATCCATACATTCTCCAGTTATCGTTATAATATTCCATTTATTTATTTTTTTTATATGTTCCTAATTTACCCCTTCCTTCCTTATATCCTTGAGATAAATGAAATTCTAATTCAGATTTATTAATTCTTTTAGTTTCTTCGTTATTATGTACCCAGCAGCTACCAGAATGCGAAGAAGCTGATTTTTTACCTCTTTGTAGTGTTCCTTCTACCCACCCTTCTTTCAAATATTTTTTTAATTTATCAGGTGATATACGAATTTGTATTTTATTATTATTAATCCATATTTTACCGAAACCTGGGTGATTTTCTCGTTTATTATTACCCTTGTTTATATGAATTAATTCCCCATTTAAGTATCTAGGATCGTTAATATACACTATAAACCTATTTCCTTCACTATCTTTAACCTGAACTTTACCTTTTGTTACTCCAAAATAATCAATACCAAATAGAGGATCGTTTATCCATAAAGAGACTGTTTTACCATTTTTATCTTTAGCGGAAATTTTTCCTTCGTGATTAAAGTCCGGATGCGGTATAGACCCATTCATATTCAGAGGATCCTTTATGTGTTTAATTATTTCTTCTCTTTCATACTGAATAGCATCTCTCATAGTTTCAAATCCTTCAGCTAAAATTGTTTTTTCTAACTTAAGCATTTGTTCTTTGGTGATTTTCCAAGTATACATCGACCCTACATATTTATCTTTCATTATATTTCCTTCGAAGCCTCTACTACCGATATAATATTGTTTTGTTTCAGGTAACGTTACCTTATAAACATAATAAACCTTCATTGTATGGTTTGTTTTTATTTATATATTGTAAGCCATACATTTTTTTTTGAATAATTTAAAAAGTTCTATATGCTCCGTATATTATTTGTTGATATAGATGTTAAATCATTTCTTTTTTGGTTTTATTATAAATGACATTCTCTTTCCTTCCATTTTATGCATAGATTCAGGTAAACCTATTTCTGCAAGTTCTTTTGCAATTTCAAGCAACATAATTTCACCCATTTCTTGATGTTGCATTTGCCTTCCTTTGAATTGGACTGTAAACTTAACTTTGTCACCTTCTTCAAGAAATTTGTGCGCACTTTTTAATTTATGCTCAATATCTCCTTTACCTGTAACAGGTGTAAGTCTAATTTCTTTAAGCTCAGTAGCTTTGTCTTTATTCTTTTTATCTAATTCCTTTTTCTTCTTCTTTTCCTCATAAATCATTTTACTGTAATCTTCTATTTTACAAATAGGTGGATTTTGAGTTTCATTTATAAGAATTAAGTCAAGGTCTAAGTCTTCAGCCATTTTTAAAGCATCTGATTTTTTATAGATACCTGGTTCAACGTTTTTTCCTACTAATCTAACTTCGTAAGCTCTGATGTCATGATTAGTTTTAAATATGATTTTATCTTTTCCTTTTTGCATTTTATTGATTATTCTAGTTCTCCAATCATATAAGTTTTGTCTGTACATACAACAGAAACTCTGTGCTGATTAAATTCTTCTTTTAAAATTGAAGCTAATTCTAAAGAAAGCATTGTAATTTCCTCATTTGTTTTAGGGAATCTTGGATAATTAATTAGTCCTATTTCTACCCCATACTCACAACCATTCTTATATATGAATTCAATTTCCTTTAAAGTTAAGCCTAGACCAACTTCATCACAAAAAGATTGACAAATATCTCTAGCATCTTGTAAAGAAAAAGGTGTTACTGGGCTATAACCAGGTCTTAGACCAACAAAAATAATAGACCTGAAAGTATTAACTACATATGTGTCAATTTGTTTCCAGTCTTTGGTATAAAAAGTCTCTTTTTTCACTTAGATTACTTTAAAATGTTCAAGAAGTTCTACTATTTCTTCAAATAATGTTTCAGGTCTCTTGTCTAAATCTTCTTCTGTAATATAGATAGGTTGCATCTTATCCTCAAGTTCAATTGTAATTACAGCAACTAGTTCTGGAAACTCATCTGTTTTAAATCCTCTGCTTACTTGCATTGAATGATTTCGCCCTTCTGGTGCAGGAAATCTGTTCTCGAGTATGTCGAGAAGTCTTAATGTATTAATCATGCTACTTTTATAATATTTTCATCTTTTGCTAATTCTATTCCTGCAAACTTAATCATTAACTGTGCAGTTGCAACAACATCCCTTTCACAATATTCTACAATCCGCTCAAGGTCTTTTTCTTGCCAGTAAACTTCAGTTACTTGACTTCCATCTATATCAGATTTAGGACTAGGAATTCCCATGACTGCAGTTAATATATCTAATGATGTAAATGACTCTTGCCATGCACCATTTGACCAAATATCAGCAGTATCAATAAAAGGTATTTCCCAAGGCTTTTTATCGAATACATTTATCATTTCAGGTATATCTAAACCTAATATCATACCTCTTTTAAAGATAAATGGCATATCAAATCTTTTAATATTATGACCTGTTAATTTTGCACCTGGTATCTGAGCTTTAAGTTGTTTAAGAAATATAAAGAATTTTTTAAGTAATTCTGTTTCATCATTAGAATAATAACTCTTTGTTTTAACTATAGGCTGTCCAGATTCATTAAATCTTATATAACCTATAGTAATACAAATAATTTTACCGAATTCAGCCTGAAGACCTGCTTTCAGTTTGTATATTTCATTATCGGAAAGTTCTGAATTATCTTCATGTTTTTTTCGAAGATAATCACATCTTTTAGTCCACAATGAAGCTAATCTACCGTCTTCATATTCTAAAGCCCCTAGACTGTTACTTCTGCTTACTGTTTCAATATCTATTAAAACTAAATTTTCTAAATCTTTTTTACTGTAAAATGCCATGTTATTGTCTTTTTTCTTTTCTACCTGGTAATAAAACGCTTTTCCCTAAATCAGCAACCGATTGTATACCATCGTTTATAATATCGAATAAATCAGTCGTTGAAAATACGCCTCTAGGGTCAAGTGAACTAGAGTATCTATGTTTAAGTACTCTCAGTAAAGCTAATTCTCTGTCAACATAAATAACAACATGTGCAAGTTGCATCGGCTGCGCAGAGAATCTAATATCTGTAATTGCAACCTCTTTGATAGGTTTGTTTTTAGCAGATTCAATTAAATCGTTTTTATCGTATATTACTATCATATCTAATTATTATATGTGTAAATATACAAAAGTTTCAAACAATAAAAAAGCCTCAATGAGGCTTTATTCAGAAATTTGTATGGAAATATTACCGCCGTATATCTTTCGCATCTGTATGAGTATTTTCTCTATTTCAAGTGCGCTTAATTCTTTACCATTTTCTTTTAAATGATTCATTACAGCATATGATATATCTTTAGAGCTCAAATTACTGAGAGCTTTCTCTACTTCTATTACCGTACCCTGTGTACTATTAGCCCTTTTTGCTATTTTAGAAGTTTCACTTCTAGATTCATTTAAAAAGTCTGAATATGATTCTAATATATTTTCCATATTAATGATGTTCGTCTCCGTGTGCAGCATGCGATGAGTGGTATAAATGCTCAACATTAGCATAAAGTACCCAGATAATAGTTGCAGCCTTTGCGTAAGTTGCAGCACCTGGTACCATATGTTCAGCAATATGACCTAGTAAATATAATGGACTAGTTTCATGTAAAGCATGTGCAATATGTTCAATTGTTTCACTTCCTGTAAGTTTAGCAATTTCACTTAAACCAAATTCTAATAAAACACCTACTACTACTGCAGCAAGAGCACTAATTGCAGCGAATTCGAATACACCTGGTCCACCTGTAGTTTTACATAACTGTGAAATCTGTTTTAAACCTTTCTTGAAAACCCATTCTGTAATCATCTCAAAAAGTTTAACAACTCCTGATGTAATGAAACTAATAATTGTTCCTATACTAGCAGCACTTTTTATTTTATCGATAAATCCTTTTTTCTTTTCAGCAGTTTCTTTTTCAAGTTCTGAACCTGCATCGTCAGATTCTTCTAATGAGATAAAATTTGAATAATCTTCAGCTAATTGTGCAAATTCATTAAAATCAAAAGATTCTGACTTTCTCATTTCATTTATCGCATTAGCGATTGCATTTCTATATAGTAAATTTTCATTTGGCTTTTCTTCATCACCACCTTCTAATTTCTTTTCTATATTATTTGCTAATTTTTCACCTTCTTCTTTTTCGTTACCTGCAGCCTGTTTCGCTAAAGTAATACCTTGTCCTGTATTTTTATCAACATTAGAACCTACTGATTTTTTAGCGTCAACTAAAAAGGCAACAGTCGATGCTAAATTACCGACATCATCTTTCATTCCTTCTTTAATAGTGACAGATTTATCTTTAAGTTTAGCTTGAACTGAGGCTGTTGCTTTTTTGATAGCTTTATCAATTACTTGTTTTTTAACTTCTTCAAAGAATTTTTTAATGTATTCACCTAAATCTTTTATAAGTGTTCCGATATTACCTATAATCTTTTGTGCATAACTTAAA
>Ga0172373_10006403_pt1 | contig 15648 bp, 9 predicted proteins | sample Lak10m_2_FD_114546 | JGI IMG/M metagenome (GOLD analysis project Ga0172373, IMG submission 114546) | Freshwater microbial communities from Kabuno Bay, South-Kivu, Congo - kab_092012_10m | ecosystem: Environmental > Aquatic > Freshwater > Lake | place: Democratic Republic of the Congo: South-Kivu...
GCCGACGGTTGCGGCGACTTGCGCACGAGGCCGCAGCCGGTGCAGAGCTCGTAGCGGCGCGCGACGACCGACGGCTCGCCGGTGAAGCCGAGCTCGTGGCGCTCGAGCAAGAAGCGGAAGTCCGCGCCGTCGCAGGCGATGCAGGCGAGGCGCGTGGAGGCGGCAGTGGCGAGCGCGGTGCCCATCAGTGCACCGGCTCGAAGAGCTCGATGGTCTCCTCGTCGGGACCGCGCAGGTAGCAGCAGCGCGCGCCGGCGTTCTTGCCCTCGGCGATCTCGACCGGTTCGCCCGAGACGATGCGCGCCCCGGCGGCGAGCGCGCGCTCGACCCAGGACTCGATGCCCGACACGGTCAGACAGAAGTGCTGGTGACCCGGGCGCCACGTCAGGCCGTCGGAGGGCGAGAGCGGAGCGGGCATGCGGTACTGGATCAGCTCGAGGTGCAGTCCGCTGGGGAGGTGCAGGTGCGCGAACTCGAGGTCGGCGGGCTCGCCCACGATCTCGCCGATCCAGCTCGCGGTGCGTCGCACGCGCATGCCCGGCTCGAAGCCGAACACCGCGGTGTAGAACGCGACCGAGCGGTCGAGGTCGGAAACCGTCAGGCCCACGTGGCCGAAGCGGACGCTCGGCGTGCCGGTGTGCCGCGCGGCGGGCGCAGGTGCGGGGGAGAGAGGCGTCTTCATCACGCGCTGTATCGGCGCGATCGGCGAAACGCTGTTGCGCTGTGCGCGAGCGCGTGGCGCACGCGTGTTCCCGTATCCGGGAAACACGGTGAGGCGTGTGCAGGCCATTCAGCTTCCGGCGGATCGCGTCGAACACTCGCACGTCCCCGCCATGCAGGAGTTGCCCACCGATGCCCTGCTCGCCGCGCCGCTCGCGCGGCCCGACACGCGCGTGCTGCGGCGCGCGGCGCTGTTCGGCGTGGCGCCGCAGCATCCGCTGCGCGAGAAGCGCGCGGTGGTGCTGTGCGGCGGGCGCGGCAGCCGTCTCGGCGCGCTGACCGAGGACCTGCCGAAGCCGCTGATGCGCGTGCACGAGCATCCGCTGCTCTGGTACGTCGTGCTGACGCTCAAGAAGCACGGCTTCCGCAAGCTCGTGTTCCCGCTCGGCTACAAGGGCGACAAGATCCGCGCCTTCCTCGAGCGCGAATTCCGCGAGCTCGACCTCGTGCTCGAGTGCCACGACACGGGCGAGGACGCCTCGATCGGCGCGCGCCTGGCGCAGGTCACGTCCGGCTGGAGCGCGGACGAGGACTTCTTCCTCGTCAACGGCGACACCTTCTTCGACTTCGACGTGCTGGAGATGTACCGGTTGCATCGCCGGCGCAACGCGCTCCTGACGCTCTCCTCGGTCGAGATCCGCTCGCAGTACGGGCTGATCGTCGAGGACAAGGGCCGCGTGGTCGGATTCGAGCGCGACCAGCGCGTCAGCTCGCTCGCGCTCGATCGCGACGGCCAGCGCACGGGCTTCGTGAATGCCGGGCTCGTGTGGCTGCGGCGCGAGGCGCTCGAGCACGTCGAGCTCGCGCACTCGAAGAACTTCGAGCAGGAGCTCTACCCGCGCCTGATCGCGCTCGGGCGCGTGGCGCACCACCGCATCGACGGGCACTGGTTCCCGGTCGACACGGCCAAGGACCTCAGCATCATCAACGGCACCGCGACCGACTCGCGGATCGAGATCGGAGACATCGTGAAGACCGCGAAGAAGGACCTGGCGTCGCGTTACTCCTACTCCGTGCGCTACGTGCCCGACGTGGAGGCGTTCTGGCGCGGCGTGCTGGCGAAGACCGTCGTGCCGCACCAGGTCGAGGTCCAGCCCGGGCCCGAGCAGGGCAAGGAGATCTGCTGGCTGAAGTGCCCGTACTGCTACGGCGGCTCGGCCAAGGACTCGGGTGAGCGTCTGCGGCCCGAGCGCTACATCCAGCTCCTGCAGGAGATCGCGCAGGGCGGAGTCAAGAAGATCGTCTTCGCCGGTTACGCCACGGATCCGCTCAACTACCGCGGCATCGACGACCTCCTGCAGGTCGCGCACGACGCCGGCCAGGTCTTCGGCTTCCACACGAAGGCCCTGCGCTTCACCGACCGCTTCCTGGACCTCCTGACGAGCCCGACCGCCGCACCGCTGTCCTACTTCAGCGTCAGCGTCGATGCGGGCACGAACGCGACCTACAACAAGGTCCACGGCATCCCCGAGAGCGGCGCGAAGCTCTACGACAAGGTCCTGAAGAACCTCGGGCGCATCGCCGAGGCGCGCGCGCGGCACGGCTCGCCGCTGGACGTCAGCGCGACCTACCTCATCAACGGGCACAACGGCTCGCCCGAGGAGATCGGCAAGGCCATCGAGGATCTGCGCGCGGCGGGCGTCGACCTCGTGCGCTTCACCTTCCCGCAGGTTCCGCGCGGGTACGGCGAGCTCGGCGAGGACGATCCGAACATCCTGCGCCGGCCGAGCGTGCTGCAGCGCTTCGAGGAGCTGAAGCCCATGATCCAGGCCGCGAACCGCGACGGCTTCCAGGTGCTGATCATGGACCTCGACGCGGAGAGCGAGGGCATGACCGACGCGCGCTCGCTGCCCTGCTTCGCGCGCTTCGTGTTCCCCTCGATCGGCTTCGACGGCTGGCTGTCGCACTGCTCGGAGTCGGCCGCGCCGCACTTCCGCGAGCTCGCCCTCGGCAACCTGGCCGAGCGCGACTTCTGGGACGTCTACTACGACTACGATCCGGCCGAGATGGAGGCCGAGCTGGCGCGCTCCGCCGCGGCGATGTGCAAGACCGGCTGCCGCTGCGACCGCAAGGAGCACATCGTGAACCAGCGCCTGCGCAGCCTGGGGATCGCTGCGGCACGGAGCGCATGATCCGGATCCTGCTGGTCGGCCCGCGCGGGATCGGGGCGGTGCACGCGCGCATCCTGCGCGAGCTCGGCGCCGAGCTGTGCGGGCTGGTCGCGACCGGACTCGAGAGCGCGCGCACGAGCGCCCGGGCCCTGCGCTCGCAGCTCGGCGTCGAGGTGCCGGCCTTCGCCGAGCTCGAGGAGGCCCTCGACCGCGCCCGGCCCGAGGGCGTCGTGATCGCCTCGCCGGCCGGGTGCCACCGCACTCACCTGCTCGCGACCCTCGCGCGCGAGCTCCCCGTCCTGTGCGAGAAGCCGCTGCACTGGCCCGAACACGACGTGGGCTCCGAGCTGGCGCACTTCCGCGAGGAGCTGGCCACCTTCCGCGGTGCCCGTCTGCTGCTCAACACGACCAGCGTGCACCTGATCGAGGCCGTGCTGGGCGAGCTCGAGGATCCGGGCGGTGACCTCGACTTCGAGTTCCACACCCTCGGGCGGGCCACGGGTGAGGCGATCGCCGTCGACCTGTTGCCGCACGCCTTCGCGCTGCTCGGGCGGCTGCAGCCGCTGGACGAGCGCTTCGACGAGCTCGCCGTCGACTTCGCGCGGCACCGCTTCGCCGCCGGCTTCCACCAGGCCGGACGGCGCGTGCGTCTGGACCTCTGCGCCGATCCCTCGGGAGCGAAGCACCTCGCCTTCGCCGTCGGCGGCCAGCGCTTCGTACGTCGTCAGGAGGGCAGCGGAGCGAGCTACCGCGTCTTCCTCGAGGAGCCGACCGGCAGACGCATCGAGCTCGAGGATCCGTTCGTGACGCGCATGCGGCACTTCCTCGCGCTGTGCGCGGGGCGCGGCGACTGGAGCGTCGCCCGTGCGGAGGCGATGACGAACCACGCGGCCCTGGTGCGCTTCCTGCGCGCGACGCCGCGCCGCCAGCGTGCCAGCGAGGAGGGCCCGTGCCTGCGCGCCTGAGCTTCTGCATCCCGAACCTCGACATGGCGCCGTTCCTCGAGCGCTGCATCGAGAGCTGCCTCGACCAGCGCGCCGCGCCGTGCGAGCTCGAGGTCGTCGTGGTCGACAACCGTTCCGGAGACGGTTCGGGCGCGCTCGTCGAGCGTCTGGCACGCCGGGACGCGCGCGTGCGTTTGCACGTGAACGAGCGGCGCCTCTCGATGGCCGCCAACTGGAACAAGACGGTCGAGCTCGCGCGCGGCGAGTACGTGTGCCTCGTGTGCGCGGACGACGCCCAGGAGCCGGGTTTCGCGGCCACGCTCGCGCCGCTGCTCGAGGCCGACCCCGGGCTCGTCTACGCCTTCGGCGAGCGCCACGACATCGACCTCGAGGACCGCGTGCTCGCGACCCACCGCTTCTACGCTCACGCGGCGCGCATCCCGGGCCTGGCCGAGGCCGAGGTCGCGCTCGCCTCGAACCACGCGGTGATGAACCAGCTGCTCGTGCGGCGCGCGCACTGGCTCGCGGCCGGTGGCTCGGACGAGCGCTTCGACTGGGCCCACGACATCCACCTGAAGCTGAAGCTCCTCCTGCGCGGCGACGTCGCCTACGTGCCCGAGCCGGTCTGCCGCTACCGCCAGAACCCGGCCGCAAGCTCGTCGCGCATGCTGGCCTCGAAGCTCGGCGTGATGGAAATCCACCGCGCACGCCTCGACTTCCTGGCGAGCCTGCCGCCCGCCGCCGCGCACCTCCGCGCGCGCCTGCCGGCCCTGTGCGCGAGCCACGCGCGCCTCGCGCTGCGCCACGGCCTGACGCTCCTCGCGAGCGACCACCCCGAGGGCCGCACGATCGCCGAGCAGTACCTGCACCTCGCCCTCGCCTTCGACCTCGACGCGCGCGCGACCCCGCTCTTCGCACGTCTCGAATCGGCGCTGGTGGGGCGTCCACAACCTCCTCCCGCAGCACCCTCGAGCGCGAAGGGGCCGCCCTACCCGCTCCCGCGCGGCGCGACCGCGCTCGCGCGAGCGCTGGCGGGCTGAGGGGCCATTCCCGGAGTCCTCGCGGGCCTCCAGGACTCTTCCTGAGCGCTTCAGCGCACGGCGAGCTCGACCTCGGCCTCACCCGCGAGCTCGTAGGTGCCCTCGAAGGTCACCGGGGCCGCGTCGGGGCGCAGGCGGAGGGGGAACGAGAGCTCGGCCTCGAGCGCGACCTCGCCGCGGAACAGCGCCGATTCGAGGCGCTTCGCGGCGACGTTCCAGAGCACGCGCAGCTTGCCCTCCACCTCCGCCTCGATGTCCAGCGTGCGCTCGCTCTGCCAGCCGCTCATGGCGAAGGTCGAGAACTTCGCGCCCGCATGGGCGAGCACGTCGAGCTCCAGCTCGAGGTCGATGCGCGCGAGCCCCTTCTCGATGCCCGCGTAGCGCGCCTCGGCCCGTCCGGAGAGCTCGCTCCCGGGCAGGAAGAGCTCGTGCAGGCTGGCGAAGGTACCGGCCAGCACGACCTCGCCCGGCACGCCCAGGTCACCCGTCGAGAGCTGCGTCGGTGCGAAGCCCAGCTCGCCTCCGCCCGCGAAGAACTCGCGCAGGACCTCGGGCTCGAGCGTCCAGGTCGCGCCCTCCTCGACCTCGCCGCCGGGCAGCAGCGCGGTCAGATCCGCCTCGATCGCCAGGCCCTCGAGCGCGCCGGGATCGAGCGGGCCCTCGACGATCTCGCGCTCGTACGTGTCCTGCTCCGCGTCGTGCTCGAAGCGCACGCGCGTCTCGGCGCTCGCGTTCGAGCCGACCACGCTGGCCATCGACTGGCCATCGACCTCGAGCTCGAAGCCGAGCTCACCGGTGTCGTAGGTGCGCTCGAAGGCACGCAGGCGACCGTCCGTGCAGCGCTCGATCACGTCCGCGAACTCGAGCCCGCGACGCTGGACGAAGTCCAGCTCCTCGAAGGTGACGTTCACCGGCTGGCCGTCGAGGGTCATCTCCAAGGTGTCGAGCTCCAGCCGGAGGTACTCGCTCCAGACGCGCACGATCCGCGTACCCGCGGGCGGGTCGAGCACGAGCCGCTCGCCTTCCGCTCCCGCCCACAGGGCCAGCACCGCTCCGACTGCGCGACCGATCCTCATCGCCTTCACTCTAGCAGTCCGAGCGTTGCGCGCTAGCCCCGGCCGGCGAGCTCAGGATCGTGGCCGCGAAGATCGTTGCGAGTTCTTCCTCGGTGAAGCCGCAGCGCTCGCGCAGGAACACGGCCTGGTCGCGCGGGTCGAAGACAGGGTAGTCGCTGGCGAACAGCACGTGCTCGAGTCCGAGCCGTCGCACCACCGGGGCCAGCGCGGCGATCTCTTCCTCGGTCGATGGCGGCAGGCCCTCGGACTCGCGGATCATGGGAACGGTCGAGAGGTCCACGAAGAACCCGCGCCGCGGCCGTCCGGCCGCCTGCTCGCTCGCGAGCCAGGCGGCGATCGTCTCGAGAACCGAGCGCGGCCAGGGGCCGAAGCCGCCGCTGCCGCCGGCGTGCGCGATCACCACGCGCATCGAGGGCAGCGGGCCGAGGACCTCGTCGAGCAGGCGTGTGACATCGCCCGTGACGAGGCCCCGGCGCTGCGGGTCGAGGTGCAGGAGCATGAAGAGCCCCCGCTCGCTCGCCCAGCGAGCGGTGCGCGCCAGGGCGCTCACGTGCTCGGGGTCCTCGAAGTGGAAGCCCGCGCTGGCGAGGTGGATCTTCACGCCTGCGATGGGATAGGTGGCGTTGCAGCGCTCGAGCTCCTCCTGGGCGTACGGCCGCAGGAGGTCGACGGATGCGAGCAGACAGGCCCGACCCGGGAAGCGCGCGGCCTGGGCCGCGACATGGTCGTTCTCGGCCCGCACCCTGGCGTGCTCCTGTTCCAGCGTCAGCCCGAGTCCGGAGCGGAACTCCTCGTTCCCGTAGAAGTGCGCCATGGGCACGAGCAGCGCGCTGGCCAGCGGCGGCTCGTCCCCGCGCGGCTCGAACAGCGAGTCCGGTTGCAGGTACACCTCGTCCGGCCGCGAGAACGTCACACCGAGCGACTTCCAGTCGGCGAGCAGCTGCGGCCCGAGCAGGTGCACGTGGTGGTCGTGAAGTCCGCGGTCCGTGTCCGCGGCGACCGCCTCCGTGGAGCGGCAGGCGGAGAGCAGCACGAGCACGCCGATCCATCCCCGGAAGTGCGTCTTCATTCCTCGAGGGTAGCGACGGCCTCGCGCCACGTTCACCCCGCGGCGCCGGATCTTGCGCCGATCTTGCCGCTCCCGCTCAGCGCGGGCGAGGCCCGCAACCCGAGACAGCAACGCGCCTGACCCGCGCTGAGTTCTGGTGGCGGGGGAGGCGGACCCTCCCCCGCATCGGCCGCGACACGCGGCCTCCCCCTCCTCGCCGTTTGATCAACGGCGCGGCGCCCGAGGCGCCGGAGCTACTACCTCCGAAGAATCTTTGCGGCCCGCGAAGACTCTCGGAGGTAGTAGCTCAGGGACGCGAGTAGATGCGCGAGTTCTGGAGCCGGGCGTTTGCTTCCCCCGTGCGCGGCGAGAGCACCCACAGGAGGTTCGAGTGATCGGGCCCGGGCAGGAGCAGCGTCTCGACCAGGTGGTAGGGCGTCGCGGGTTCGGTCGGGCCGAGCAGGGTCTGCGCCGGCGAATCGCTCGGTCCGTCCAGCAGCACGCCGTCGCGCGAGAGGCGCGCGTGATGGATGGCGCCAGGGATCGAGTAGTGGCGCGTCCAGCCGACCTGCCAGTTCGTGCCGTCGAAGAGCGCGCTGGGTGCGTACTTGTTGAACGGGACGGTGCTGATCACGAGCGGGGACTGAGGGAGCGGCTCGACCAGCGTCCCGTCGGAGCGCAGCCGGCGCGCGACGAGGTTCTGGGTCGGCCCGTTGCGCACGGGCTCCTCGGTGAACACGACGAGCCACTGCTCGCCGTCGAAGGCCAGCGCGACCTCGCCCGAGGAGTAGTCGAGGTGGTCGCGCAGCGCGATCCCGGTCGGGTCGAGGAGCTCGCCTGCCGTCGTGATGCGCGCGGCGGCGACGGTGTTCCCGTAGCCGTGGACCCAGGCCAGCACGTACTGGCCGCCGCCGAAGACGAGCTGCGGACCGGCGTTCAGCTCACCCTCCAGGTACTCGAAGCGATCGAGCACGGTGCCGTCGCCGGCCACGAGCGCGCCGTGGATTGCGGACGGATACGACAGGGTGTAGCGCGTCCAGACGACGAGCGAGTTCGTGCCGTCCGAGGCGATCACCGGGCCGAAGCCGCCTTCCTGATCGGAGGTCGAGATCGGGAACGGAACCGGGTCGAGCACATCACCGGCCGGCGAGACCCGCAGGCACACGATCCGGTAGTTCTCGACGAAGGGCACCAGGTAGTTCGTGCCGTCGAAGGCGGCCGTCACGCGCATGTTCGGGCAGTCGGAGGTCATCGGCAGGTCGTGCAGCACGACCGCGCGCTCGATTTCGCCCAGCGGCGAGAGCAGATAGCCGGTGAGCTTGCGCGTGGTCTCGTCCTGGATGACCGTCACCAGCAAGCAGCGCTCGCCGTCGGTCGCCCAGCCCGGGCGCAGCACGCACGAGAGCGGCTGGCCGAGTTCAGCCAGCTCGTGCGGCGGCAGGATGCCCCGGCCGGCACCGCCCAGACGGCGCGCGGTGAGCTCCTCGTCGACGCGCACGTCCCCGAAGTAGAAGTTGCCGCGCACGGTCCGCTCGCGCTTCACGAGGCCGATGCCCGGGGCGTACCACTCGCGTCCCTCGAGCTCGGCGTCGAGCACCGCTCCGCTCTCCGAAGTATGCACGGCGACGGTGCCCGTGACGTCGATGCGCACGCAGTGGGGGAAGGTCTCGTCCGCCACGACGAGCTCCTCGAAGCCCGCGACCGTGCGCACGATGAACAGGTCGGCCCGCTCCTCCAGTCCGTCGAAGTCCACCGGCTCACGGAAGCGCGTGTCCGCGATGTCGACCTCGACCCAGCTCTTGCCGGGCCGCAGCGGGAACGCGAGCAGGCGCAGCGGAGCGTCGGGGAAGAGTTCCAGCCCGTCGTCGGTGCTCTCGCGCACGAGCGCGCGGTCGTCGAGGCGCAGCCCGGTGTGAATCGTGGACGGCGTGAGCACGTCGGTGCGGCGCAGTGTCCACAGGTCGCCGGTGGTGCCGAGGTTCTGCGACTCGAGCGCGACGCGGTAGTCCGCCCGGCCCGCGCGGCTCTTCTCGGCCGCATAGCCGTGCACGTCGTCGATGTGCAGGGGGAAGAAGTCGCCCAGGTCGCCCGGACCCGTGCTCGTCGTTCCCGGGGCGCCGGCCGCGGCGGCGGCGAAGGCGACGTAGCCCGGACTGGAGAGGGCCGCGGTCTGGAAGAGCGCGACGGTCTCCGTCACGTCCGCGCCCGGCTCGAGGCCGTCCGCGCGCACGACGAGCTCGACGCCGCCCACGAGATCGAGGCGCTCCTCGTCGCTGAGGTTCGCGAGCGGCCCCTGCGTGACGGCGTGGTCGAAGGCCGCCTCGGCGAACGGATCGACGTCGGCGGTCGTTCCCGCGATCCAGGCGCGCATGCGCGTGGCGCCCGAGCCCGCGACCACGGCCAGCTCGCGCAGGCTGTCGGTGGCTCCCGGCTCGACGAGCGCGAGCGCGAATGCGCCCGCCAGCGTCGTGCTCCGCGCGAGCACCTCGCGCGGCTCGCCCGCGGCATCGAGCCGCACGAGCTCGACCTGCGTGCCGTCCGGCACGGGCAGGAGTCCGGGGAACTCGGCGCGTTGCGTTCCGTCTCCCGCCACGGTGCGCGGACCGCTCCGCGCGCTCGAGGCGAGCGCCGCTCCGCCGGGCGCGCGCACCAGGCCCGTGACCACGACCTGCGTCGAGGACGTGTCTTCGCCACCGTGGCTGCAAGCGAGAACCAGGCCCGAAAGCAGGCCAGCCCGACACAAGCTCCCATATTGCATGGCATCCTCCGCCCGAAGCGCGGAGGCCATTGTATCAGGGGCCTGGAAGGGCCGGGTCTGGCGCTCCACTGCGCAATCGAGTGGGGGCCGGCCGACCGCTTCAGAGGAGCACGGGCCGCCCTTCGCCACGCTCCGGAACGCTCGCTCGAAGGCTCCGGGGCTCGAAACCCCTCAGGCCAGGATCTCGCGCACGACCTCGCCGTGCACGTCGGTCAGGCGGAAGTCGCGGCCGGCGTAGGGGAAGGTCAGGCGCTCGTGGTCGAGGCCGAGGAGGTGCAGGAGCGTCGCGTGCCAGTCGTGGATCGAGACGCGGCCCTCGACGGCCTCGAGGCCGAGCTCGTCGGTCGCGCCGTGCACGTGGCCGCCCTTCACGCCGCCGCCCGCCATCCAGGTCGAGAAGCCGCGGTTGTTGTGGTCGCGGCCGTCGGCGTTCTGCGCGTAGGGCGTGCGGCCGAACTCGCCGCCCCACACGACCAGCGTGTCGTCGAGCAGGCGCGAGGCGGCGAGGTCGGCGAGCAGCGCGGCGATCGGACGATCGATCTCGCGGCACTTCGAGGGCAGTTCCTCGCGCAGGTTGCGGTGGTGGTCCCAGCCCGAGTGGCCCACCTCGATGAAGCGCACGCCGGCCGCGGCGAGGTTGCGCGCGATCAGGCACTGGCGACCGAAGCGGTCGGTCGGCTCCTGGCCGATGCCGTAGGCCTCCAGCGTGGCCTTCTTCTCCTTCGAGAGGTCGAGCAGGCCGGGCAGCTCGGCCTGCATGCGGAAGGCGAGCTCGTAGGAGGAGATCACGGCCTCGAGCTCGTCGTCGGCCGGGTTGCGCTTCGCGTAGTCCTCGTTCAGGAGCTGCACGAGGTCGAGCTGCGCACGCTGCTGGGCGCTCGTCTGGCGCGGGTTGGCGATGTCCTCGACCGGCGCGGCGCCGCTGCGGCCGCGCGCGCTGCGCTCGACGCCGATGCGCAGGCCCTGGTAGGTCGCGGGCAGGAAGGCCGTGCCGTAGTTCGTCGCGCCGCCGTTGTTGCTGGGCGGATTCAAGGTCACGAAGCCCGGCAGGTTCGCGTTCTCGGTGCCGAGGCCGTACAGCGACCAGGCGCCGAGCGAGGGGCGCACGAACTGGAACGAGCCGGTGTGGAGCTTCGTGAAGGCCTGCGCGTGGGCCGGGACGTCGGTGTGCATGCCGCGCAGCACGCACAGGCGATCGGTGTGCTTCGCGAGCTCGGGGAAGAGCGCGCTCATCTCGATTCCGCTCTTCCCGGCGGGCTTGAAGGTCCAGGGCGAGGCGAGCAGCTTCGCGCCCTTGCGGTAGCCGGCCAGGGCCTCGCCGTCGCGCGCGGCAAGCGCGGGCTTCGGGTCGAAGGTGTCGACGTGCGAGGGCGCGCCGGCCATGCACAGGTAGATCACGCGCCGGGCGCGCGCGGCGTGGTGCGGGGCGCGCGGCGCGAGCGGGCTCTCCTGGCGGCCAGGCTCCCGGCCCGCGGCGAGGCCGCGCAGGGCCAGGAGGCCGAAGCCGGAGGAGGCGAGCCGCAGGGCGGCGCGGCGCGAGACGGTCGGGCGCTCGGGAGGGTTCGTCATGGTGGGCTCAACCGATCGTGCGGAACTCGGCCGACTGGAACAGGGCCTGCGCGAAGGCCGACCAGGCCGCGAGGCGCGGATCGGTCAGCGGCGCGAGCGCGCCGGGGCGCGGGCGCTCGGCCGGGCGCGGACGGCGCCCGCGCGGGCGCTCGCCGTCGGAGGCGGGCGCGGGCTCGACCTCGCGCGCGTAGCTCGCCAGGAAGCCCTTCACCGCGCCGAGCTCGCGCTGGCTCGGCTTGCGCCCGAGGGCGAGCTCGAAGGCCTGGCGGATGCGCTGCTCGTCCGTGCCCTCCTGCGCGAGCAGGCGCGCGGCGAAGCGATCCGCCGCGCGCAGCACGTCCTCGTCGTTCATCAGGAAGAGCGCCTGGGTCGCGACGCTCGTCTCCTCGCGGTCGCCGGTCACGAAGGCCGCGTCGGGCGCGTCGAAGACCTCGAGCGCGTCGACGAGGTGCCCGCGCAGGCTCGGCAGGTAGAGCGAGCGCACCGGGCGCTCGCGCGCCAGCGCCTCGGCCAGCTCCTCACGCCGCAGGATGCCCTCGACGGAGCCGGTGGGCGAGCCGATCGGCGCCGGTTCGAGCAGCCCCGAGACCGACAGCACCGCGTCGCGGATCGCCTCGGCCTCGAGGCGCCGCTCGCCCATGCGCCAGCGCGTGACCGCCTCGGGATCCTTGGCCGCGTTCCCGGCGTGATGCGCCGAATCGAGACGGTAGGCGTGCGAGAGCACGAGGGTGCGGATCAGGGCCTTGGTCGACCAGCCGCGCGCGACGAGCTCGCTGGCCAGCCGATCGAGCAGCTCGGGATGGTCGGGCGCCTCGCCGCCCGCGCCGAAGTTGTCGGGCGAGGCCACGAGGCCGCGCCCGAAGAGGTGCAGCCACACGCGGTTGACCCACACGCGCGCGGTCAGCGGGTTCTCGGGCGAGGCGATCCAGGCCGCGAGCTCGCGTCGGCCGCTGCCGGCGCGGATCGGGGCCGCGGCCGCGCTGCGCAGGACCTGCGGCATGCCGCGCGGCGCGACCGCGCCGGGCTTGTCGAGCTCGCCGCGCTCGAGCACGACGACGTCGCGCGCCTGGCCCTCGACCACGCCCATCGCGAGGCGGTTCGTGGGCAGGGCGCGGCCCTCGGCATCGAAGCGTCGCGCGAGGTCGTCGGCCTGGGCGCGCCGCTGACGCTCCTCGCGGTCCATGCGCTCCTCCTCTTCGCCCTTCGCCGCGCGCTTCTCGCGCTCGCGGTTCAGGCGCTCCTCGCCGCGCGCGAGGAGCTGCGCCAGAAGCGGCTCGCGCGTCGGCCCCGCGGGGATTTCGGCCTCGGCCGGGAGCTCGATCAGCGCGCTGCCGCGGCGGTTGCCGGGCGTCTCGTGCGTGCCGAAGCGCGTCTCGGTCGAGAGGAAGATGCCCGCCAGCGCGTAGTAGTCCTCGATCGGCACCGGATCGAACTTGTGGTCGTGGCAGCGCGCGCAGGAGAGCGTCAGGCCCAGCATCCCGCGCGAGACGGCGTCGAGCTGCTCGTCTGCGAGGTCGAGCGCGAACTGGCGCGGGTCGCGCTCGTTGTGGTTCTTCGGGCCGAGCGCGAGGTAGCCGGTCGCGATCCGGTTCCAGGCCGCCTCGGTCGGGTCGGCGGCGGTCTCGAGGTCGCCGGCGAGCTGTTTGCGCAGGAACGCGTCGTAGGGGAGGTCCGCGTTGAAGGCCTGGACGACCCAGTCGCGGTAGCGCCAGGCGTGCGGATAGAGCACGTTCGAGTCCATGCCGCTCGACTCGCCGTAGCGCGCGACGTCGAGCCAGTGGCGGCCCCAGCGCTCGCCGAAGGCGGGCGAGGCGAGCAGGCGGTCCACGACCGTCTCGAAGGCGTTCTCCGTGCGATCGGCCTCGAAGGCCGCGGCCTCCTCGGGCGTCGGCGGCAGGCCGGTCAGGTCGAAGGTCACGCGCCGCAGCCAGGTGCGCCGGTCGGCGTCGGCCACGGGCTCGATTCCGCGCTGCTCCATGGCGGCGAGCAGGAAGCGGTCGACGTCGGTCCAGGCCCACTCGCTGTCCTTCGTCGCCGGCGGCTCGCTCCGCACGGGCGGCTGGAACGACCAGAACTTGCGGCCCGCCTCGAGGTCGATCTCGCGTCCGAGCGAGCCCTGACCCTCGCTCGCCGCGCCCTTCGCGCTCGGCCAGGGTGCTCCCATGGCGACCCAGCGCTCGAGGTCGCGCACGGCCTCGTCGAGGAGCTTCTCCTTCGGCGGCATGGCGAACTCGAGGTCCTCGTAGCGCACCGCGGTGACGAGCAGCGAGCCCTCGACGTTGCCCGGCACGAGCACGGGACCCGAGACGCCGCCCGCCAGCATCCCCTCGCGCGAATCGAGACGGAGCTCACCCTTCAGCTTCTTCGCCGAGTTCGAGTGGCAGGAGTAGCAGTGCTCGGCCAGCACCGGGCGGATCTTCTTCTCGAAGAACTCGACCTCGGCCGCCGCGGGCTCCGAGGTCTTCGCCGCCGGCCGCGCGGGTGTCCCGCTCGCCTCGGCCGCGGCGAAGTCGGCCGCCGTCAGGTACCCGTCCTTGTCCCGGTCGCGCCGCGCGAAGGCGCGCTCGCCGCGCTTGAACTCCTGCGGGCTGATGCGCCCGTCGAGGTCGAGGTCGAGCCGCCGCCGCAGGCTCTCGAATTCGCGCTCCCCGTCGCGCTCTTGATTCGGCGGGGCCAGCAGGGCACCCGCGAGCACGGGCAACAGGGCGAGGAGGGCGGTCGGGCGCATGAGCGAGGTCGGTGGTCTACCCCCGAGTTTCGACAACTCGGGGGTCGAGATCGACCGAAACCCGCCCGGTCCGGCCGGGTTCCGGGCGCGGGGCGTCCCTTTCCGTCAGCGCGGCAGGTGCGGACGTGTCAGGTAGTCGAGGTACAGCTCGCCGTTGACGCTCAGGACGCGCCGACCCTCCGGGCTGGCGAGGAAGCGCTGGGTGCTGTCGAGGGGGGCCAGGAAGCGTGGGGTGGCCGTGAGCGTCTCGAAGACGAAGAGCTGCGTGTACGTTCCGGCGAGGATCCGGCCGGTGCGCGTCAGCTCGTGGCGATTGACCTGGCCGAGGGTCGCTCCCAGGCGCAGCGGGGCCGTGCTGCCGTCCACGCGTGCCTGCCAGAGCTGCTGATTCTTGCGGTACACGACGTGCGCGGAGTCGGCCGTGAGCTGGTGACCGGCCGAGTCGATCGAGATGAGGTCGTCGAGCTCGAGCGCGCCCACGCTGCCGTCGAGCCGCGCGCTGCGCAGCGATCCGCTCGAGACGAGGCGGTACACGACGCGCGTCCCGTCCGCGGTGAAGGCGAGCTCGGTCGGGTCGAAGGCGTCGCCGTCGAGGAGGATCGAAGCTCCCGAGCCGTCCAGGGCCACGCGGCGGAGCTCGGCCGCGCCATCCGGGAAGCGCACGCGGTACACGGCGCCCGCGCCATCCGGTGTGAAGGCGAGCAGCGCCACCGAGTGCGCTCCACTCGCGTGGTCCGTCAGCGGAAGCGGCGCGGCGGAGCCGTCGAGCGGCACGACGTAGAGGTTGTCGGTTCCCGCCAGGACGTCGTCGGCCACGAACAGCGCGTGCCGGGAGTCGGGGGCGATGCGCGCCGCGAGCACGTCCTCGCCGGGGTCGAGGCCGCCGTCGAGGCGCAGCGCCGGTCCGCCGAGCGCATCCACCGCGTACAGGCCGATGCGGTTCAGGACTTCCTGGTCGGCCAGGTAGATCAGGCGTGCGCCATCGGGCGCGAGCTCGAAGGCGCGCACGCGGCCGCTCGCCATGAGCGGCCCGTTCAGCGTGGCGGGCGGGAAGCGGCCGTCGAGGAACGAGGTGAACAGCTCGCTCGCGCGGGTCGTGCTCGGCGCGAGGTAGAACACGCGTGCGGAGCCCGGACCGAGCACGAGGTCGTGCGGGCTGCCGGCGACCGGCGGCGCATCGAGGCGCAGGGACGGTTCCCGCGTGCGGGTGGAGGCGGCCATGAGCCGCGCCTGTCCACCGGGCGCGGCGATGGTGTAGACGAAGGCGTTCGAGTCGGGAGTGAAGGCGAGTTCCAGCAGCGTCGAGCCGGGCGTCTCGGGCAGGCTGCGCTCGATCGGCGCGGGGTGAGCGAGGGAGCTGGACACCACGACGGGAGAGGCCCCGCTCGTCGCCAGCAGCACGGCGACCGAGCCGTCAGGCGAGACGCCGAAGGTGCCGACCGATCCGCCCCAGCTGAACACGTCGCTCGCGCGCGAGAGGCGCACGGAACCCTGCGGGACGTCGAGCGGCACGCTGAAGAGCTCGATGATCCCGCCCGGACCCGTCGCGCGGTAGAGGATGCGCGCGTCGTCGAAGCGGAAGTCCAGCACGTCCGCGCCGGTGGGCAACGGCGCGCTGACCTTCACGGCCGGCGTCGAGCCGTCGAGGGGCGCC
>Ga0172373_10006405_pt1 | contig 15647 bp, 14 predicted proteins | sample Lak10m_2_FD_114546 | JGI IMG/M metagenome (GOLD analysis project Ga0172373, IMG submission 114546) | Freshwater microbial communities from Kabuno Bay, South-Kivu, Congo - kab_092012_10m | ecosystem: Environmental > Aquatic > Freshwater > Lake | place: Democratic Republic of the Congo...
TGCGTTGTAAAAATAGTTACATAGCTCGCTATGCGCCTATTTTTACGCCTCGGCAACCGCTCTGTCCCTAGACCACCCTTGTGGTGGCATCCTTGCAGTCGTTGAAAATGAACAAAAATCCTGTGCGATTTGGGTACATTCATTCTTGGAAATCGCCTTACGCGTAAGCAAAACCCAAGATGCGCCTTCTCGAACGCAACTATTTTTAAACCTGAATATAGAGCTATAAAAATGAATCCATATCAGCAGCTTCCTGAACAATCGTTCTGGAAAACAGCTATTGCCAGTAAAAACATGTTTGATATTTGCGACCTATGGGATCCAAAGTTTCAATTAACACAACAGCATAAAGTTGCAACATTTGGCTCCTGTTTTGCCCAACATATCGGCAACGCACTGCAAAAAAGAGGCTTTTCCTGGCTAAATACCGAACCCGCGCCGGTCGGATTGTCTCAAGCGAATCGCAAGGCTTTTAATTACGACGTTTTTTCCAGCCGCACAGGCAATATCTATACGACTTCATTATTAAAGCAATGGACGGAATGGGCATTAGAAAGCAAAACACCGCCGGCGGAATATTGGCAAAAAAATGGCCGTTACTACGACCCCTTCCGGCCCAATATAGAACCTGATGGCTTTGAGTCGCTTGAAGAAATGCAGCTATCCCGGCAACAGGCCATAACATCTTTTAGACAATCGATCAAAAGATCAGATGCCTTTGTTTTTACGTTAGGCTTAACAGAGAGCTGGTTTAATAGCGAGCATGGCTACGAGTATCCGATGTGCCCCGGTACGGTCGCCGGTGAGTTTGACGGCAAAAAGCATGTGTTTAAAAACCAGAAATTCAACGATGTCCTCGCTAACCTGACAACTGCGGTTACGTTAATGAGGCAAGCGAACAAAAACCTGCATATCCTCTTAACGGTATCGCCGGTACCGTTGACCGCAACGAATTCAGGCAACCATGTCTTATCGGCAACGATGGCATCCAAGTCGGTCTTACGGGCAGTAGCCGGACAACTTGCAGAAGAACAAACGTTTATCGATTATTTTCCATCCTATGAAATTATCAACAGCCCCCCTTTTAGAGGCGCATTTTTCGAGTCTAACCAGCGTAGCGTCAATGAACATGGCGTAGACCATGTCATGAATTTGTTTTTCCGGGACCTGGAGAAGAAATTCGGCGCTTACCCTACCGAACAAAGCAAAAAAACACCTCAAGCCAACAAAAAATCAATGAATGATCTTGTTTGTGAAGAAGAATTATTGGCGGCGTTCGGAAAAGAGGAAACAAAATGAACAGCTTAACCAAAAACAGTACCTTGAATATCTGTGTGCTTGGCAATAGCCATGCCGGTAGTTTAAAACTCGGATGGAATTTAATAGAACAGGACTACCCTGGAATAAAAATAACTTTTTTTGCAGCACGGGCCTGCGGGCTGGAACAGCTAAGCGTTAGAAAAGGCATGCTGGTTCCAACAAACGCCCATTTAAAAAAATCACTGAGTCATACTTCAGGAGGGCATGAAGCAATCGATTTATCACTCTTTGATATTTGCCTGATTTATGGCCTGCGATTCTCTTTTCCATACAAATTGGAAATCGGCAGGACTACACATTACCTTTCCAAAGCCGCTTATGAATGCTCAATCCATGACACGATAAGCAGTGCCCTGTCGATCCAAGTCTTAAAGAAAGTTCGATGCCTGTCCAAGATACCTGTGTATATAGGACACAACCCGTTGACTGCGCGCAACCGGAATTCTTTCTTAAAGGAAGCCATCAGCTATCCTGAATTTGTTGCCGCTGTAAACCGTATCCTCATAGCCGACCAGGCGGTCTTGCTGGCGCAACCGGAGGAGACGATCACTGAAAATATTTACACCAAAGCGGAATATAAATCCGGTGCGGTCTGCTTGGATGTAGGCGATAAATCGGCCAATCAACCTTATGCCAGCGAAGATAACGTACACATGAATGACGAGTTTGGCCGTATTTATTTGCAACATTTCATCCAACAGATTCCAATGTCGGCCGTTAGACAGGATTACGGCCCGAACTAAACACCCGTTGAGGCCCTGCTAAAATATAAACTCAACACAGACAAGCGGTCATTGATGTTGACCATAAACGAATAAAAACCGGCATGATCAATGCCATAACAATTTGACCGCCATCACAAACAACAATAACGAGAAATAACGCTTTAACTTCGCCGCCGGGAGTTTATTGGCAAGCTTCGCGCCTAAGGGTGCAGTGAAAATACTGCTTAAGCCTATGCCGGCAAATGCCGGCAAATAGACATAGCCCAAAGACCATTCCGGCAAATCAACGGCATCCCAGCCTAACAGCGCATAACTGGCTGTTCCGGCAATCGCTATCGGCAAGCCGCAGGCGCCGGATACAGCGACGGCATTGCGCATCGGCATCTGACCATGCACCAAATACGGCACGGTGAGCGTGCCGCCGCCTATGCCCACGATGGATGACAATACGCCAATCATGGCGGCTACGCTAAAATCCATCCAGGCCGCCTGTTTGCCTGCACCGGGTTTCGGCTTTACTTGCAACGCCATCAGCGTGCCTGCATAGAACAGGAACACGACGAGAACATAGCGCAACGCATCGGCGGTAATCTGTTTGGCAACAACCGCTCCGATGGCGGCGCCGACCATAATCATCGGACTCAAGCGAAACACCTTAGCCCATAGCACAGCACCCAGCCGATGATGCGCCAGGACTGAAGAGACGGCCGTCATAATAATGGTCGCCAGCGATGTCGCTACTGCCATTAATAGCGCCGAGTCCCCTGGAAAACCCTGTACCACGAACAAGACAGCTAAAGCAGGCACTATAACCAGGCCTCCGCCAATGCCGAACAACCCTGCCAATAACCCGGCAGCCAGCCCTAATACAAGGCTCGCTAAAAAAATATCTACCATCTGTTTTCCTGGTACCTGATATACCTATAAAGGTTTGCAAATTAAAAGCTTGCACCCGACATTCCACAACCCTATCTATGATTTTTACGATTTTCATCTTAATGGACCACACTTCAACCTAAAACTGCTCAAAATAATGCAAGCTTGAGAACATTCCTTCCATTTTGGTGTGGGTGCCGCAAAAATAAAAAAACCAGGATAAGCATAAAAATATATATTTATCATCGAGTTATAAGCACATCAAAAATTTCGGATTTGGGGGGCAGAATGTCGGTTGAACCGTCATGCCGGCAGAGCCTGCCCCGGCACGGGGGATTGCCGGTATCCAGGGCTCATGGATGTGTTTATAAGTTGCCATCCGTGGCCTCTGGGTTCCTATGTTTCATAACATGCGGCGTTAGTTCCGGTTTAACGCCGCGGCGGCATCCTGTTCATGACCGGCCAGATGCGCGTCGCGCGGCGGCAATACATCGGCTACCGCTTCCAGGCGCTTCCAGGCCGGCGCCGGTGTTTCGCAATGCTGTTTGGGGACGAATGCCGACTCTTCAATCAGCGTCATTTTGTGGATATAACGCGGACAGTTCGGGAACATTTCCCGCAGTTTTACCCGCAACACCATTTGCGCTTCGGGCCAGTGATCCATTAAGGGATCATCGTCCTGAATGAAAGCGCTACCGTTTACGCGGACGCGGGCTTGGCGCTGGAAGTCGATGAACAACAGGCTGGCATGCGGGTTCACTAAGACATTGCCTGCCGACAGGTACATGCCGTTGCCGTCATAGAGCGGAAAAGCCAGCGTGACATCATCGACAACCTTGACCAAGCCGGCGCTGCCACCTTTATAAGAACAGTTTGGGCGCCCTTCCTTGTCAACGGTGGCGAGGAAAAACATATTCTGTTCCTCGATGAATGCCTGGTCTTCAGGGCTGATTTTATCGCTGATAATCACATCAACTTCACGGTCGGCCAAAGCCCGTGTCTCGAAACGGTCTTGTAGTTGCCGGCTGCCTTCATGGAAAAATTCGCTCATTGCTGCCCCTCAGTGTTGTTGCTTAATAAAGATAAGCCGGGAGTATCGCTTAAGTGTACGAAGTCGGCAACCCTTATTAAGTTTACTAGGTTACTTCCAGGTTCACTTGCGTTACGGCCTATATCTTTGCCGTTTAGGGACTTACGGCCCTTGATTGCTTAAACGCCGCTCCTTCGTACTATCAAGGCGTATGGACAACCCGACATTCCGCACCCCCTATTTGCATTTTTTTATTTTATTTATATCATTCAATTGGTTAAGGTTTTTACGATATTTTTGCGATTCATCAAAGCAAGCTACGTCAGCTTAAACTTGACTAAAATAATTGGGAAACGAACTTTATCTCGTTTTAGTCTGGAAGCTTAAAATCCATATAAATAAAATATACTTAATTATCAATGTGTTAAATAAATGCAAAAATTGTTTTAGGGGGTGCGGAATGTCGGGACAACGCTTTGAACGGGACTTAAGCCGTTAGCTAAATCACTGTTACTGCGAACCCCTGGCCCCAGTTATTTAATTCATTGTCTTGTGCGTGATTTAGCAAAATCAGGGATATAAAAATAATTTTTCCAGTTGACTATTGTTCTGTCTTATCATGCAGAATTCAATAATCAAGCGAGATTTGGCTATGAAAAATTTAGAGAATTTATGGTATGAAATATCGCCGTATATTTACGGGATAAGTGGAATTATTACAATTCTTTCGGCCAGTAAAACCGGCAATTTTATCGGCATCCTATCCGGCATCTTATTGCTGACGGCTGGGGCGACGGTTGTAGGCATGCGCTATAGTTTCAGGACTCATTTAAAAAAATGACGCTACATAAAGCACACCTCCAACATTTACAACTTAGAAATGTTGGGGGTGTGCATCGCGCCTTCCCGGCAGGATAATAAATAAAACGCCGAATCCTGAAACGCTATGGATAAAACGCTTTTCAGGCGCTTACGGCTTTCCGCGAAATTTATTAACCATAATGCGACCGCCCGACATGACCAGGTCCGGGTATTCCAAAATTTTAAACCGTTGGAATGGATTGCCTTTTACGGCGATAAGATCAGCCGGCGCGCCGGACGCCAAGGTACCCAGCGGAGCCAGGCCCAGATGTTCGCCGGCTTCGGAAGTCGCGGCCCTGAACACATTGACAACATCGCTAAAATCAATCGAAGCCCCGCTGCCTAAATGCAGCATAAGATGCATTTCTTCAGCATTGATCCCCCAGGGCACATTGTCATGCGCAATTTCAGAACCATAAATAAATTTAGCCCCTTTATCGGCCAAACTCATCATATTGGCATGAATCCCCTGGCAAGAGGATAGCGTATCGACAGTCGTTACAAAGGTAAGCCCCTGGTCAACGGCATGCTGCAACAAATCTTCATCAATCCTGGCGCAAGGCATATGCGCGAATTCATCAACTCCTGTATTAAGCGCCCGTTCAAAACCGGTATTTTCACCGACATGCGCAATCACGCGCTTATTAAGCGCATGAGCTTTAGCCACAATCGCCTGGACTATCCGCTCGGAAGGCATGTCCCAAGGCGTTGGAGGAACTGGACCGTCATGGGGCATCATCCACGGTGCGCCGGCTTCACCGCCGGGCTCCAGAGCCACCTTAATGGCTGTCGCCCCGCCATCGACGATATGCTGGACAGCCTCCTCGGCTTCAAGCACGGAATTAACCGGGTAGCCAATTTTGTCATACCCGCCAATACCGCCACCGAATACATTAAGTGGATACCCGCCAGGCGCCTGGATAATAGGCCCTGTACTCAATAACCGTAATTCGCCATAACCGCCTGTTGTCGCCATTAATGGGCCGCCGGTATCCTGGACGGTTGTTATGCCATGCTCCAGCACCTTGTCTTTGCTGACGTTTTGGAAAGTGATATGCGCGTGTGATTCAATAAATCCGGGTAAGATTGTCGCATCGCCCAAGTTTATTCTTTTATCGCACAGCCCGCGTAATTGCTGGCGTGAACCGACTTGTTTGATTTTGTCACCCTCTATTAACACGGCCATATCGGCCTGGGGGAAATTAACGCCGTCAAACAGTTGCTTGGCCATCAATAATTGGCAGGACTGAGCGGTCTCACCGTGGGCAAACGCATTAAAACCGAAAAGCATCGTCAGCGCTAAAAAGAGGGGATCGACTAAGCGACTTCTAAATTTCATATTTTCTCCTAAATATTTTTTATGTGAGTGGTTGTCCTCTATTGCCGGGGAAAGCGCGCCCCAACATGGCATAACCAGGCCCGTAACGGGAACCCTATCGACAGCATGATATGTGCCATCGACATGACTGACGGAGAAACTCTAAAATCAACGCAACTATTCAGCCACGAATTGCACCTGTCATACGACGGATGAGCAATGAAAACAGCAAAAACAACCCGCGTGGAATCCAGCACTCGCTTTACAGCAAAATGATGCCTGCCACGCATCACGACAAATGATTTGCAGGCAGTTAAACTCAAAGCTGTGTGATATGCCCCAGTCGACTGTGTCAAATCACACGCATTTCCTGGATGCTGCGGAAATAAAGGGGGAACTATTTTAAAAATGCGCGCTGCAACACAGCAGGACGAAGTATCGGGGGGATATTGATGAGATGAGTTAAGATAGGCCGTTCTTAATAACGGTTATCCAGTACGGCAATGGCTTCCTCACAGCTGATCGTGCTTTCCTGGCTGCCCAGGATGTAAGCCGCCAGGCGCTCGATGGCCTGCCAATATTCAACGGAGTCTATGAACTCAAACGCTTTCGTCAAGAGTTCAATCATCTTATCTTCGCGTTTTTTTCCACACGCGATAAAACGCTCGAGATAAGCATAGACTTTAACCAAATCCGAGCTGCCGCCATAAAAATGCAGCGTATTGATAGCAGCCCTATTGACATTGAAATAGCCGCCTTCACGAAGCGCTACATGCTTTGCCTCGGCAAACGCACCGACCAGTAGGTTGATCATATCCGCCTCGAAAGCCGTCTGGTAGGCATCTTGCCCTGTCTCTGAAAAATAGCAGGCGCTTTCTATCAACGTGATCGGCAGGTTATCAATTAAATAACCGCCTTCAACACCGGCGACAAAACGGTCGTGCAGCCATGTCCCCGGCAGGTTTAATAATTTGTCGCGGGTTTGCGTGATTTGAAAGAATACCGACGGCAATTGTTTCTGTTTATTGTACAGGTAAATTCCGGCAGCATGGCCGGCCTCATGAAAAGCGATTTGCTTAAGCAAGTCCTGGGAATCTACCGGGGCAGTCGTATCAATTTGGTAATTGCGCTTCATGATTAACCTTGGGTCAGGCTAAAAAAGATGCGATCAGAAGCTGATCGCATTAAGAGGGAGGATACTGAGAAGCCGGTTTAAACGACTCCTGGAACTCGAATGCCTTTAGAAGAGGTGGAGCGCATTGGAGTTGCTGACAGTTTAACCATCCCAGACTGTCTTGAAAATGCGACAGATTGTCGCATCCAGGCAGCATCCGGGTAGTTCCTATCAACGTCAATGCAGCGCCTCAAAATCAATAGCATCAAAACTGCTCACCTGCCGGTGTTCGGCTTTAGGGTCCAATAGACCCTCCCTAATCAGCCATACTGTTGCAAATCCGGCGTCGCGAGCCGCATCAAGCTCTTCTTTAATATCCGATAAAAATATTATCTGCTGCGCGGGCATCCCGAGCTGTTCGGCTATTTTTGCATACGCTGCCGCTTCCCGCTTACCGCCGATATGAGTATCGAAATAACCGGAAAAAAGCGGCGTTAAATCGCCGTATTCGGTGTGTGCAAACAATAGTTTCTGCGCATAGACCGAACCCGATGAATAAACATATAAGTCCAGCCCCCGCGCTTTCCACGCCTTAAGATTTTCGGCGGCATCCGGGTAGATATGGCCGTTAAAATCGCCCTGCCGGTAACCCGCCTCCCAGATCAAACCCTGCAAGGACTTGAGCGATGTCGCTTTGTTATCTTCGTCTATCCAGGCTTGTAATTGCGTAATGATTTGTCCGGTAACGGGAGCCATGCCCGCTTCGCGGGCCGCATCTTCCAGCAAGGCCTTAACCGCTACGTCATGCCCATGGCTGCGGACAAAATCGGCCAGATGCGCGCGGGCATAAGGGAACAGGACCTCTTTAACAAACGATAATGACGACGTCGTGCCTTCAATATCGGTGACCACGGCTTTAATCATGACAGCTCAGCAACGGTTTGATCGAGAGTAGGATACCTATCGGCAATCGCATCCCCGGTAAAATTCGCGACCCAGCCGTATGGCGTGGTAAACAATCGTATCGTTTTAAAACGCGGGTTTTCCCCCATGTCAAACCAGTGCCTGGTGTTGGCGGGTACGCTAATCAGGTCACCCTGTTCGCATAATACCGCATACACTTTGTCGGCAACATGCAGGTAAAACAGGCCACAGCCATCGATAAAAAAACGGACTTCAAAATCATCATGAACGTGCTCAGCCAGGAATTTTTGCCTGAGCGCTGCTTTTTCCGGGTGATCGGGCGTCACGTTGATGACATCCAGGGATTGAAAACCGTATTGTTCTTTTAAACGGCTTATTGCATCGGCGTAAGCGGCGATTATCGCCTCCTGGTCGGCATCGGCAGCCAGTTCGTAGTTGGCCGTCCAGCGTTCAAACTGTACGCCGATGGCGTTAAGCTGGTCCCGGATAGTGCAAAAATCGGTGTATCGCTCTCCGTTTCCAGGATGGTCATCGAGTTCTCCGGGCACATTATAAATCGTTAATACACTCATTGGTTTTTGACTCCGTACAGTTGTAATTCACAAGAAAATAAAAAATCCAGCGCTTCAAGATGACGCAATGCTTCATCCACCGACACACCCCAGGTATAAAGTCCGTGGCCGGCAATAATATAAGCATGGCAAATGCCCTGCTTGTCCATGTATTGCTCGACTTCCCCGGCCAGGCGGGGAATATCCTGGTCATTGGCGAAAATCGGCACAACGATGCGGCTTTCATGCGTCGCGATACCGTTAAAGGCTTTTAATAGCTCATAGTCTTCCAGCACGCATTCGTTTTTAAATAACCGTGAAACCAGTACGGAACTCAGCGAATGCGGATGCAATACCGCTTGTATCCCCGGAAAACGCTTGTAAAGCGAGGTATGCAGCAGGGTTTCGGCAGACGGTTTTTTGCCGTCCAATGCGCCGGCATCGGCGTCGATCAGCATAATGTCATCCGTCTCTAAATGCCCTTTGTGCTTGCCGGAAACAGTAATGGCAATGGTCCCGTCCGGCAAACGTGCGGAAAAATTACCGCTGGTTGCAGGCACCCAGGCTTTGCTGTCAATAAAACGTCCGGCATTTATCAGTTGGTTTGCCGCAATAAAAAAGTCTTCGGTATAAATCATGTCAGTTAAATCACAGGGCTGGATGCAAAACGCTTAGTTTAACAAGTAATTGTTTCCGGAATTTTAATTAAGCGCCCATTTTTTGGGCTTTACCATTGCGATCGTAAGTGATTTAGCCCTGCCGTTTAATATTCTAAGGCTTGGTAATGTATTACAATGGCGGGCATACAGGTCGCAGGCCATGCTTTTACACGCTGCGAATAAAGCATATACAGATTGGAAAAGCACTTCATCAATGGAAAAATAGCTATCTAATCAAATTGTTAGCCGATAACCATAATGACGGTAAGCAAAACCGGCCATTCTCGATGCATACTAATATTCAAAATTATGCGTGTTCACATCGGTATTTTACCTTATTCCGTATTATTAATTCAGCCAGGAGGACACTTGAAGGTAATGGTAACAGGCGCGGCAGGGTTTATAGGCTCGGCACTGAGCCTTAAATTATTGGAAAGCGGTGACGAAATCGTCGGTATAGATAATCTTAACGATTATTACGATGTTAATTTGAAATTAGCTCGACTCGAACGATTAAAGGATTACAAGCAATTTAAATTCGTAAAACTCGATATTGCCGATAAACAGGCCGTACAAGACATTTTTGCAAGAGAAAAATTCACAAGGGTCATGCATCTTGCAGCCCAAGCCGGGGTGCGGTACTCGATCACCCACCCGGATGCCTATATCGATTCCAATATAGTCGGGTTCATGAACATACTGGAGGGATGCCGGCATCATACGGTAGAGCATCTGGCCTATGCGTCCACCAGCTCTATTTACGGGGCGAATACCCGCATGCCGTTCTCCATTCATGACAATGTCGACCATCCGGTATCGCTTTATGCCGCCAGTAAAAAAGCCAATGAATTAATGGCCCATACCTACAGCCATCTTTACCAGATACCGACAACGGGGCTGCGCTTTTTTACCGTTTACGGGCCTTGGGGCAGGCCGGACATGTCGCTGTTCATGTTTACCCGCAATATCCTTGAAGGCAGACCGATAGATGTCTTCAATTACGGCAATCACCGCCGCGATTTCACCTATATTGACGATATTGTCGAAGGCGTCATCCGGGTGCTTGATAAACCTGCCGAGGCCAACACCGCCTGGTCAGGCGAGCAACCCGACCCCGGCACCAGCCTCGCGCCTTACCGGATTTACAATATCGGCAATAACAACCCGGTCAACCTGTTAACCTTTATTGAAACGCTGGAACAATGCCTGGGCAAGACAGCGATAAAAAACCTATTGCCGTTACAACCCGGCGATATTCCCGATACCTATGCCGATGTTTCAGACCTGGTCGATGATTTAGGATATAAGCCCAGCACCTTGTTAGAAGACGGCATCAGGAAATTTGTTGACTGGTACAAGGATTTTTACAAGATCGCCGGCTAAGGCATCGGGTTCAATACGCTGGAGATAACGCCGTAAACTATCCAACGCCATCAACGCCGCCTGGTTTTGCTTGCGTTTGATGGGTCCGGCTACCGAATGGGTGGCCGGGTGAAACCGGCCGCCTGCCCATAACACGGTATGAAGAACCACCAGCTTGTCTTTATCGAGCAAGGCCGGTAAATCACCGGCATAAAGCTGGACCAGGATAAAATCGGCGCCGCTGCTCTTCTGCGTTGCCAACGCTATGGTTTTTGCCGTTTCCGGCAAATCCTCCGTATTGACGGCAAGCGCGAGCTTTCGCGTCAATCTTTCCAGCGAACATTCGTAACGAGTTTCCAGCAACCACGCCGAACCGCTGCATAAACCAGCCAACAAGCCCTGGCTGGCGGTTTCGATAACCGCCAGCGTGTGGTTTCCGGTCTTCATCAACTGATCGACGGTATAAACCAGGTCGCCCGTCACCTCACCCAGGCCATCGACGGCAAACACATAATCACCCAGCGTTCCGGCTACAGTCGCGACCAATGCCGTCATCCCGGCATCGGGATACCGGGGTGGAAACAGCAGTTTTGTTTGCACTTCATTAAGACTGGCGCGAAAACCCAACTGAATCTCGGCGGGAATATCAATGCCGTCTATGCGTTGCTGGATATCCGACTCGCCGATACCGAAGGTTTTAATGCTGATCAAGGTACTGGGCTGTAATGAAAAACGCTTATCCAGCGCCGTGCGTATTTTTTCGAGAAAAATAGCGCGCATCTCCGACGGCACGCCCGGCAAAAAAACAAACCAGCAACGCCGGTGTTGCACGGCAAAACCAGGCGCAGTACCCCATGTATTATCGAGCCGCTCGGCGCCTTTAGGCAGCATCGCCTGCTTACGGTTGGACTCGGGCATTTCCCGGTTGCGGTTAATAAAAAACTGCCGGGTTTGCGCAAAGGCCAGCGCATCGAATTCCAGCGGCAAGTCAAATGCCTTGGCGACCGCCGGCGCAGTCAAATCGTCGCTGGTGGGCCCTAAGCCCCCCGTGCAGATACAGCAGTCGGCGCGCCGGGAAATTTCTTTAAGCAAGGCAACCAGGTCATCGAGTTTATCGCCGACGGCGGTATGCCGCGTTACCGTAAAACCCAGTTGCACGGCTTGTTGCGACAACCACGCGGCATTCGTATCGACCGTATGTCCGGTCACAATCTCTTCGCCTTGCGAAAAGATTTCCAGGGATGGATTCATTCTGCAGCTCCTGCATTCGGGATTATCAAAAACTGTACCGCATCGGTGGTTTGGCTAATAATAGAGTTATCCAGAAAAGCCTGGGTAACTATAGACTCTTTTCATTTTCGCATTAAATTCGATGAATATAGCTCAACACTGGTTAACCGATGCCACCCGGACACCTTCGCCAAATTTCGATGAACGAACAAACCCGGCGGATATTTCCTTACTGGTGATACATTGCATCAGCCTTCCGCCCGGCCAATTCGGCAATCATTACATAGACCAGCTATTCTGCAATCAATTGGCTGTAAACGAGCACCCCTATTTTAAAGACATCCACGCACTTAAGGTATCCGCTCATGTGTTAATTAAGCGGGACGGCAGTTGCGTGCAATACGTGTCGTTCGATAAGCGCGCCTGGCATGCGGGACAGTCCACTTACCTGGGGCGCGAACGATGCAATGATTTTTCGATCGGCATAGAGCTTGAAGGGACGGAATCGATAGCCTATACCGACCGGCAATATGAACAGCTCGCGGTGCTCATTACGCTTTTGCTGAAAACGTATCCCGGATTATCGCATCAACGTATTACCGGGCACAGCGACATCGCGCCGGGACGAAAAACCGATCCGGGCGCGTCTTTTGACTGGGAAAAGTTGCGGGCTTTATGGGCGGATTAACAGGGAACAGCAGGCAAACGACCATGACAGAAGGGATAACGGCTGCCCGCATTGACTCCAAAAAGCATACCAAGAGAACCTGTGATCCAGCGAATATTACGCCACAAATTAAGCCTTATGCTCACGGCCTTGCTAATCCTTATCGTCGGGCTGGGTGTTTGTATATGCTACACACCCAGGCCGCCGTTAGCCGGCTTATATCCATGCTCCACCGCCATTTATGCAAGACACGGCGAGCTGCTGCGTTTGACCCTGGCTAAAGACCAGCAATACCGGGTTTGGCTGCCGTTACAACAAATCCCCGATCATCTACGCAAGGCAACCCTGCTGTATGAAGACCGCCGGTTTTATCAACATATCGGCATTGATCCCGCAGCGATGTTACGGTCGTTGTGGATGACCACTATAAAAGGCCTGCGGCAAGGCGCATCGACGATCACGATGCAAGTCGCGCGGCAAATATACGGCATTAACAGTCGCCATCTGATAGGCAAACTTTGGCAGTGTGCGGCGGCATTCTGGCTGGAGCTGCGTTATTCAAAAGATGAGCTGCTCGAGGCCTATCTCAATACCGCGCCCTATGGCGGCAATATCTCAGGCGTGGCGGCGGCAAGCCTGATTTATTTCCATAAACCCGTCGCCCAACTGAGCCTGCCGGAAGCGCTGGCACTGGCGGTCATCCCGCAAAATCCCGTGCGCCGCGCACCAAGCTCCCGATTGCCGCAAGCCCTTGTCGATGCCCGGCAAAGGCTTTGGCAACGCTGGCTGCAACAGCATCCGCAGGATCAACGCCATGCAGTAGACCTCAACTTACCATTAACCCTCTATACCCGAGCCGATAAGCCTTTCCTGGCGCCGCACCTGAGCGACTGGCTGTTGCGCCAGTACCCGGAAGAAACCAACATCAAAAGCAGTATTCACCTGCCCGTACAAAAAACCGTCAAACAATTGGTCGATAACTTTATCGTACAAAATCGCAGTGCCGGCATCCGCAACGCGGCAGTGTTATTGCTCGATACCGATACGATGCAGGTCAACGCACTGGTGGGTTCCGCCAATTTCTGGGACCGGCGCATATCAGGCCAAGTCAATGGCGTCATGGCGAAACGCTCCCCCGGTTCAACATTAAAACCGTTTGTTTATGCATTGGCGCTGGATCAAGGACTGGTGCACCCGCGCACTGTTTTGGCGGATACCCCGACCGCATTCGGCGCGTTTAACCCGGAGAACTTTGACGGCCGCTTCATAGGCCCCGTGACGGTGCAGGACGCGCTGGTGCGTTCACGCAATATCCCCGCGCTGACGATAGCCGCACAATTAGCCAAGCCCAATCTTTATGAATTCCTTAAACAATCGGGCGTTTCAGGCCTGGATACCGAACAACACTATGGCCTTTCGTTAACATTAGGCAGCGGCGAAGTGACGATGGAAGAACTGGCGAAGCTTTATGCGCTACTCGCCAACCGCGGCATCTTGCGCCCTGTGCAGTACCGCGTCGATCGCCAGGACAGCAAGGAAGCTAAAATCGCCTTACTCAGCGAGGCGGCGGCGTTTATTACGCTGGATATGCTCAGTTACAATATCCGCCCGGACTCCAAGCGTCCGTCCACGCCAAAAGTGGCCTGGAAAACCGGCACATCATGGGGATTTAAAGACGCATGGACGGTGGGCGTGCTTGGCCACACCGTCTTAGTCGTTTGGGTGGGCAATTTTGATAACACGGGCAATACCGCATTTGTTGGCATTCAAACCGCCGCGCCGCTATTTTTTACTATCGTCGACAGCTTACGCACGCAACGCTTGCTTAAGGATTTGGATGCAGCACCCGCCGCGCCGCCGCTAACTATACGGAAAATCGATGTCTGCGCTGCCAGCGGGGATTTACCGAATGAGGATTGTCCCGCATTGGCTAAAACTTGGTTTATCCCCGGAAAATCGCCGATTAAAACCAGCACGCTGCATCGAGCGGTGTATTTCGACATCAACAGCGGCGACGTGGTCTGTAAAAACAGCCCTAACAGCCGCAAAGAAATTTTTGAATTTTGGTCCAGCGACCTCTATCGTTTATTTGCCGAGGCCGGTATGCCGCGCCGCAGGCCACCGGCCAACTTGCCTGGCTGTTATAATACGTCGGCAGGAGGAGAAGACAGCCCGCAAATTGTATCGCCATCAACCGCAGGCACTTATACCTTGCGCGTTGGAAAACCATCCAGCATCGGTTTACGCGCGAACAGCACGACGGGCAAAGTCATTTTTTGGTTTGTCAATAAAAGCTACCTAGGCAAAACCAACGCTTCAGAAACTTTTTCCTGGCAGCCGACTCATGCGGGAACGTATCTTATCCGCGCAATTGATAGTCTGGGACAGGCCTCTTCGCGGGAAATTGCCGTGGCATTTGTACCGTGACAACGCATATTTCCTAACGCCCTGATTCCTCGCGTAAGCAGCGGATTATAGTAAGCCTTTGATAAGGCGGTGCGCATGGCATGGTAGCCAGCTAAGGGCTAAAAGTCTAGCCTTTGCCCGTGAGCCTATGGATAGGGTCAATAATCAATACCGTTCGGCATGATTACTGACTGGCATTAATAATCGCCGCCACATCAGGGGTTAAAGGCTTAAGCAAAAGATTTTGAATGCCCCTGATCCAGTGGATGCTCACAACACTTAAGCTGTCGCCATGAAGTTGGTCGGCCTCTTTTTTAAGCAACGTTTGCAAAGGAGCCGTTATGTGGATAAATACTGTTTCTGCTGTCATTTTTATGCCGAATTTTATAGCAGACTCCATTTTTTAATTCAGCAATACTTATGCCGAACGGTATTGGTGCTTCAGACACTGCCTTCGCGCAGGCGTTTGTTCGATGATATGAAGGCTTAGGCGATTTCCGGCGAAGAATATACCCAACTCGCTGGTCTTTTTGTCCATTTTCTGCGTTGTAAAAATAGTTACATAGCTCACTATGCGCCTATTTTTACGCCTTGAAAATGAACA
>Ga0172373_10006407_pt1 | contig 15642 bp, 13 predicted proteins | sample Lak10m_2_FD_114546 | JGI IMG/M metagenome (GOLD analysis project Ga0172373, IMG submission 114546) | Freshwater microbial communities from Kabuno Bay, South-Kivu, Congo - kab_092012_10m | ecosystem: Environmental > Aquatic > Freshwater > Lake | place: Democratic Republic of the Congo...
TACGGTCTGGGTCATTACCGCCGCCGAAATTTTGCAGAACGGATTCGTAACGCTCGGTGATGTTCTGCGCGCAGCTCCGGGTATTCGGGTGTCTCAACCCGGCAACGCACTGGAAGGCGAAACATTTATGGTACGTGGATTGTCCGGCAATCAGTACATGAAAATACTGATTAATGACGTACCCGTCAAAGCCGCCATAGCACCGGGTATGTCTATCGGTGCTCAGTTGCCCATCCGGCAGGCAGAAAGAATCGAGGTCGTGTTCGGACCCTCTGGTTCCACCTACGGCGAGGAAGCATGTGCCGGGGTTGTCAATATTATTCTGAAAGAAACCGAACGCCCGGTTTATACTCAGGCAGACCTGTCTTTCGGACGATTCAATTATAACAGCCTCGATCTCATGTTCGGTGGCAAACTGGGCCGCGACCGCAATATTTTCAGGTACAGTATTTATGGCAGCAGTACGATCCGCGATAACCCAGACTACTTCTACGATCCGGAACTTTTTAATACAAACAGGTACCTGCCCTTTGGACTCGACTCAAATGTTTATGTCCAGAATAACAACTACAGGGGCGCTTCCTCGGCCAAAGACAGTATAGCACGTACAAATACTCTCTCACATGAAAGCCGTATGTTCGGCGTGAATATGACCTGGCGGGGACTGCATTTCACCTATCACAGGCTGGCACGATTCGACCGGAGTGTCCTCGGACTCAACCCGCTTGCGGTTTCCTATGCCAATCCGTCAAACAGAATCGCCGAGCGACTGGAAACTTTCTCGCTGGGCTTCAGAAGAAGTCATACCCGGTGGACCACCTATAATACGTTTGCACTGGAAAGTTATCAGATCAGGAACTCTTCCACTACCAATTATGTGTTCGATCGCCTGAGTGCAGCCAATTTTATTGCCCGCCGTCAACCCGGTATGTCGCCACAGGAAGAAGCTGAACTGCTGAAAAAGATTTACAACTGGTACGGCTCTGATGAAAGATATACTGTTGCCAATGGCGCCGACCTTCGGATCGAATCGCGCATTCAGGCCGCTGTCGGAACCAGAACAAGCCTGCACGCCGGCGGACAAATCCATGCTGGTGGCGGTATCCCGGCAGGTGCCTATTACCAGGCGCCCGTCTCGGTTTCGCTGGATGGAACACTGAGCCCGAACCTGCCGCTGGCTATTACCCCGGAAACAGAAATACTGCTCGATGGCAATTTTTTTGCCCATCTCGATTACCATGGCCCAAAACTGCACCTCATCGGCGGCGGATCCCTGAACGTTGCTTCCGGTCAGAATGTCCGGCTCGACCCCAGAATAGGGGTTTCTTACATGATTGACAGCTCGTGGATTGTCCGCGCCAATGCATCATCCGGATTCAGGCACGGCTCTCTGTATGGCAATTTCAATTCTTTCATCATTGATCCGGCACAGAATCCTGTATTCAGGCTTACTGCAAATGCAGGCTTTGGCAGTACCGAGTCGTTCCTGGGCTCGGAACTGGGTGTTCGCTATAACGGATCCGGCGGAAACGGCGCAGAAATCTTCGGCTTCTGGCAGCAATCGGATCAGCTTTACCGACCAGGCTATCTGCTGCCCGGTGACAATAACACCTGGTATTATGGCTCCATGAATGCCCCTGGAAAATCCGGCACGATCCTCGGCGCTCAGCTGATTTCCAGAATCGGCAGTAAAACGCTGTTGAATGCCCGTGTATCCGGGAAATCTGACAGGACTGTCAGCATAACAGGCCGATCCGAATTCTATGCACAATATGCACAGGGAAGAGTGTACTACGGGTATAATCTGCCCGATCTGAACTTTATTCCCAATACGCCGGTATGGATTGTTCAGTGGCGAAACTATATTAAAATCAACCAAAAAACTGAACTGAACTTCGCCTGCACACATGTTGGCGACTCAAAAAGCAAATCCGTTGTTTATCGGGATCTCTATCAGCTCGGATCCCGCCCCGAAACGCTCGGGAGGTATAGTACGGTGGATGTCACGGCAAGACTGTTCCTCAGCAAACAATTTCTCGTCTATTGTATCTTCCAGAACATCTTCGACCGCGAACACGCCGGACTCGATGCCAGCGGCACACCCGATGACCTGATTTATAACCCACAGCCCGGAAGGTTTGTGCGTCTGGGCGTGAATTATAATATGAACTGATTTCTTCTTCGAAATCATGTCGCTTTGTAACTATTGTCACCGTAACTGTTCCCGCGCGCCCCGCACCTTTGTACTGTCAATACAATTATTCGCCGGACCGGCAAGATTCGGCGGTTCACTATAAAAAGACAGTCATGGAACAACCAATGATTTTCAAACTCAAAGCCAGCCTTCAGAGCAACGGCGTTACTTTACTCAATGCCGCTGAAGTAGATTCCAGTATCGAATCTGCCACTCCGCCCGAATTTGGCGGAAAAGAGGGATTCTGGTCGCCTGAAACGCTGCTCACAGGCGCTGCAGCAGGCTGCTTCATCAATACTTTTCAGTTTTTCGCCAAAAGAATGAAGTTCGAATTCGATGGCATCACCTGTGAAGCCGAAGGTACAGTAGAACGCGTGGACGGCAAGTCTGTTTTCGCCGGAATTACTGTCTATCCGACCATTATGATTGCCGATGAATCGCTCCGCCCGACCATCATTGACGCGGTGGAAAAGTCTCATCGCTACTGCCTGGTTTCCAACTCGCTCAAATGCCCGGTGCAGATCAGGGAAAATATCCTGATTGCATCTATCGCAGAATAAATCCTGAACAAGCTCCTACTGTACAAACACATGAAAGTCAACTTTTCAGACATTATCAACAGCGAAACACCCGTTCTGGTGGATTTTTACGCCGACTGGTGCGGACCATGCAAGGTCATGGCCCCCATTCTGCAGGAAGTAAAAACCAACATGGGCGATGAAGTCCGTATCATCAAGATTGATGTGGACAATAATCAGGCTCTGGCCGGCCAGTACCGCATCATGAGTATCCCGACGCTTGTCATGTTTAAAAACGGGAAGGAAGTGTGGCGTCAGGTCGGCGTATTATCAGCATCTGCCATCGCGCAGAAAGTGCGCACTGGCGCATAACCATGAAAGTCTGAATATGAAACAGGGGCATCGGTCAAGTCCGGTGCCCCTGTCGTTTTATCAGTTCAGGTAGTTGCTGATGCTGTCCACTGCTTCTTTCAGTCCGGCAGCATCGGTACCTCCCGCTGTGGCGAAACCCGGCTGTCCGCCGCCACCGCCTTTCAGGTGTTTCTGTGCCAGTTCTCTTACCATGGTGCCGGCATTCAGTCCCATCTCTTTGACCAGATTATCGCTGATTTTAACAGTCAGCGACGGCTTTCCGTCGCCGGAAACAGATCCGAAGGCAATAACGGCATTTCCAAGTTCCCGCTCCAGTTCGGCTGCAAGGGTCTTGACAGCATTGGCATCGTTAACGGGCAGTACCTGTGCAAGGTAGTTGACTCCATTGACCTGCTGTACCTGATTTCTCAGTCCGTCGCGCAGCCCGTTGGCCTGCTCCTGAAGCAACCGCTCAATCTGCTTCTGCAGGCGCTTGTTCTCGTCCTGCAAGTCGGTTACTGCTTTCCCCGGATCTCTCGGATTCTTGAACGCGCTGTCATATACCGACAGTCGCTCCAGTTGTTTGTCAATCCACTTTTCGGCTCCTTCTGCCGTTGTTGCCTCAATTCGACGCACCCCGGCAGCCACCGCGGTTTCAGCCGTGATTTTGAACAGGCCTATCTGACCGGTGTTTTTTACATGGCAACCACCGCACAACTCGCGGGAATACCCCGGATCAAATGTAATCATCCGGACCGTCTCTCCGTATTTTTCACCGAAAAGCATCATGGCTCCTGCCTTTTTTGCCTCTTCTATGGGCAAGCTGCGGGCCTCTTCAAGGGCTATGTTTTCCCTGATTTTCCGGTTGACAATGGCCTCTATACGCGCAATCTCTTCATCAGATACTTTCTGGAAATGCTGAAAATCGAAGCGGAGTGTCTGGTCGTCGAGGTATGACCCCTTCTGCTGTACGTGTGTACCCAACACCTGACGAAGGGCCGCATGCAGCAGGTGGGTAGCAGAGTGGTTGTTCTCTGTCTGACGGCGTTTCCGTTCATCCACTATGCACACCGCAGAGGAGGTGTCCATGTTCTCGGGCAGGCGCTCCAGAATATGTATGACCAGATTGTTTTCCTTTTTGGTGTCCAGCACGCGTACGCGCTCATCGCCAAATACCATGTAACCGGTATCTCCAACCTGTCCGCCGCCTTCCGGATAGAAGGGCGTCCGGTTGAGCACTACCTGATATTGCGGCTGTTCTTTTACCTTTACTGTACGGTACTTGGTAACGTGGCTGTTTTCCGTTTCGAGTTCGTCGTACCCTACAAAGGCAACATCCGCCTCGTCGCGCAGTACCATCCAGTCGCCTACCTGCTTGGCGGCGTCTTTGCGCGAGCGGGCTTTTTGCTCGGCCAGCGCCTGTGTGAAGCCCTCCTCATCCACAGCGAGACCCTTTTCACGGGCCAGCAGACGGGTCAGATCTATCGGGAAGCCATACGTATCGAGCAACTCGAACGCCTGGGCTCCGGCAACGGTTTTATCCTTTATGTCAAGCTGGTCGAAACGCTTCAGCCCGGACTCGAGGGTTCTCAGGAATGACTTTTCCTCTTCCAGCAATACCCTGACGATGAAATCCTGCTGGGCCTCCAGCTCGGGGAATATATCGTTCATTTCTTTGGCCAGCACCGGAAACAGCCGGTACAGCACCGGCTCCCTCAGCTCAAGGAATGAATAATAGTAACGTACACCCCTGCGAAGTATGCGCCGGATGACGTACCCGGCACCGGTGTTGGACGGCAGTTCTCCGTCTGCAATGGCAAAACTGACCGCACGGAGGTGATCCGCAACCACACGCATGGCAATATCTTTCTTCAGCGTGGCAGCATCAGCTCCCGTGTTGGGATATGTATCCTGATATTTGTGTCCGCTCAGGTCGCCCAGCAGATTGAAAATGGGCAACCACAGATCGGTGGCGTAGTTGGAGCTGGTTTGTTGCACGGCGCGGCACAAACGCTCGAAGCCCATGCCCGTGTCAACAGATTTGGCCGGGAGCTCTTCGAGCGACCCGTCTGCCTTGCGCACGAACTGCATGAACACGTTGTTCCATATTTCAATCACGTTCGGATCGTCGGCATTCACAAGGGTTCGGCCATCCACGCGGGCGCGCTCCTCGTCAGTGCGCAGATCCACGTGAATTTCAGAACAGGGGCCGCATGGACCCGTATCGCCCATCTCCCAGAAATTTTCTTTTTTTCCGAAACGAAGGATACGGTCGGTCGGCAACATCGTGCTCCACACGTCATAGGCCTCCTGATCAAATGGCACACCCTCTGCCTCGTTGCCGCCAAAAACTGAAACATAGAGCCGGTCTTTGGGTATTTTATAGACATCGGTCAGCAGCTCCCACGACCAGCGGAGTGCCTCCTGCTTGAAGTAATCGCCGAACGACCAGTTGCCCAGCATCTCGAACATGGTATGGTGGTAGCCGTCGAAACCAACGTCTTCGAGGTCGTTGTGCTTGCCACTTACCCGCAGGCACTTCTGCGTGTCGGCTATGCGCTTTGACGGTGGAGTCTGGTTGCCCAGAAAAAAATCCTTGAGCGGCGCCATACCCGAGTTGATGAACATAAGTGTGGGGTCGCTCTTGGCCACCATGGGCGCCGAAGGGATAATTTTATGCTCCTTGGAAGCAAAAAAATCGAGAAACTGACGGCGTATTTGTCGCGAAGTCATGTTTTGCAGGTTGTATTCTGTTAATGTACGGGGTTATCTGAGCCTGTCAGACGATTTGACCAGCTCCTCGTCTTTTCTGATGAATCTGTTGGCAATCCAGAGCAGCAACACGGAAAGAGCAGGCAGGGCGATACCCGGCTGATAATGGATGTTCACTACCTCCGCGCCGGCCTCGCGAATCAGTATGAAACACTGGGTGGCAACGCTCACAGCCAGTACGGTACTGGCAAATATGGCCAGGGTAGTGATGCGCGACTGTGCCGGACGGTTTTTATACTGGAAAATGGCAATGATCGCCAAAGCAAGCGCCAGACCCGTATTGATTTGCAGGCCTATTCGGTCGTTTACGCTGAACACGCCATCGCCCAGGGAGCCGGAAAGTCCCGGAGCTGCCTCCGCGTAGGGAAATACAAACTGTAGCCCCAGCAAAACGGCCGCCAGGAACAGAAGAACGGTTTGAATACGTTGGATCATGAAAATGCGGTTTTATTACCGCCGCAAAAGTACGGTGATTTGACGTGAAATGCGCCGGGTTTAATTTAACCGACCGGATATATCTGCGCCATGGCATAGGCAAATACGCCAAATAATATGCTCCCGATAATCAGTCCGAGAGACATCGGTCGGTCGTCGCTGGTCTTGTACATAAACAGCCCGGCAATCAGTCCGGCCGGAGCCAGCAAATACCAGATAATAACATACTGGAGGGCCGCGAAAACAGCAAAGACGCCTATTGTTCGAAGCAACGTGGGAATTAATTTGTTCATTTCTGTGGTGGTTTTACCTGAAAAGGCCCAAATATCTGAAAAAACCGATAATTAACGCCCCTTCCGGTGGATGGCCTGTGAATTCTCGGGGATATTCACCGGAAGAGGTATTACAACTCGCCGATGGATTGAAACAGGGCGTTCCTGTCTTTTACCTGTATGGTTCTGCCGCGGGCTGTTACCCAGCCGTTTTCCTTGAACTCACCCAGTGTCCGAACCGTTGTCTCTATGGTGGCGCCAATCATGTCAGCCAGATCTGTTCGTGAAAACAAAATGATGCCTGACTCATTGGCTGCATTGCGGAATTGTGCGTCAAGAAATAACAGACCTATGGCAAGCCGCACTCTGACCGGAAATTTGGCCAGATAGACAGTCCTGTTTACCCAGGCCGAAAATTCCTGACTAAGGGTAAGTAACAGATTGTAAGACAAATCATGATGCGTCTTTACAAGCCTGATGAACTCTTCCATCGGAATGAATGTCGTTTCTGCATTCCCGATGGCCACACCCTCGATGGGATAAAACTCTGCTGTGAAGTTCTGGCGATATCCCATCCAGTCGCCCTGTTTGTAAACGTAAACCAGCTGACGATATCCGCCGGGGGTGGTGCTTGATATTTTTACCAGACCGGATTTCAGTCTGTACACGCCGCGCGGAACGGTGCCCTGCGCATAAAGGATGTCTCCGTCCCGAAAACTTCTTGTCTCCGACGCTTTTTCAATGGCCTCCAGGGTGCCCGCAGAAAGTCCGTTCGTCACCAGTTCATGGTGAAAAGACACAGACTGTATTAATCTGCCGATAGATTCAGTGTGCATAAGACGATCATGTTGCGGATTATTAAAAAATTTGTCAGGGTGTATCCAGTATTTCCAGCGACCAGGCCTGCGGTTTGTCTGAAAACAGCGCTTTGGTTTTAACCCATGTTGCAGCAAAAAGTTCTGAATGTCTGTAGTTGTTCAGCGCTTGTTCATCATCCCAGTAACTCAGTGTAAACAGCACGTTTGACTGCCGGGTATCGCGAAGGAGTTCCATGTGCCTGCAGCCGGGAAATGCCCTGATTTTCTGCTTGCTCGGGTCAAAAACCTCCCGGATAAACTTGTCCGTATCTTCCTCGCGGAAGGTCATTTTTACTATGCGTTTTATCATGGTTAACGGGCGTATTTTCTTTTTCTGCGCCAGTTGAACGTCCAGCCGAGTATGGCGAGCAGGAAGAGTGGCAAACCCACGTTGATTCCTTTCCAGAAGTTGCCTTCCTCACGGGCTCTTACGGTATCAAGCAGCCTGAGTTTTACCTCCTTGGTGCGAGCCTCTATCACGCCGGTCGGATCTATCAGGTATTCGACAGCATTCATCAGCAGGTCCTTATTGGCATAGGTGGCACCGTCCATGTGGTTGTACCCCAGCGGAAGCCACTGTTTTTCCTCGGCGCTTCGCACATGATTGGCAGCCACATCTCCGTCGCTGATAATCAGCATGCGGGTGGGCACGCTGGCATTTTTAAAGGAAAGTCCGAGTTGCTCCAGTCCGGCCTGCATCTCTCCTGACACGCGGTTTTCATAGGCCGACGGAAATACGCCTTCCAGCAGTAATCCCACGGTTTGCTTGCCTTTGTCAAATTTCCCGGGATCGGGCTGGTATTTCAGGATTTCAAAATTCAGGTCTATCGGACTGAACTGAAGCCGGCTGTAACGACTGGTGGTCAGTACGGGAGTCTTTTTTACCGGCGTTTTTGTCCGAATGGTGTCTATGGAGGAACAGAACCGCAAATCTACCCGGTCGAGGTTCTTCACTATCGGATGGTCGCTCGCCGGCAGTACCGCCGGGTGATAGAACCACGGGAATGGTGCAAACTGGGGCGAGTTGCCAACCTGTCCTACCACAAGTTTGATTTTGCTGCACTCCAGATCAAGCACCAGGTCCGGCTGTATCCGGGCCCCGTACCTGAAGAGCATGTCCTCTATGTTCAAAGGATAATCCGACGGAACAAATCTGCTGGTCAGTTGCATGGAATCCAGACTCGCGCTGAGCCGGTCCAGCAGCCAGAGTACGCGTCCGCCGTTCATCACGTACTGGTCTATCTTGAATTTATCTTTCTCTGAAAAGGTCTGTGTGGGCTTGGCTATGATCATCAGGGCACAGTCTTCGGGTTTCACCTGAATCACCGAGTCCAGACTGATGCGGTCGGTATCGTAAAAAGCGCGAAGGCTTCTGTCGAGATCGGCAACCCTGGTCTCGTCCAGCTCTCCATGGCCTTTGGTGAACAGGATAACTGGCCGCGCCGGTGCCTGTATTTTCTTGATGGCATTGGCAAACTTGTACTCCAGCAGGGTGACTGAATTGTTGATAACTTCCTCCGGCGAGAGGGTAGCCGATTCGTTTTCCAGCAGTTTTACCACTACCTGCCGACTGCCAAAGCGAAATATGGCGAATGGGTAAATCAGTTTCTGGGTGGTTTCTCCCTGATCTGCCACGCGCAGGTTTACCGGCTGTATGCCAATCTCGGCCAGCACTTTTCTCCGGCCGTTCACTTCTTCCAGACTGCCGGCCGACGGGTCTTCAAAGCGATAATCGAGGTAGCCTGTTTCTGAACGAAAATCATCCAGCATCTCTCTGGTGGCCGTCTGCAAACGCTTGAACCCGGCCGGAAATTCTCCGTCAAGCAGTATCTGAACGTAAACCTGATCGTTCAGCCCGCGCAACAGCTCGCGCGTGGGCTTCGTAAGCGTGAAGCGCTTCTCTTCCGTCAGGTCGAAATGGGTGTAGAATATGTTGGCCAGTATGTTGACAAACAGCAGTATGCCACAGAACAGACCGAATTGCAAAATTGATTGCGTACGCTTGGAACGACTCATTTCTTGAGTGAATTTGGAGGGCAAAGATACGGCAAGGCGAGATATACACCGTTAGTCCAGCCAAAACCATCCTGATTCGGGTATTCTCCTCCGCCGCCCGGCCGGTTCAGGTCTGTTACGTTGTATTTTTCCATCATTTTCCCGGTATCCGCATATATTTTCTCGTTCATGTTTCGCCAGTTTTTCCTGATGCGGTCGGCAAGGTCAGTGTAGCCGTACTGCATGAGCCCCCGACAGGCCATGTACTGAAGGGGTGCCCATCCATTGGGTTCATCCCACTGCTGACCGGTGGTCCGGGTGGTGGTGACGAGTCCGCCGGCCCGCAGGAATTTTTCCTCTATGTGACGAGCCACCGAAGCAGCCTGTTCCTCTGTGGCTATGCCGAAAAACAGCGGGAACACGCCGGCAAGGGTCCAGGATTCGGTTCTGCTGTTTTTCTCATGGTTGTAATCGAAAAAATATCCTTTTTCTTCGTCCCAGAAATAATCCTGTATGGCCTGTCTGCGCTTTCTGGTGCGCTCCTTGAATACGTCGGCAGGTACCCGGTCCGGCAGTTGTCTGTGTATATGCAGCAGTGTTTTTTCCAGAAAATACAACAAACAGTTCAAATCTACCGGGAGTATGTCGGTGGTTTGTATGGTCTCCAGTCTGTCCGGATCGGCCAGCCACCTGCTGCTGAAATCCCAGCCGGACTCTGCCGCCGCACGGATATGCCGGTAGGTTTGCTCTGCCGGCGCATCGCTCTTCGATGCGGTGTGCATATCCTCGGCGTAAGCCTCGGGCCGCGGCTCGGGCCGGTCGTCCCAGTACCGGTTCAGGATCACACCGCCAGACAGTGTAACCAGTCTTCTGTGTTTTAATCCTTCCTCTGCATAATGCTCGCCCGACATCCAGAATTCGTATTCGCGCTCCAGTTCGGGCCGGTAGCGTATCAGTACTTCCTCTCCTTTCATTTCCGACAGCAGTGTCACCATCAGGGAAAAAAATGGCGGCTGCGAACGACTCAGATAATAGGTGCGGTTTCCGTTCGGGATGAAACCGATATGGTCGGTCAGGAAAGCGAAGTTGTCCACCATGTTCTGTACCATCTCCTCTTTTCCGGATATCTGCAGCCCCAGCAGGGTGAAATAGCTGTCCCAGTAATATACTTCGCGAAACCGCCCGCCGGGCACTATGTACGGATTGGGCAAGGGTATCAGGGTGGAGTTTTCCTCCGTTGCAGCCGGTAGCCGGAGCAGCACGCCCCACAATTGTTCTATATGCTGGTTAATCAGTTTCCCGGCAGCCTGATAGCCCGTTTCCGGCGTCTCGGGAGCCGAAAAATACCGCATTACAAAGGTCCGCAAATCAAATCCGGCCGCTGTTTTTTCTTTTTCGTAATCGCGGAGTACTGTCTCCGGGTCTGTCTGCAGTGTGCAGTCAACAAAAAACTTGGAGTCCGCAAATATTCCGCTGTTCTGTACGTCTTCGTACAACGGCGAAAGGCTGGTTATATCGAAATATTCATTGACCATATATTTTTTTTCTGGTCTGAAGTGTGGGTCAGGAGGCCTGACCGCGATACTGTTTCCGGAAGAAATAGAGCCCGATTAACACTACGGTTATCGGAAAAAGTGAAAAATAAAAGGCTTTTTCACCGCCAAAACGGCCAAATATGTGCCCGGTGATGATGGAGCCCGTTGTTCCGCCCAATGCGGAAAAAACAATAATGAGTCCCGACATAAGCCCCTGCTGCTGTTTGGGCAGTCCGCTCAGTATCAGCGAGTTGATTGCAGGATAGATGGGTGCCAGGAAAAACCCTATCATCGGAAATATGAAGGCCGCCAGCGGAGCATCGCCCCAGCCGGTAGCCGCTGCTCCGTTCACTCCGGCCGATAGTGGTATGGCCGTAAAGACCAGGGCCGCAGCCAGCAACAGGCACCCGTTCAGCGCCACGTACCAGTTCAGGCGTTTCATAACCAGACCGGCCAGCGCCCGGCCAAGTGCTGTTCCCCCGGCCATAATGCTCGCCATCTGTATGCTCAGGGTGGTGGGTAACTGCAATACTTTGCTGTTAAATGTGGGCAGCCAGCTCATGATGCTCTGCTCGATCAGGACATAAAAGAAGGCACACAGGATGAATACCAGCACAAGTGGTACTGCCAGTAGCCGGAACATGGCGGTTATATCCTGAAGGCCGGCCTCTTTTTCTGCCGGTTTTGCCTGCGATTCGTCCAGCGGGGCTGTGAGCAACAGGAAAAATGCCGCCAGTGTGATGCCGCCAAGCAGCCAATAGACGTTCATCCAGCCGGTACTCGACGGATTGGCATCGTCGGCAAAGGCACTGAAAATAAAGTAGCCGGATAACACGCCTGTCATAAACACCGCTTCCACAAAGTTCATCAGACTGATGTGTTCTTTCTCGTCTTTGGTAATCAGACCAATGGTGCCGAAAACCGACATCTTGATCAGCGCAAAGCCCGAACCGGCAGCAGCAAACAGCAGCTTGGTAGCCCAGAACGACGGTACCAGCGGTATTAAAAAACACACCGCCGCCACAAAACCCAGCGAAGCAAGCATGGACCGCTTGTATCCAATCCGTGTAATGAACGACGAAAGCAGGAAAGACACCGCCGCCACGCTCAGATCCTTGAAGGCCTCCAGTACGGAAGCCGAGCCCTCGGATACGCCAAAGTTATTCTGCACCTGCAGAATAACCGTGCCCACGCTGTTCAGCAGGATGGCAAACACGAAATAGTTGAGGAAAAGCGATGCTTTTATCTGCCAGTGGCGCATAATCAGTTCAGTCTTTCTATGATTCCCGCAATGCCCTGTCCGCCACCCACACAGGCTGTCACCAGTCCATAACGCTGGTTGCTCCGGCGCATCTCGTTGATAATCTGTATGGTCAGTTTCGCGCCTGTGCAACCAAGCGGGTGACCCAGTGCCACGGCACCTCCGTTGACGTTCACAATATCCGGATTCAGGCATCCCTCCTTGATAACGGCCAGCGCCTGGGCAGCAAATGCCTCGTTCAGCTCCACCGCCTCTATCTGGTCAAGCTGCATACCCGCCTGCTTCAGCGCCTTCGGTATGGCCGCGCACGGACCAATACCCATGTGTATCGGCTCCACACCGGCTACGGAACAGGCCGCAAGGCGCGCTATGGGCTGCAGACCCAGGTTTTTCACCATTTCTTCCGACATGACCAGCACGAAGGCCGCCCCGTCGGAGGTCTGCGAAGAGTTGCCCGCTGTTACAATGCCGCCCTGGGCAAAGGCAGGTTTCAGCCTGGACAGACCCTCTATACTGGTGTCGCGGCGCACCCCCTCGTCTGTATCCACGGTATATGCCCGCTCCTGCCGCTTGTCGTTTTCAACCCACACCTCCGGGACACTCACGGGAACGATTTCGTCCCTGAATTTGCCCGCATCAATCGCAGCAGCAGCCCGCTGGTGACTGCGCACACTGAAGGCGTCTGCTTCTTCCCGAGAAATATCCCATTTGGCAGCCACAGCCTCCGCCGTCAGACCCATTCCCACCAGATAATCGGGGGTTTGTGAGGCAATATTGTAGTTGGGCGCCAGCTTGTAGCCTGTCATCGGTATCAGCGACATGCTCTCTGTGCCCCCCGCGATGAAGCAATGCCCCATTCCGGCCCTGATCTTGGCCACGGCAATACTGATCGTCTCCAGTCCGGAGGCACAATACCTGTTCACAATCACGCCCGGCGCATCCTTGCCCAGCGCCCGGTTGGATATAATACGTCCCATCTGCAGACCCTGCTCTCCTTCCGGATTCGCACAGCCTACAATACAGTCGTCCACCAGTTTCGGATCGAGTTGCGGCACGCTGGCCACCAGATGACGTATCACATCTACCGCCAGATCATCGGGACGATAAGACCTGAACCCGCCCTTTCCGGCTTTTGCCACCGCCGAGCGATACCCGGCTACAATATAAGCTTCCATAAATTGATGCAGTTTGATGGTGAAAGATACGGCCCAACAGTTGGTGCCTGCTTCCGTATCCGGCTGTAAATTTATCGGTATTTGTGAAGAAATGTCTGTTAAGACTTATTTTACATGCAAAAGGGAACAGTTCCGGCGTTTTTTTGTTGATTTACACTCGTTTCTTTTGTGAAATCACTCTTTTTCCTCTCACCGGCCCCCCGGGCCATTCGGGTAATACGTGAAACACCTGCTCTCTTATCTCAAAAAATTCTTCTGGCGATACCGCTGGAGATTCCTGCTCGGCACTATTTTCGTCGGACTGGCCAACGCTTTCCGCGTGTGGCAACCCAAAGTAATCGGACAGGCCCTCGACACGGTTATTGAACGGGTCAGGTTCTACAAAGAGCATGGCGGTATAGAAGCGCATCCCGAGGCATTCTCCGAACTGGGCCGGCAAATCGCTCTCTTCGGCGGTGCCGTGATTGGGCTTGCAATTCTGATGGGGCTGTTCATGTACTTCATGCGCCAGACCATCATTGTGATGAGCCGCCTGATCGAGTACGATATGAGAAAAGAGATTTTTGCTCATTACACCCGGCTCGATCTGGCCTTTTACAAGCGAAACAGCACCGGCGACATGATGTCGCGCATCTCCGAGGATGTTTCCAAGGTACGCATGTTCCTCGGTCCTACGATATTATACGGCCTCGACCTGATTTTCCTGTTCATCCTCGCTATTTCTTCCATGGTCAGTGTGAGTGTGGAACTCACGCTGTGGTCGCTGCTTCCGCTGCCCTTCCTCAGTATCTCCATTTATTGGGTCAGCTCGATTATCAACAAGCGCAGTGAAAAAATACAGCAGCAGTTGTCCGTGCTGACGAGTACCGCACAGGAGGTTTACAGCGGCATACGCGTGGTGAAAAGTTATGTACAGGAAAAAGCCATGGGTCGCTGGTTCGCCGACCAAAGTGAGGAATACCGCCGCCGCTCGCTCGAACTGATCCGGGTGGATGCTTTTTTCTTCCCCCTCATGTCGCTGCTCATCGGTGCCAGTATTATCATCACCGTATATGTTGGCGGACTGTTGGTAATTGAAGGGAAACTGACCGCCGGAAATATTACGTCGTTTGTCATTTATATCAACATGCTGACCTGGCCGGTTACGGCCATCGGCTGGATTGCCTCCCTGACCCAGCAGGCAGCAGCCTCCCAGAAGCGCATCAATGAGTTCCTGAAAACAGAACCCGCTATCCGCAACGGCCACGCTGCTGAATCGGCAGCACCCCTGCGCGGCAAAATTGAATTCAGAAACGTATCCTTCACCTATCCGGATACCGGGATAAAAGCCCTCGAAGGAATCTCGTTCACGCTCGAGCCCGGACAAAAAATGGCGATAATCGGCCGTACCGGCAGCGGAAAAACCACGCTGGCCGATCTGCTCGTGCGCATGTACGATGTGACGGACGGACAAATTCTCATAGACGACCAGGAAATTACCCGCCACGATCTGTACAACCTGCGCCGGCAGGTCGGGTATGTTCCGCAGGATGTGTTCCTGTTCTCCGACACCGTTTTCGGAAATATCGCCTTCGGTCGCGAAGGAGTTACCAGGGAAGAAGCCGAGTTTTTCGCCAAAAGTGCCGCTGTCCACGACGATATCTCCGGACTTTCCGAAGGATATGACACCATCGTGGGCGAAAGGGGCGTCACCCTCTCCGGCGGACAAAAGCAGCGGGTCAGCATCGCCCGCGCCTTCGCCAAACACCCCAATATCATTCTCCTCGACGATTGCCTGTCTGCCGTAGATACCAACACCGAAAGCCAGATTCTCGGCTACATGCAAACTGCGCTGGCCAACAAAACAGCCATCATCATCACCCACCGGATCTACTCCATGCTCCAGTTCGATAAAATTATCGTTCTCGAGGATCACCGCATCGTCCAGTCCGGCACCCACGAAGAACTGCTCGCGCAGGATGGCTATTATGCCGAACTCTGGGAAAAGCAGCGTTTGATGGATGACGAACCACAGATGATGTAGTCCCGATAAAAACTCGAACAGGGAACATCGAACTCCGAAATGAGCGGTATTCAGACCGAAACCACCCTCAAAATACCCCTTGCACCGCGATTCAGCTCCGGAGGAGCGGCATATTAATAGCAGAACGAACACACAAAGCACACAAAGCCCCGGAGGGGTGAAACGTAATTTTCCACGGTTTTGGCGTTTTTTTCGGGTTTTCGCCCGGGCTGCCCGGTGTGTATACGCAGCGCGAGAGAGGCGTATAGGGGTAA
>Ga0172373_10006408_pt1 | contig 15633 bp, 14 predicted proteins | sample Lak10m_2_FD_114546 | JGI IMG/M metagenome (GOLD analysis project Ga0172373, IMG submission 114546) | Freshwater microbial communities from Kabuno Bay, South-Kivu, Congo - kab_092012_10m | ecosystem: Environmental > Aquatic > Freshwater > Lake | place: Democratic Republic of the Congo...
CTCCACATCCTCGATGCGGATATGACGGACATCCTTGCCGTGCACCATGTAGATCACATACTCGCAGATGTTCTTGGCGTGATCGCCGATGCGCTCGAGCGCTCGCACGACCCACATGACATCGAGCGCGCGGCGGATGGTGCGCGGGTCTTCCATCATGAAGGTGATCGACTGGCGCTGGATGGCCTCGTACTCCTCGTCGACCAGCCGGTCGCGGCGGGCGACCTTCAACGCCGCCTCGGCGTCCATGCGCGCGAAGGCGTCGAGCGCATCATGCACCAGGTCCTGCACCACGCGTCCGAGGTGCTTCACCTCGCGGTACTTGTCGGCCGGGCGCTCCTGCGTCGCGAGCCGCGAGCCGATGTAGCCGATCTTCTCGCACTCGTCGCCCATGCGCTCGAGATCGGTGATGGCCTTGATGATGGCGACGATCAGCCGCAGGTCGCCGGCGGCAGGTGCACGGGTGGCGAGGATGCGCGAACACTCCTCGTCGATCGACACCTCCATGTTGTTCACCTTGAAGTCGTCGCGGGCGACCGACTCACCGAGCGAACTGTCGCCCTCGACCAGCGCGGAGACGCTCTTGGCGAGCTGCTGCTCGACGAAGCCGCCCATGGCGAGCACCTGGTTGCGCACACGCTCGAGGTCCTCGTTGAAGCGGCGCGAGATGTGCTGGGAGAAATCGGTCGTGTCCATGGCGTGTACCCCGAGTCGTCAAGCCCTTTGGCCGGGAGCATAACCAGACTCGTCCGGCAATGCGACCGCTTGGCGCAAGATGCGCGACGCGGGCAGATGACAGGTGAAGGTGCTGCCCTGCCCGGCTTCGCTGCGGATGGCGAGCTCGCCGCCGTGGCGCTGCAGCACATGGCGCACGATGGCGAGGCCGAGGCCGGACCCGCCGGCGTCGCGCGCACGGCCCGGGTCGACCCGGTAGAAGCGTTCGGTGAGCCGCGGCAGATGTTCGGGCGGGATGCCGGGACCGGTGTCCGTGACCGAGAAATGCCCACCGTCCTCGTCCACCCACCAACGCAGCGTGATGCGGCCGCCCGCGGGCGTGTACTTCGAGGCGTTGTCGACCAGGTTCCAGAACGCCGAGTGCAGCAGACCTTCGTCGGCGCGCAGCCGATCGCCCGACTCGACGCGCACCTCGACCTCATGACGCTTGCCGTCGCGGGTCTTGAGGTCGCGCGCGAGCACCGCGAGCAACGCCGTGACATCGACCTCGGTGCCCGCCACCTGCTCGTCGCTCGCCTCGAGACGCGACAGCTCGAGCAGGTCGCTGATGATGGCGGTCATGCGCTCGGACTGGCGGCGCATCTCCTGCACCGGCGGGCGCAGGTCGGCGGGCAGATCGGGTTCGGTCGAGAGCGTCTCGAGATAGCCCGCGATCACGGTGAGCGGCGAGCGCAGTTCATGCGAGGCGTTAGCGACGAAATCCTTGCGCATGGTCTCGAGCTGCGCCTGACGCGTGACATCGCGCACCAGCAGCACGAGCTGGCCCTCACCGTAGGGCATGGCCTGGAACTCGAGCCACACCGCCTCGCCGATGCGCCGCTGCAGGCGCAGCGCCGAGGAGAAGTCGCCCTTCGCCAGGTAACGCGCGAACTCCGGCAGACGCAGCAGGCTTGCGAGCGGGATGCCGAAGTCGGTCTTGCGGCGCAGGCCGAGCAGCTCGCCGGCCTTGCGGTTGAACCACAGGATCTCGTGGCCCGCGTTCAGCACCACCACGCCGTCGGGCATGCTCGCCGAGGAACGCCGCAACTCGCGGAAGAGCGCGAGCATGCGCTGCTTGTGGAACTGCTTGCGCCGATGCAGACGCGAGACCTGCGACACCACATCACCCCAGAGGCCGCCCGCGTCGGGCGGACTCATCCGGTTGCGATGCCGCAGCCAATCCTCCAGACGGTACAGGTTGCGCCACAGGCTGAGCGCGGCGAGGGCCAGCGCGCCCGCGAGGCCCCACCACGGATGGCCGATCGCCCAACCCACCAACAGGCCGAGCACCGCCACGCCCACGACACGCCCCAGGGCGAATCCCCAGGCGCGGAAGCCGCTGTCCACAAAGATCACTCCTCGCGGGCGGAGAAGCGATAACCCGCGCCGCGTACCGTCTGCACAAGACGATCGTACCCGAAATCCTCCAGGGCCTTGCGCAGGCGCCGGATATGGACATCGATGGTGCGCTCTTCCACATAGACGTTGCCGCCCCAGATCCGGTCGAGCAACTGTTCGCGGGAATAGACCCGATCGGGGTGGGTCATGAAGAACTCGAGCATGCGGTACTCGGTCGGGCCGAGGGTCACGGGCCGGTCATCGGCGGTGACGCGGTGGGCGACCGGGTCGAGCCGCAGCCCCTCGATCTGGACGATCTCGCCGGCGACCTGCGGGTCGGCGCGGCGCAGCACCGCCTGGATGCGGGCGACGAGCTCCCGGGTCGAGAACGGCTTGGTCACATAGTCGTCGGCACCGCCCTCGAGCCCGGCCACCTTGTCGGACTCCTCGGCCCGGGCGGTGAGCATGATCACCGGCAGGTCCTTGAGGTTGGGGTCGCGCTTGAGCTGACGGGTGAACTCCAAGCCCGACATGTCGGGCAGCATCCAGTCGACGAGCAGCAGGTCCGGACGGCGGTTGCCGATCTCGGTGCGCGCCGCGCGGCAATCCTGCGCCTCGCGGATCTCGAAACCGGCGCGCCGCATCCCGAACGCGATCATGTCGCGGATGGCTTTCTCGTCTTCGACGATCAGGATGGTCTTGACGGGCATGACAGTCATATTTCAGCCGACCCGTGTGTCAGGAAAATGACGGCCGGGCCACATCATCGCGCAGATAGACCGGCAGGGCCTCCGTGGCCGGTCGCAGCCGCCCCGCCGCCACCTCCGGCCGGGCGAGTTCGAGGATGGCGGTCGCCTGCGGCAAGAGGTCGATCAACGCCGGCGGTGGCGAGAGGCCAGAGGGCAGCTGCGCGCTGAGCGCGGGGTACGCGCGGAAGCCGCGCCCGGCGCCGATCCAGCGCGCGGCCCCGACCAGCGGCGCACCGTCCGCATCGACCATCGGTCGCGCGACGCTCGCAGGGGGACTTACCGCTTCCTCGCGCAGCGCCTCAGGCAGCCCGTCGGCCCCACGCCGGTACGCGCACCAGTAGGTCTCCTGCATGCGCGCGTCGTTGCAGACGAGCAGATGGTCGGCCGCCGTGCCCTCCGGGTGCGTGAACGCCTGCAGCGCCACCGCGCGCAGCGTCGACACCGGCACCACGCCGAGCCCCGCACCGTAGGCGAGGCCCTGCACGACGCTCGCCGCAAGACGCACGCCCGTGAAACTGCCGGGGCCGCGCCCGAAAGCGAGCGCATCGAGTCCGCGCAGCGTGAGTCCCGCCTCGGCGAGCAGCGACTCGACCATCGGCAGGATGAGCTCCGCATGCCCGCGCGGCGCTTCCTCGGCGCGCGCCAGCACGCGTCCGTCGGCGAGCAGCGCCGCGGAGCAGGCTTCGGTGGAGGTGTCGAGCGCGAGGATCTTCATCGCGGGGTCCGCATCAATTCCGCATCATGTCCGCATCATGTCCGCAGCCGTCGCAGGAACCGGGTCGCCTCTGCCGCATCGCGCGTGGTCGGCATCTCGGGCAGGCTCGCGCGGAACACGCGGCCGTAGGATTTGCCGAGCAGGCGCGGATCGCAGATGACGATCATGCCACGGTCGGTCTCGCTGCGGATGAGCCGGCCCACGCCCTGCTTGAGTGCAAGCACGGCCTCGGGCAGCTGGTAGTCGCGGAAGGCGTTACCGCCGCTCCTCTGAAGATGCGCGATGCGCGCCTTGGTGAGCGGGTCGTCGGGCGAGGCGAACGGCAGCTTCTCGATGATGACGAGCCGCAGCGCATCGCCCTTCACATCGACGCCCTCCCAGAAACTCGCCGTGCCGAGCAGGACCGCATCGCCGTGCTCGCGGAACTCGCGCAGCAGCCGCTCGCGCGGGCCCTCGCCTTGCACGAGGAGCGGCCGTTCGGCGGCGCCGTCCCAACCCGCGCGCAGCCGCGCCGCGCCCTGCGCCAGCGCACGATGGCTGGTGAAGAGCAGGAAAGCGCCGCCGCCTGACGCCTCGAGCAGCGGGATGCTGGCGTCGATCACCGCATCGACATACCCCGGCGCCGAGGGCTCCGGCATGCGCTCGGGCAGGTAGAGCATCGCCTGCTGTTCGTAGTCGAAGGGGCTCGGGATGCGCAGCGCCGGCGCCGCGCCGAGACCGAGCCGGCCCGCGAAGTGCGAGAAGTCCTCGCCCACCGACAGCGTCGCCGAGGTGAACACCCAAGCCGCAGGCCGCGCCGTGATGAGCGCCTGGAAGCGCGCCGAGATGTCGAAAGGCAGCAGCCCGAGTGTGAAGCCGCGGCCGGTGGCCTCAAGCGTGCGCGCGCCGTCGGCATCGCTGCAGAGCGCGATGCGCTCGAAGGTGCCGGCGAGTTCGGTGGCGCGCCCCGCGACCGTGGTCGCCGCCGCCTCGCTCGACACCGCGCCCAAGGTCTCGCCGTAATCACGCAGCGCCGACACCAGCGCGAGCACCGCCGACTCGAGGTCCGCGCCGGTGTCCTCCCAGCGCTGCCGCGCTGCACCGCGCGGCACCGCGGCGAGCACGGCGTTGGTCGCGGCCTCCACAGCGCGCGCCGCAGGTCCGAGATCGGCGGGCGAACCGCCGGCGCGCAGCAGCGCCGCGCGTCCCTCGGCGAGCAGCGTCTCGACCTGACGGCTCGAGGCCTGCGCGCCGAAGAACTGCGTCGCGAGGTCCGGCAGCTGGTGCGCCTCGTCGAGGATCACCGCATCCGCCGTGCCGAGCAGGTCGCCGAAGCCGTCTTCTTTGAGCGACAGGTCGGCGAGCAGCAGATGATGGTTGACGATGACGAGGTCCGCGCCCTGCGCCTCGCGCCGCGCCGCCACCACATGGCAGCCGTTGTACTCCGGGCAGCGCTGACCCAGACAGTTGTCGCGCGTCGAGGTCACCTGCGGCCACAGCGACTGCGCCTCGGTGAGGCCCGGCACCTCGGCGAGGTCGCCCGTCGCGGTCAGCTTCGACCACTCCTCGATGCGCGCGAGCAGCGGGTCGGGCGTGGCGACGCCGTCGAGCGTGCGCTGCGTGACGAGCCGCCTCATGCGATAGGTGCACAGATAGTTGCTGCGGCCCTTGAGCAGCGCGACCTTGACCGGGTTGCCGATCGCGCCGGCGACCAGCGGCACATCCTTGGCGTGCAATTGGTCCTGCAGCGTGCGCGTGCCGGTCGAGACCAGCACGCGCAGCCCGGCGAGCAGCGCGGGCACGAGATAAGCGAATGTCTTGCCGGTGCCGGTGCCCGCCTCGACCATCAGCACCGAGCGCTCGGCGAGCGCCTCGGCCACCGCCGACGCCATGCGGCGCTGGGCGCGCCGGGGCGTGAACCCGGGCAGATGCCGGGCGAGCGGGCCGCCAGCGCCCAGGATGTCGTCGATGTCCTGCATGGCGGGCGGCACGCTACCCGCTTGCGCCGTCGCTGTCGAGCGGCGAATTTCCCATGAAAATCATGATTTTCAGCAGCATTCCGGGAGCCGGGCGGCGGGCCCGGGGCGGCCGCCCCGCAGGCCGGTAGGCAGGGCGGCTATAATCGCGGTTTTGACCCGCCGGCTCCCCGGCCCGAACCATTCAGGAATCCCGCTGATGGCCACCGCTCCCCAGACCCTCCCCGCCCTGTCCGCGATGGCGCCCGCCGTGAGCGAGTGGGTCGCTTCGGTACGCGAGTTGACGCAGCCGTCGCAGCTGCACTGGGTCGAGGGGTCGGACGCGGAGTACCGTCAGCTGGTCGCCCAACTGCAGGCGAGCGGCGAGCTCCAGAAGCTCGACGAACAGAACTTCCCCGACTGCTTCCTCGCCCGCTCGCATCCGTCGGATGTCGCGCGGGTCGAGCACCTGACCTTCGTCTGCACCACCGACAAGGAAGACGCCGGCCCGAACAACCATTGGATGGCGCCCGCCGAGGCCCACGCCAAGATGCGCGAGCTCTTCAAGGGCTGCATGAAGGGCCGCACGCTCTATGTGGTGCCCTACTGCATGGGCCCCATCGACTCGCCGTACTCGCGCTGCGGTGTCGAAATAACCGACAGTGCATACGTAGTCATCAACATGATCCTGATGACGCGCGCCGGTCGTCCGGCGCTCGAGCGCATCGCCCGTGAGGGCGGCAAGTTCGTCAAAGGCCTGCACTCCACCGGCGAACTCGACCCGAACCGCCGCTTCATCATGCACTTCCCCGAGGAACTCGCCATCGAGAGCTTCGGCAGCGGCTACGGCGGCAACGCGCTGCTCGGCAAGAAGTGCCACGCGCTGCGCATCGCGAGCTATCAGGCGCGCAACGAGGGCTGGCTCGCCGAGCACATGCTCATCGTCGGTCTGACGAGCCCGCAGGGCGAGACGCACTATGTCGCCGCCGCCTTCCCCTCGGCCTGCGGCAAGACCAACCTCGCGATGCTGATCCCGCCCGGGTCGATGCCGGGCTGGAAGGTCACGACGGTGGGCGATGACATCGCCTGGCTGCACCCCGGCCCCGATGGCCGTCTCTACGCGATCAACCCCGAGGCCGGTTACTTCGGCGTGGTGCCCGGCACCAACCCGAAGACCAACCGCAACGCCTACGAGATGATCCGCCGCAACACGCTCTTCACCAATGTCGCGCTCACCGCCGACAACCAGCCGTGGTGGGAAGGTCTGGACGAGGGCAAGCCCGTCATCGACTGGCAGGGCCGTCCGTACGACCCGGCGAACGGCCCAGCCGCGCATCCGAACTCGCGCTTCACCGTGTCCGCCAAGCAGAACCCGAACTACGCGCCCGAGGCCGACAGCCCGCGCGGCGTGCCGCTCTCGGCCATCGTGTTCGGCGGCCGTCGTCGCGGCGTCGCGCCGCTGGTCTACGAAGCGCGCGATTGGAACCACGGCGTGCTGGTCGGCGCGTCGGTCGCCTCCGAGACCACCGCCGCAGCCATCGGTCAGGCCGGCGTGCTGCGCCGCGACCCGATGGCGATGAAGCCCTTCGCCGGCTACAACTTCGGCGACTACTGGACGCACTGGCTGTCCATGGGCCAAAGATTGAAGCACCCGCCGCGCATCTACCATGTGAACTGGTTCCGTCGCGACGCCGACGGCAAGTTCCTGTGGCCGGGCTTCGGCGACAACCTGCGCGTGCTCGAGTGGATCATCGACCGCTGCACCGGCAAGGCATCGGCGCGCGAGACCGCGATCGGCAACCTGCCGACCGCTGCCGACCTCGACCTCGCCGGCCTCGACATCCCCAAGGCGGCGCTCGATGAGCTGCTGTCGGTGGATATCGACGCTTGGCGCACCGAGGCCGCCGAGCTCGACAAGGACCTCGACGCCTACGGCAGCCGCACCCCGGCCGCCCTGCGCGCGGAGCTCGCGGCCCTCAAGCAGCGCCTCGGATGAGGCGGTCGGCCGTCGCCGCGCGCGCGGCCTTCACCGGCGCCCTCGCCACCGCGTTGACGCTCGCGACGCTCGCCGCGCCCGCGCGCGCCGCCGATCGCGAGCCCGCCGAACAAGCCGCCACCGCCGTCAAACCCATCAAGCCGAGCAAGGCCGCGCTCAAGGCCGCGGCGGAGCTCCGAGACCGTGCGCTCGCCAGCGACGAAGCGCTGCAGATCCTGACCGCGCTCACCACCGAGGTTGGTCCGCGCTTCGCCGGCACGCCCGGTGACCTCGCCGGCGTCGAGTGGACCCGCCGCAGGCTCGTCGACCTCGGCTTCACCGAGGTGCGCACACCTGAGGTGATCGTGCCGCGCTGGGTGCGGGGCGAGGCGAGCGCCGAAGTGCTCACGCCGTTCCCGCAGCCGATGGTGACGACCGCGATCGGCGGCAGCATCGGCACCTCCGACGAAGTTCTCGTCGCTCCCGTCGTGATGGTCAAGGACATCGCCGCCCTGCAGGCGCTGCCGGCAGGCGCCGTGAAGGGCAAGATCGTGTTCTTCGCGGGGCGCACCGAGCGCACCCGCGACGGCAGCGGCTACGGCAAGGCCGTGCGCTCGCGCACCGAGGGGCCCTCCGTCGCGGGCGCCGCGGGCGCGCTGGGCGTCGTCATCCGCTCCATCGGCACCAGCACCAACCGCATCGCGCACACCGGCACGCTGTCGTACAACATCGCGGCGCCGCGCATCCCGGCGGTCGCGGTCTCGAACCCCGACGCCGACATGCTCGAGCGTCAGCTCGGGAGCGGCCATGAGGTCACGGTGCGCGTGCGCGTCACCGCGCGTGATCTGCCGCAGACCCGCTCCGCCAATGTCATCGGCGATCTGCGCGGCACCGACCTCGCCGACGAGATCGTGCTGGTCGGCGGCCACCTCGACTCCTGGGACACCGGCATGGGTGTGCAGGACGACGGCGCGGGCGTCGCCATCGCCATCGCCGCCGCCCGCCTCGCCTCGCAGATGACGCCGCGGCCGCGCCGCACCATCCGCGTGGTCGCCTTCGCGAATGAAGAGTTCGGTCTGTCGGGCGCCGCGCGCTACCCGACCGACGAGGGCGACGACAAGGTCGCGCGACACGCCTTCGTGATGGAGGCGGACCTCGGTGATGGCCCGGTGTGGAAGATCGGCGGTCGCGTGCCCGAGGCGCACTGGCCGCTGGTGCAGGGCATCCACGGCGTCGTGAAGGGCCTCGGCGTGGAACTCGGCGACAACAAGGCCAACGGCGGCGCCGACCTCGGCCCGCTGCGCCGTCGCGGTGTGCCGGTGCTCGCGCCGGCGCTCGACGCCACCACCTATTTCGACATCCACCACACCGTCAACGACACGCTCGACCAGGTCGACCCGGCGCACCTGCGCCAGTCGGTCGCGGTGTTCGCGGTGGCGGTGTATCTGGCGGCGATGGCCGACGGGCCGGTGGAGCGACTACCGGTCGATCCGGCGACGCGCTGATCGATGGCGCGTCGTCCGTCGACGCGCTGACGCGCGCTCTCAGGCCGCCTCGCGCAGCGCGATCTCGGCGGCGCGCCGGATGAGCTCCGGCCCTGCATCGCGCTCCCGCGCGCCCTCCGACAGCAGCCGACGGTACTCACGCGCACCGGCCACATGGCTCACGAGCCCGAGCAGGTGCCGCGTGATCGCCGGCAGCCGCTCGCCGCGCGACATCTCGCGCTCCGCATATACCGCCATTCGCTCGAGCTGCGCACCGATCGACGGCGTGCGGTAGCCCGGCTCGATCGCCTCGAAGATCTCGCCGAGCACCATCGGCCGGTGGTAGGCCTCACGACCGATCATCACGCCGTCGGCCCACTCGAGCGCCTCAGCGGAGCTCGGCGCGTCGCGCAGCCCGCCGTTGAGCACGATCGGCAGGTCGGGGAAGTCTTCTTTGAGGCGACGCGCGATGTCGTAGCGCAGCGGCGGGATCTCGCGGTTGTCGGCGGGCGACCAGTTGCCGAGCACCGCACGGCGCGCATGCACGATGGCGCAGTCGGCGCCCGCGGCGCGGATGGCGACCAAAAAATCGGCGAGCCGGTCGTAGTCCGCCTCATCGAACCGCTGCATCGCCGAAGCGAGGTCCGGCTGCGATGAACGCAGCGTGCCGATGCGCATCTTCACCGTCACCGGGATGTCGACCACCTCGCGCATCGCCGCGACGCAGTCGGCGACGAGCTCGGGCTCGTTCATCAGACAGGCACCGAACGCCCCCTTCTGCACCTTGTCCGAGGGACAGCCGCAGTTGAGGTTGATCTCGTCGTAGCCCCACTCCGCGCCGTAGCGCGCTGCCGCCGCGAGGTAGTCGGGCTCGCAGCCGCCGAGCTGCAACGCCACCGGGTGCTCCTCGCGCGAGAACTCGAGCAGCCGGTCGCGCTCGCCGCGCAGGATCGCGGAAGCGGTGACCATCTCGGTGTAGAGCAGGATCTCGGGGGCGAAGCCGCGCAGGAAATAGCGGCAGTGCCGATCCGTCCAATCCATCATCGGGGCGACCGACACGCGTCGGTCGAGGGAACCCGGGAAGTCCATCTCGCGCCTTTCACGCCGCGGTGGACCCTGCGGCGTGGGCGGATTGTAGCACCCGATCAGCGCACCGGCGCGGGCACCACGAAGAGGTCGTCGGGCATCGCCCGGTCGAGCTCGAAGTCGGTCCAGAAGATCTCGTTCTGCTTGACCCCGTCGTAGTAGAGCTTGACCGCCCCGGGCTGCACCCAGGACACCCCGGGCTTGCGGAAGAAATCCGAGTAGAGCCGCTCGTGCCAGCCGCGCGAGGTGTCGAAGCCGAGCCGCAGGATGGCGTAGTCGTCCTTGGCCAGCGAGAACAGCGTCGCCTGTCCCGAGGGGTCGATGATGCGCACCATGTAGACCTCGCGCCCGCCGACCGCATCGTCCGGCAGCCGCTCCTGCCGGAAGCCGGGCTCCAGCGCGAAGCGGATCACGCCGAAGCCGAAGTTCTCGGACCATTGCTTGTCGGCCTCGGAGGGCGGCTGCGGCCCGTCGAGCGTGTAGGAGCGCGCACCGTCGAAGGTGACGAGCCGCACCCGCTTGCCGTCATGCCAGGACTCGATGCGGACCTTGCCGTCGGCGGCGTGCGCCGAGCCTTTCTGCACCGGGTAGACACGCCACATCTCGTAACGCTCATGCTTCTCGGGCCCCTGCGGCGTGTAGAAGACCGCATGGCCGCGCATCAGCAGCGTGCGTGGGTGGATCCAGGTCTCACCACCCGCCGCGGCCTGGGCGCGGGCGATGATGTCGCGGGCGCTCGGCGTGTCCGCGGCGGCGGGCGTGGGCGCGGGCGTCGCCGCCGCCGGAGATGCCGCGAACGACGCCGCTCCGGACGACAGCGCTGCGGACAACAGCGCACACATCAAGGCGGGCTTCCGACGCCACAAGGTATGATGCCGCATGGAATTCTCCTCTCCCGAATTCTGGGTCGCGCTCGGCCAGATCATCATGATCGATATCCTGCTGGGCGGCGACAACGCGGTCGTCATCGCCCTCGCCTCGCGCCGCCTGCCGGACGCACAGCGCAAGCAAGCCATATTCTGGGGCATGTTCGGCGCGGTCGCGCTGCGGGTGGTGCTGATCTTCTTCGCACTGCAACTGCTCAAGGTGCCCTTCCTCAAGATCGTCGGCGGCGTGCTGCTGCTGTGGATCGGCATCAAGCTGCTGACGCCGCAGGACGAGGACGGCGGCCATGACATCGCGGCCAGCACCAACCTATTCGGCGCCGTGAAGACCATCATCGTCGCCGACGCCGTGATGAGCCTCGACAACGTCATCGGCATCGCCGGCGCCGCCAAGGACCATCTCGGCCTCGTGATCTTCGGGCTGCTGTTCAGCATCCCCATCATCATCTGGGGCAGCCGCTTCGTGCTGACGCTGATGGACCGCTTCCCGGCGGTCATCCTGTTCGGCGCTGCGCTGCTCGGCTGGATCGGCGGCGGGATGATCGTCGACGATGTGGTGATTAAGCCCTGGACCGCGCCCTACGGCGCGACCCTGCATTACGCCGCGGCGGCGGCCGGTGCGCTGTTCGTGGTGGCGGTCGGCAAACTGCTCGGCCGCCGTGCACCGACGCCGACGCCCGCGAAACCCGCACCGCCCGTGGATCTCGCTGCACCGCCCACCGACAAACCCTGACGAACGACCTCGAGGAGACGCCCATGCTGACGCTGCTGCTGCCCGTCGACGGCTCCGAGTACTCCGACCGCGCGCTCGACTACGCCATCGCGCGCGCCGCCAAGACGCGCGACACCGTGCACGCGCATGTGCTCACCGTGCAGGCGCCCATCGTCACGGTGAACGTGAAGCTCTTCGTCAGCCAGGACAGCCTGCAGACCTACTACCGCGAGGAAGGCACCAAGGTGCTCGAACCCGCGATGGCGAAGCTCGCCGCAGCGGGGCTCTCCGCCGAGCCGCATATCGGCGTCGGCGACGCGGGCAAGGTGGTCGTGGACTACGCCGTCGAGAAGGCGGTCGACGAGATCATCATGGGCAGCCACGGTCGCGGCGCGCTTGCCGGCGCGCTCGTCGGCTCGGTCGCACAGAAAGTGGTGCACCTCTCGCCGGTGCCGGTGGTGCTCGTCAAATAGCTGCGTTGTGACGGCGGATCCACGCCGCCAGCGTCTCTTCGTCGAGCTCACCTGCCGCCAGCGCCGTCATCGCCACCACCGCCTCGACCGGCGATGCGGTCAATCGCCGGCCGTTGATGGCCAAGAACACACCGATCGCGAGGAAGGACGCGCGCTTGTTGCCATCGACGAACGGATGGTTGCGGCAGAGGCCGTAGGCATAGGCTGCGGCGAGCGCGGAGAGGTCGGTGACACCGCCGAGGTCGCGAAGGTCGCGGGGTCGATGCAGCGCCGACTCGAGCAGTCCCTCGTCCCGAAGCCCGGAGGCACCGCCGAAGGTCGCAAGGCTCTCTTCGTGCAACAGCAGCAACGCCTGCTTGTCGAGCCAGCGCGGGGTGCGCGCCATGGCGCTACTTCGCGAGCGCCTTGAAGGTGTCGCGGAACTCGCGCATGAACTCGCGACCGGCCTCGACCTGCTCGGCGACGGCCGGGTCGTAAGGCGTGACGAGGTAGCCCTCCGCCGTCTCGGAGACATGCAGGAAATCGCCGCGCCCGACCTTCATGCGCTGCAGCATCTCTTTGGGGATGACGACACCCGTGGAGGTGCCGACGGCGGTGAGCTTGAGCTTGGACATAGTTATAATAATAATTATACCAAGATCACACTGCCGCGCAAGCCTCAGCCGCCCCGCAGCTCCGCCAGCTGCTGCCACAGATCGCTCAGGTGCTCCTGCCAGAAGCGTGGGCTCGTGAACCACGGGAACGCGCGCGGGAACGCGGGGTCGTCCCAGCGCGCCGCGATCCACGCCGCGTGGTGCACCATGCGCAACGCGCGCAGCGGTTCGACGAGATCGCGCTCGTGCTCGTCGATGTCATGGAACTGCCGGTAGCCGCCGGCGAGCTCGCGCCACTGCCCTTCGCGTTCATCGGGCGTGCCGGAGAGGAACATCCAAAGATCCTGGATGCGCGGCCCGGTCATGCAGTCGTCGAGGTCCACGAACACCGGCCCCTGTTCGTTCCACAGGATGTTGCCGAGATGGCAGTCGCCGTGCAGACGGATGCGGGACACGGGTCCTATCGCGTCGATCGCCTCATCGGCCGCCTCGAGCAACTCCGCCGAGACCTCCGCGTACTTGTCGGCCATCGAGTCATCGAGCAGCGGCGAACCGAGCAGCGCATCGCGCGCCTGCCAGCCGAGCCGCTCGCTGCTGAGCGCCACGCGGTGCTGGAAGCGCTGCCGTGCACCGATGGCGTGCATGCGCCCGAGCGTGCGACCGATGAGCTCCAAAGAACCGCGCGCGTCGATCTCGACCGCGCGCGCCGCGAGCCGCGGGAACACCGCATAGCGCAGCCCCGCATGGCGCGACAGCGTCGCGCCCTCGAAGGCGACCGGCGCCGCCACGGGAAGGTCGGCCGCCGCGAGCTCCGCCGTGAACGAATGCTCCTCGAGGATCTGCGCGTCGCTCCAACGGCCGGGCCGGTAGAACTTCAGCACCAGCATGCCGTGCGAGGACGAGCCGAGCTGGTAGACGCGGTTCTCGTAGGAGTTGAGGGCGAAGAGCCGCCCGTCGCAGTCGATGCCGAGCCGCTCGGCGGCCGCCAGCACCTCGTCAGGGGAGAGCCGCGCGAAGGGTTGCCCATCGGGCGTCGAGGTCATGACGCACTCTAGCACGCGCGTCATCACGCCCCGGTCCGCGGTAAGATTCCCGGGCCGCAGCCATATCGAGTGCCCATGTCCGTCCGCTTCGACCGTCCCGTATTCCTGATGGGCGCCCCGCGCTCCTGCAGCACGCTGCTCTTCGAGACCCTCTCGCGCAGCGCGCACCTCTGGTCGATCGGGGACGAGAGCCATCAGATCATCGAGCAGTTCCCCTCGCTCAACCCCTTGGCCGAGGCCGACTCGAACCGCGTGACGGCGGAGCCGTTGCAGGGCCCGCTCGGCGAGGAACTCGGGCGGAGCCTGCGCCGTGCCTTCGCCCTGCAGCTGCGCGACCGCGACGGCCTGCGTCCGCCGCCGGACGCGACGGTCCGGCTGCTCGAGAAGACCCCGAAGAACGCACTGCGCATCCCGTTCCTCGCCGCGGCCTTCCCCGATGCACTGTTCGTCCATCTGGTGCGCGACCCGAAGGAGAACATCGCCAGCATCATCGATGCCTGGCGCTCGCGGCGTTTCGTCACCTACCCGACCATCGCCACCGCGAACGGCCCTTGGTCGCTGCTGCTGCCGCCGGGTTGGCGCGAGCAGCTCGAGGCGCCCTTGGCGGATGTGGCGGCGTTCCAATGGCGGTCCGCCAACGAACACATCCTCGATGACCTCGCCGCGATCCCCCGTGAGCGCCGCTGCACCGTCAACGCCTCGGAGCTGCTCGACGATCCGCGGGCGCTCGGCGAGCGGCTGTGCCGCTTCATCGGCATCCCGATGGACGACAAGTTCGCGACCGGGCTGATGCAGCCCCTGCCGTTGTCGATGTACACGCTGCATGCGCCCCAGACCGACAAGTGGCGACGCCACGGCGGAGCGCTGCACCGCGTGTGGCCACGGATCAGCCCGCTCATCGAACGCCTGAACGCCGCTCTCGACGCCGGTACGCCGCGGCTCGATACCGCCGGGCCGCCGCCCGACGCCGTCGACGCATCCCCCGAGGAGACAGCGGCGTCGCAGGACCCGCACAGCGAGATGGGCGATGTCGGCCGCAACTCTCCCTGCCCTTGCGGGTCCGGTCGGCGCTACAAGGCCTGCCACGGACGGCTCACATGAAGCTCGACGCGCCGTTCATCAAGCTGCCGCTGCGCTTCGATGCCGCGCGGCTCGCGCATGAGCTCTCGCTGCTGGATTCGGCGCCGTGGCGCATGCATCCGGACCGGACGGACGGCAACTCCGCGCTGCCGCTGATCTCGGCCGATGGCGGCGACAACGACGATGCCACCGGCGACATGCGTCCGACGCCGCACCTCGAGCGTTCGCCGTATCTGCGGCAGGTCATCGCGAGTTTCGACGAAGTGTTCGGCCGCTCGCGGTTCATGCGCCTCGCCCCGGGCTGCGAGGTGAGCGAGCATGTGGACGTGCACCACCACTGGTTCAACCATGTGCGCGTGCATGTCCCGGTGGTGACGAACCCGGATGTCATCTTCCACTGCGACGGCCAGCGCCGTCACATGGCGGCCGGCGAGTGCTGGATCTTCGACACCTGGCGCCTGCACCGCGTCGAGAACGGCGGGCGGGACCTGCGCACCCATCTCGTCATCGACACCGCGGGCTCATCGCGCTTCTGGGAGATGGCCGCGCGCGCGCTCGAGGCCGAGCGGGCTGGCAGACCGCTGGAGCCCCGCCTTGTGCCTTATGTCGAGGGCAAGGCCGTGCAGCTGCGCACCGAGCGCTACAGCCAGCAGACCGTGATGTCCCCCGGCGAGGTCGACCACCTCGTCGGCGATCTCATCCGCGACCTCACGGCGCGGGCGGACAACGACCCTGCGCAGGCCGCGGTGTACCGCCGCGTGCTCGCCGGGTTCTGCAAGGACTGGCGGGCGCTGTGGTACCAGTACGGCATCCACGAAGCGGGGTGGCTGCAGTACGACGCGCTGCTCAAAGC
>Ga0172373_10006409_pt1 | contig 15631 bp, 20 predicted proteins | sample Lak10m_2_FD_114546 | JGI IMG/M metagenome (GOLD analysis project Ga0172373, IMG submission 114546) | Freshwater microbial communities from Kabuno Bay, South-Kivu, Congo - kab_092012_10m | ecosystem: Environmental > Aquatic > Freshwater > Lake | place: Democratic Republic of the Congo...
CAAACTAGTCTAAGATCATACTGTATACGGTATCATCTTACACAAAATCCTTCTGGTGTATCAGAACTGTTCGTCTTCAATCCTTAGGACCGTCAACAACATCTGATTTTACATTCCTACCATCTTCACCCTATCACATAAGGGTTAAGAAACTTTTACGAGATTTATTTTTTATTTATAATAATCCGCACTTAAACACATAGAATCTTTATTTCAAAATCCTTCACACTACCCCTAACACCATTAGGGAGCATAAGCTATGAAACTTCTCTCCGCCTTTATAATTATTACCCATATTATATTAAATACTGTTACAGCCGCCGCTGCTGCCGCAAGCGGCACGTTGGATCCTTTAGAATTCACATGCCCTACTGGGGCCCTTCCCAGCACTGATGAAGATTGGAGACGTGTCTGCGGAGGGATGCTAGAGCCAGAAGCAAAGCCTGCTTCGCTAGGTTCTGGGGCAATTCACCGCCATCTATCAAGGGAAGAACGCGAAACAGTTACTGAAACCGCTAGCAAAAGCGAAATACATAAATTTATGACGCCAGCAAAAAGCCAAGGCTGCGTAGGATCATGTACCGCGTTTGCAATCGCAGCATGTATTGAATATTTAGTGCCGGGGTTAACGGTATCGGAAGCGGAATTATTTTTAAGAATAAGATTATTAGGAAAGCTGGGGCGTTCTGATAATGGGATCGGTCTGCATAGTTATGTTACGTTACTGCGGGAAGGGGTGGTTCGTTCAGAAGATTTTATTCCATATGATAAGTATAATGCATACTTCCAATCACTTCAAGCACGAGCTAAGCCTGCATATAAAGAAGACTGGGATTATTATCACCGTACAGGAGAATTCCAAATAAGACATAGAGGAGAAACATTAATAAACCTTCTTGAAGAAGGAAATTTTGCCCCTCCCATAGAAGCTTATGCTGAAGGAAAATTTCCAAAAATTGCAATATTCGATGATTTTAAAGAGAGCGTTGAGGATATTTTAAAGGATAGAGGTCTTCCAAGCACAGCCCTGGTCAGTCCGACTTGGCGTGTAAAACCGTTTCATGTTAAGTACAGAGGGGTCCTCCATTGTGAGGTTAGAGAAGGCTATTGGAGAGACCAAATATTTAATTGTTTTCCTTTAAAAACACGTCCTAAAGCTGGTGAAGATATGTCAGATGATATATAAATTATTTTAAACATATTTTGAACAGCGTTCCTATCGTTGTAACTGTGGCTACGTTTACGAAGTCTGATTTTAAAGATGGAAATACTTGGGGACAGAATGAAGACGGAAATAGATCTCTTCAAGCAAGAGGCTGCATTATTGACATTCCGGCAAGCGGTGCTCCATCATCTTTTTATACGGGGGAGGAGTCCAATTTAAATGGTTGGCATGCCATCTGTTTGTGTGGCTATGATAATAGCATCGCTGTTACTGGGAGTAAGGGTAAGGGAGCATTTCGTATTAAAAACAGTTGGAAAGTACAAAACAAAGTTACACAAAAAATTGATATTCCTTGGGCAGACAAAGGATCTGCATGGCTTTCATATGATTATGTTAAGCAATATATTGGCAGTGCCATGGTTATTTTAACCCATCCAACGGATATGTTTATTGATATGGATCGTTTAACTCGGTCCACAGACGCTAAGGATAGAGAAAAATATTATACACTTCCGGATGTACGAGGTACTGATTATAGAACACCTGACGATGATAGAGCAGAAACTGCCTTTGACGCCATGCTGGCGGCTTATAATGCAACGCCTGTTGCGTTGGAACAAAAAGCAAGACGATAATATTTATACCCCCCGAAGGGGGGAGGCTTTTCCTACCCTGCTACACGTTTAACGTTAGCACCACACGCTTTTAACTTTTCATCCAATCGCTCATAACCGCGATCTAAATGATAAATGCGATTAACTACCGTCTCTCCTTCTGCGGCAAGACCCGCCAATACCATGGACACAGAGGCTCTTAAATCCGTGGCCATTACAGGTGCACCTTGTAATTTTGGAACACCTCGAACCACGGCAATATTTCCTTGAATCGTAATGTTGGCCCCCATGCGATTTAGTTCTGGAACATGCATAAAACGATTTTCAAAGATTGTTTCTTTAATTAAAGAGGTCCCTTTTGCTATCGTCATTAATGCCATCATCTGCGCCTGTAAGTCCGTTGCAAATCCTGGATAGGGTTCTGTAATAATGTCAACAGGATGAATATCATACCCACCTTCAACTATCATTCCATTTGGCACAGGAGTCACTTTTGCCCCAGCACGTTGCAGCGCTTCTGTAAATGCGTACAAAACTTCATGCGTAGTATTATCCAGTTGAATTTTACCCCCTGTGATCGCAGCCGCTACTGCATATGTTCCTGCTTCTAAACGATCTGTCATAATTTTGTGAGTAGTTCCGTGTAGACGCTCAACTCCTTGAATTGTAATGGTTGAAGTCCCTGCCCCTTCAATCTTGGCCCCCATAGAATTTAAACACTTACACAAATCAACAACTTCTGGTTCTCGTGCCACATTTTCAAGAGTTGTCGTTCCTTCTGCAAAAACGGCCGCCATGATTAAGTTTTCCGTTCCCGTCCATGAGGGAACAGATAAAGTAAAATGAGTCCCCTGCAGTTGATCTCCTTTAACTTTGGCATGCACATATCCATTATCTAAGGTAATCTCTGCACCTAACGCTTCAAGGCCATTTAAAGTAACATCTATAGGCCTTGCACCAATTGCACACCCTCCAGGATAGGATACGGTTGCCTGCCCGAAGCGTGCTAGTAACGGTCCTAATACTAAAATAGATGCACGCATTTTGCGGACAATATCGTAAGGTGCTACTTGATGATGAATCCCACGTGCATTAATACGCGTAGTCGACCCTTTTACTTCGACATCACACCCCAAGTGTTCAAGAAGGTGTTTTAATGATTCCATGTCTGCCAAGGCATTAGGCGCATTCTCAAAAATCACATCATCTTCAGTCAAAATCGCAGCACACATTAAAGGTAAAGCTGCATTTTTTCCGCCACTAATTAAAATTTTTCCATCAAGCGGTTTACCCCCTGTGATTACAATTTTATCCATTATTCTTTCCTTAAAGCTTTGGTGGAGTTACACCCATTTGTTTCATATATTTACCTGCACGATCCTTATAAGATGTTTCACACACTTCATTTCCTTTAAAAAACAAGAACTGGCAGGCGCCTTCATTTGCATAAATCTTTGCCGGCAATGGCGTAGTGTTCGAAAATTCTAATGTAACGTGCCCTTCCCACTCAGGTTCAAGGGGAGTCACGTTTACAATAATCCCACATCTAGCATAAGTAGATTTACCAAGACAAATCACCAGCACATCGCGAGGAACTCTAAAGTATTCAACCGTTCGCGCAAGAGCAAAGCTGTTAGGTGGAATGATGCACACATCCGACGTCCGAGTTACAAAACTTTGGTGAGAAAAATCTTTAGGATCCACAATGGCATTATCCACATTTGTAAATACCTTAAATTCATTTGCGACCCGTGCATCATAACCATAAGAGGACACTCCGTAAGAAATGACACCTTCTTTTTTTTGACGATCCACAAACGGACTGATCATTTCATTTTCAAGACATTGCTGACGAATCCACTTATCAGACATTATCATTATTAGCATCTCCTTCACTTTGGTTTAAGCGTGTTTCGGCATGTTGGCGTTGTATAGATTGCTGTTTACGGCGTAAAATGTTACGCTTCAGAGCCTCTTCCAGACGTTTCTTTTTCTTTGCCGCCTTTATTCCATCTAATTTTATGGGATTATTCATGAATTTCATGTATGTTGAAAAATACAGAGCAATTATGCAATAAAAAGCTTGAAAAGTCACGAAAATATTTCTATGTTAGTAACGTTTAAAAAGCACACGGAGTACGCTTAGCGTTTCTGGTCTTTTCTGAAAAGAAAAGCAAAGTCCGTGGATGATTAACCAGAAAAGGAACTTTATAATGTCAAATATTCAATTTTCCATGCGTCAGTTATTAGAAGCTGGCGTTCACTTTGGTCACCACCCTCGTCGCTGGAATCCAAAAATGTCTCAATATATTTTTGGAACAAAAGGTGGGGTACATATTATTGACCTACAACAAACTTACCCCATGTTAAAAAAAGCACTTGAGGTATTAACTGATGTAGTGGCTCAAGGTGGTCGTGTTTTATTCGTAGGTACAAAACCACAAGCTGCTGAAATTGTTGCAGAAGCAGCAAAGCGTTGTGGTCAATATTACATAAACCATCGTTGGTTGGGCGGTATGTTAACCAACTGGAAAACTATTTCTCAATCCATTAAACGTTTGAAAGAATTGGATGAACAATTAGAACGCACTGATGGAAGCATCATCAAAAAAGAATTATTAAAATTGCAGAATGATCGCGAAAAATTAAACCGTGCGCTCGGCGGTATCCGCGAGATGGGAGACACGCCCGATGCTTTGTTTATTATCGACACATTAAAAGAAAGCACCGCTTTATTAGAAGCTAAAAAAATTGGAATCCCTGTAATTGCCGTGTGTGATACAAACTCTGACCCAGACTTAGTGGATTATATCATCCCTGGGAACGATGATGCTCGTCGCGCAATTGAGTTCTATACAAAGTTAGCTTCAGATGCTGTATTAGAAGGAATTCAAAAGCAATTGTCAAAAGCCGGTGTTGATGTAGGTGCATCAGCAGAAATTATTACAACCGATTTAATGACTGAAGAAGTTGTTACGGCTGACTCTTCAAAATAAGAAAGGTAGACTAATATTATGGCAATTTCTGCAAGTATGGTAAAAGAACTGCGCGAAAAAACAGGCGCAGGCATGTTGGACTGCAAAAAAGCATTAGAAGAAACAAACGGTGAATTTGAAAATGCCGTGGATTGGTTGCGTAAAAAAGGTTTGTCTGCCGCTGCGAAGAAATCTGATCGTGTTGCAGCAGAAGGATTAATTGCTGTAGACGTACAAGGGACCACAGCAGTTGTCGTAGAAGTTAACGCAGAAACGGACTTTGTAGCACGCAATGATAAATTTCAAGATTTCGTACGCAATGTTGTAAAAAAAGCCCATGGCAAATCAGATGCCGAAGCTTTAAAAGCAGCTATTTACGAAGGAGATCAAACTGTCCAAGATTACCTAACGCATCTAATCGCAACGATTGGCGAGAACATGAACTTACGTCGCGTAGCAACCCTTAGCGTTTCTAAAGGACATATTGTATCTTATGTTCACAATCAAATCGCCCCGGGCCTTGGTAAAATTGGAGTAATGGTTGCCTTTGAAACAGAAGCTGATACATCCAAATTAACCACAGTCGGCGAAGGTATTGCAATGCATATTGCTGCCATGAATCCAGCCGCGTTAACATCCGACGGTATTGATAAGGCATTAGTTGAACGTGAAGCAAAAATTTTGCGCGAGAAAGCAATTGCTGCAGGTCGCCCAGAAAACATCATCGAAAAGATGGTTGAAAGTGGTGTAAAGACTTATTTATCCGAGGCTTCTCTTGTAGAACAAGCCTATGTTTTGGACAACAAGAAAAAAGTTGCAGATATTGTCAATGAGCTGTCTAAAGAAATCGGAACACCTGTAAAATTAACAGGTTTCTTACGTTTTGAATTAGGTGAAGGCATTGAAAAACAAGAAAGTAACTTTGCCGCTGAAGTTGCATCAATGAGCCAATAAGATTATGAAACCCCTATATAATAGGATAATGCTGAAATTATCAGGAGAAATCCTTGCAGGAGAAACCATTTTCTCTCCTGAGGTTATGAACCGCGTATGCCAAGAATTAAAAGTTATTCGAGATATAGGGGTGGAAATTAACGTTGTGATCGGTGGTGGAAACATTTTTCGTGGTAATATTGGCCAAGCTCAGGGTATGGATCGAGCCACCGCCGATTATATGGGAATGTTAGCTACTGTTATGAATGCATTAGCACTACAAACCTGTATGACTGACATAGGATTGGATGCTCGAGTTATGACATCTATTAACATGAATGAAATTGCGGAAACTTTTACACGGAGACGTGCATTTGAATATATGCAGAATGGTCGTATTGTCATTCATGCCGGCGGGATTGGGGTCCCGTTTTTTTCTACCGATACTGCAGCAGCTTCCCGCGCTTGCGAGATGAATTGTCAGGCCATTTTTAAGGGAACAAAAGTGGACGGCATCTATAGCGAAGATCCAATTAAAAATCCAGACGCTTCCTTTTATCACAAATTAACATATCAGGAAGTTTTAACTAAAGAGCTAAATGTCATGGATGCAGCTGCTATTTCCTTAGCAAAAGAAAATAAAATTCCTGTCATTGTCTTTAACATCAAAAATCCAGGACAACTTGCAAAAGCAATTTGTGGGGAAGGATCGTATACTATCGTTTCTTAACTTTTAAGATAGAGGGAGATTACCAATGCAATCATTTTCAGAATTATTAAACGAGCTGCACGAAAAAATGGATGCAGCTATAGAGCACACTAAAAAAGAATTCGCAGGACTTCGCGCAGGTCGTGCATCACCACAGCTATTAGAACCTATCATGGTTGAAGCTTACGGTAATATGTCTCCTGTTCATCAACTGGGAAATATTAACGTTCCAGAACCTCGTACTTTGTCCGTACAAGTATGGGACAAGGGTCTGGTTAAGGCTGTTGAAAAGGCAATTCGTGATTCTGGGTTAGGTTTAAATCCAGTTGCAGATGGACAAACAGTCCGAGTACCTGTCCCCCAGCTTAATGAAGAACGCCGTAAAGAAATGGTTCGTATTGCCGCAAAATATGCAGAAGAAGGTCGTATCTCCATTCGAAATATTCGTCGTCATGGATTGGATTTGTTAAAGAAAATGGAAAAAGATAAAATTATTTCAGAGGATGAAACTGTTCGTCATGAAAAAGATATCCAAAAGTTGACGGATGAATATATTGCAAAAATCGATGTCATCTTAAACCATAAAGAAAAAGATATTATGCAGGTGTAACGTGACCAATACAGCGGCATCTGTTCCGTATCATATTGGAATTATCATGGATGGTAATGGTAGGTGGGCTTCGGCAAGAGGCCTGCCTCGTTCTATGGGCCACAAAAAAGGTGCAGAAGTAGTTAAAGAAATTGTACAGACTTCCGCCAATATGGGAATAAAAGCCCTTACCTTATTTGGATTTTCAGAAGAGAATTGGGCCAGACCTCAAGACGAAGTATCACTCTTAATGCTCTTAGCAGAAACCTATTTAAAAAAAGAATTGCAGAATCTGCATAAGGAAAATGTACGATTTCAAGTTATTGGCAATAAAGAAAAACTCCCAAAAAATTTGCGGCAAGTTATTGAAGATGCCGAGCAAACAACCTTAAATAATGATCGTTTCTTTTTAAACCTGGCTTTAAGTTATTCGGGTCGATTAGATATTGTGGACGCTGTAAAAAGAATAATTTCAGAAGGTATTACTGTTGACATGCTGACTGAAGATACTCTATCAAGTCACTTAAGCTTACACGATTTGCCGGATCCAGACCTAATTATCCGGACAAGTGGCGAACAGCGAATCAGTAATTTTTTATTGTGGCAAGCTGCTTATTCTGAATTATACTTTTCACCTGCAATGTGGCCAGATTTTGATAAAAAAGAGTTAGAAACTGCCCTTCAAAGTTATCAACAACGACAACGACGATTTGGAAAGATCTGATGAACAACCTGGCAAAAAGGATTCTATCTAGCCTTGTTTTAATCCCAGTGATTTTATTTTTTATTTTTCAGGGAGGAGGATACTATCAGATATTGTGCGGTCTTTTATTTGGATTACTGATTTTTGAATGGGGAACCCTATGGTCTAATTATGCAACAAAGCACCCCATAAAGCTGACACACATAATCTTAATTACCCTTGGAACACTGTATATTAGCTTGGCCTTATATAAGTTTTTGACACTAAAAGACTTTCCGCACAAACAATTTATGACATTTTTAATTGTATTTTCAACGGATGCAGGGGCCTACTTTGTTGGAAAAAAGTTTGGAAAAACACCTTTGGCTCCTAAAATAAGCCCAAACAAAACGTGGGAAGGATTTTGGGGAGGAGTTCTAACCTGCGTTGTTGTATGTTCTTTTGTAATGTATTTACACCTCGCGGAACTTTCGTCTTATTCAGATCTTTCGTCTTATATCTATAACTTCTTTAGTGGAATTACACTCTTTTCAACATTTGTATTTTCTATGCGCTTTATGTTTTATAGTATAGCGGCACATTTAGGGGATTTACTGGAATCGTGGGTAAAACGATATTTAGGAGTTAAAGATTCCAGTCAATTAATCCCTGGCCATGGAGGATTTCTAGATCGCTTTGACAGTGCGTTAGCCCTTGGGTTAGCTTATTATCTAAAAGAATTACTGCACGATTTTGGCTTCTTTTTCTAAAAGATTTCCTTGATCTATTTTTTGCACCTCCCCTTTGGCAAACATTACCGCTTATTATATTCTTTTAATCAAATAAAGAAGATTCCATGATTGATAACATGCCATTTTTATTTAATTTGCTTAAAGTTGATGCTGAAGAAAATCTAAAAATGATTGTAAAATGACACTGGCTGCCACAGCGTCAATATGCTCTTTACGTTTAGCCCTTGACATATCACCTTCTAATAAAAACCGCTCGGCAGACACGGTACTCATGCGTTCATCCCATAAAAGCACAGGAATACTTAAGTCTTTAGTTAACTGCTCAACGAATGATCGAACATATACACAGCGCTCTCCCTCATCTCCATTCATATGCAATGGATAGCCAACAATCAAACTGCTGGCAGCATACTCTTTTAAAATCCCTTGAATATCCTTAATTTCAGAATGTTTTCCTTTGCGCTGCAGCGTTTTTAATGGGCTTGCAATTTTACAGCTGCTATCACTAACTGCAATACCAATTGTTTTGTTTCCAACGTCCAATCCCAACAATCTGTGTGGCAACTTTGCAACTTTTTGTTGAAATTCATGAAAATTTTTATAAATCATGAAAATTTACCGTTCTTTAAACTATCTCTGTCACTCTGTGATCCGATAGACCACCTATACCGAAAAAAAATAGATTTTACGAGGTCAAAATGGATATTTCAAAAAAATCAGCAGAATTAATGCTGGATTTAGTCGAAATCAAGCTGAGCATGATGCAAGTTAATGATCGTGATGATGCTAAAGAATTATCTAGTTTACGTGCATGTAGAGAAGAATTATTAAAGCTGATTCATAACAGTAAACGGAACGTAGCGATTGATGCTTTCCAAAAACTTTAAAATGATAAGCTTTTATTAATATATAAGGCGTAATATCCAAACAACGATTAAAGGTGTTTTATGTCAATCTTTGGAAGCAAAACATTATCTCGTTTAAAAAATGACCTAATGTTTTTACGAGAATCACAGCGACTTACGGCAACCAATATTGCTCAATCTAACTCTCCGGGGGCAGAACCCTTAAAGTTGGAACGCTCTACATTTCAGGCTGTTTTAAGCATGCGAAAACCAGATCACGGTATGGGATTTATAGATCCCTCCTCTTCCAGTCCATTTACACCTGTAGTTGATAAAGAAAACAGAACCGAAGCTATTGCAGGAGAATCCAGAATCTCAATTGAAAATGAATCTATTCGTATGGCTGAGTTAGATGATGAACATAATTTACGATTAAAATTAATGTCTTCTTGGAAAAAAGCAGTCCGTATGGTTACAAGTAATGGTGGATAACTATGTCCAATAAAGTTTTTTTTCCGATGGTATCAAAAAACCAATCAACCCGTGATGATTTGCATCAAAGCCTTAAAACATCGGCATCCGGACTACATTTAAACAAATTTTTACTGCGTTTAACCGCAGAAAATATTGCCCATGCCGATACATTGGCAACAACGCCAGGGGCTGACGCATATCGTGCAAAACTTCCTATCGTTGAACACACCACAGATAACAAGACAGGAGCACTTATCATCCAGGTAAAAAAAGTGATCGAAGATCCTGAAGATCAGCATACTGAACATTATCCTGGCCATCCTGGGGCAGATAAAAATGGTATGGTAAAAAGAACAAATGTGAATGAATTAGTTGAAAAGGTTCATTTATCTAAATATCAAAAATCTGCGAATGCAAATTTACAAGCCTATCAAATAGCCCTTAAAATGCGTCGCAGAGAAATTGACGAACTATTAAAATAGAAGGTGAACATGTCCATTCCTCCAATTTCTATAAAACTACAGACAAATTTACAAAACCAAGCAACGCAATTAGATCAAGCTTTTAAAGGAAATGATAAAAGCTCATTTGCAGATCATTTACTTGATGCTGCAGAAAACGTTGCAACTGACGGTCATACTATTGAAAAATTAAGTTCTACAAGCACTGATGCAACCGAATTAGCAATGGCCATGGATCAATTTCTTGTCGAGTTAAACGCATTAAAAGCCTTAGTAGATGAAACACGAAAAGCAATTGATCGCATTTTCCAAGAAAGTCGGGCCTAGGGTAATGGCGTATCATTATCAAAAGCAGTTTGCCAGACGATTGCTTGAGTAGCTTCCATAAATACAATACAATCTATACCTACACGCAAATCTTGAAAGCCAACCGGAGCATGATCATTGAGTGCATGAACAACAACATGGATATGTTGCCTGCCACACATTTGACAGGGTTCATCTCTAGGTCCAAAACGTTCTACTTCAACCCATCCGAATGATGGAATTGCATGGCCTAAAGGATATGTTTTTTGCAGGTGTGTAAAATCATGACGATCAGCCAATACAGCCTTCCAATGTCTTAACCATGCTTTTTGTACATTACACAAAAATGATCGCCCCATAACCGCAAAGGGAAATGCTGCTGCATGTGCATGTGCACGTTCATGTTTAATTGCTAATGCAAGTGGATTTATGGGGGCGGCAGGCGGAACAAAGGCACCCACAATTCCTCCAACAGGCGCAGGAACAGGTACCACTGGTGGAGCCAGTACTACTGGTGGGGCCGGTACCCCCATAGCATCCACGACTGCTATAAGTGCTGCAATATTTTCCGGAGCATTCCACCACGCATCATCCTCCATAGGAGCCGCAGGCCCCATATCATGGCCGGCTGCTACCGCTGGCTCAAATAAAGCTAAAGCCTCTCCCATAATGGGATCCACCGGCGGCAATCCTGCATCTGCTCCCCAGCTAATTGAAATAATGAATATTAAATTCAATAAGATTTTTGACATTTTTCCCTGTAAATTTTATAGTTTTGCTTGATATTTATGGGCATATTTAAGTTTTGTCAAGTTATTAATTGACACTTGGTCAAAAAATATAATTTTTTTTAGACTAAGCGTATAGTCTCTTTTATGATTAATCCATTTTTGACATATTAGAACTATACCCTTTTAAAGGATGTATTAAGAAAAAAGCCCTCCATCCGGAGGGCTTTTTAGACAATATCAACAGCCTAATTACGACAATAGTGCTAACATTAAAATCGCAACGATATTGATAATTTTAATCATCGGATTAATTGCAGGCCCCGCAGTATCTTTATAAGGGTCTCCAACGGTATCACCTGTAACAGCAGCCTTATGAGCTTCCGACCCTTTACCACCATGATGCCCGTCTTCAATGTATTTTTTCGCATTATCCCATGCTCCCCCACCAGAGGTCATAGAAATCGCTACAAACAGTCCTGTGACGATAGTTCCCAATAACATTGCCCCCAAAGTCACAAATGCCTCGCGTTGATCAGCCACCATATAAATAGCATAGTACACTGCAATAGGGGCTAATACAGGCAACAATGATGGGGCTATCATTTCACGAATCGCAGCTTTAGTTAACATATCTACTGCACGTCCATATTCTGGCTTTGTTTTTCCTGTCATAATTCCAGGATTTTCCTTGAATTGACGACGCACTTCAACCACCACTGCTGATGCTGCACGACCTACCGCCATCATAGACATAGAACCAAATAGGTAAGACAACATTCCACCTAACAATAACCCCACAACAACATACGGAGATTGCAGATCAAAAGAAATATCTAAATCACTAAAATAGTGGCTTAAATCTTCGGTGTATGCGGCAAATAATACCAATGCTGCTAATGCTGCAGATCCAATTGCGTATCCTTTTGTAACAGCTTTTGTAGTATTTCCTACTGCATCTAATGCATCAGTTACTTCACGCACAGACTTTGGTAAGTTGGACATCTCGGCAATACCACCAGCATTATCAGTAACCGGACCGTAGGCATCTAATGCCACAACCATTCCTGCTAAGGCCAACATTGTTGTTGCCGATATGGCAATGCCAAATAAGCCCGCATTAATATAAGAAACCAGAATTCCACCAACAATGACGATAGTTGGGTATGCGCAGGCTTCCATTGATACGGCTAGCCCTTGGATAATATTAGTAGCATGACCTGTTTCAGATGCTTTTGCAACACTGCGTACAGGACGATATTCCGTAGAAGTATAGTACTCTGTAATCCATACCAACATTCCCGTTACTACTAAACCGCTTAAAGCACAGATTAAAAGGTTGTGCATTGAAAATACTAATGTACCTGCTTCAAAATAAAAATCAGTAGGCACAATTGTAAATGTTAATACCGTAATAAATAACGCTGAAAATCCAGCTGTTGCAAGTAAGCCACGATATAATGCAGGCATAATTTTATTATCTGGACGCAATTTTACAAAAAACGTTCCTAAAATAGAACCGATAATACATACCGCACAAATCATCAAAGGATACAGCATCATTTCTTCTGCATACGCATGGCCCTCAAAAATTGTAGCGGCAAGCAACATAGAAGCAACAGTTGTAACAGCGTATGTTTCAAACAAATCGGCAGCCATACCTGCACAGTCACCAACGTTATCACCTACGTTGTCAGCAATTACTGCTGGATTTCGGGGATCATCTTCTGGAATACCCGCTTCAATTTTACCCACTAAATCGGCGCCAACATCTGCACCCTTTGTGAAAATTCCACCACCTAAACGTGCGAAGATAGAAATTAGTGACGCACCAAAACTTAAAGCCACTAATCCTTCTAATAAATCACGACTTTCAACATTTTGATACTTTAGAACAATATAATATCCTGCCACACCTAAAATTCCTAAACCCACAACAAGCATACCTGTAACAGCACCAGACTTGAATGCAACGTCTAATGCTTTGTGTAAGCCCGTTCTGGCAGCTTCAGCTGTACGTACGTTTGCACGAACAGATACATACATGCCGATATATCCAGCAACGCCAGACAATACAGAGCCGATTACAAATCCAATAGCAACGTGTGTTCCTAAAGTTGCAATTAAGCCAATCACGACTAAAACACCAACCATCGCAATTGTACGATATTGACGATTTAAATATGCAGCTGCTCCTTCTTGAATCGCCGATGCAATTTCTTGCATCTTTTCTGTCCCAGCCGAAAGACTTAATACTGATCTTGATGCCATAATCCCATAGACCAAAGCAAGTAGGCCACACAGGATAATGACAGAGTTCATGACAATACTACTCATTACTCTTCCCTATTCTATAATTTACACCCTGCAAAAATGCCAGAAACATAATTCAGTTTCAATCATTTTTCCAGAAATTAAAGAATTTATTTGAAGTGTTTGTATTTTTGATAACATTAGCTTATTAATTTTATAGTCATAAAATTAGAGCACGGTATACCATGTCACCTACTCAAAAAGATCCTATAACCTCAATTATTTCTACCTTAGCTATAGCCAAAGACTTTGGATTTGAATGGCCTAATCATTTATTACTTTTAGATCAAATTAAAAGTGAATGTGATGAAATCAACAACAGCTTTGAACACAATGAAACAAAAGAGCGCTTGCAAGAAGAAGTTGGAGATTTATTACATGCAGCTTTATCTCTTTGTGTTGTTTTTGATCTTAATGCACACACAACCCTAGAACTTACTTCGGTAAAATTTTCTCAACGTTTTCAATTACTTCAAAAGAAAGCGTTACAGAACGGTTATAGTTCTTTAAAGGGAGAATCTATGGAAACGTTAAAAAAGCTTTGGAGAGAGGTCAAATCAGAACTCCTTCTTATTAAGGAAGAATCTTAAAGCACTTTAAAATTCTTTGCTGAAAAACTTGCATTGATCTAGATGACTCATTACTTGTTATAGATGCAACAACTATATTAATGAATAGAATTCCCTCGTAAAATATATCTCTCTAATATTGTCTAGATATACCGATTTCCACGCGATTAAACGTTAAACCTAAAGTGAAAAATATCACCATCTTGTACAATATAATCCCGACCTTCTTGACGTGCCTTACCTGCTGATTTTGCCCCTTGTTCTCCATTAAAAGTTACATAATCAGCATAAGCTATTGTTTCTGCACAAATAAATCCGCGTTCAAAATCACCATGAATTTCACCGGCAGCCTGAGGTGCTTTTGTATTACGCTTAACTGTCCAAGCTCTGGCTTCTTTTGGCCCCACCGTAAAGTATGTAATTAAATCTAATAATTGATACCCAGCTTGAATCACTCTGGCTAATCCCGTGGTATTTAACCCCAAAGCATTTAAGAATTCATCTTTTTCTTCTTGCGTGGAAAGTTGAGCCACCTCAGATTCAATAGCAGCAGAAATTACGACACTTGAAGCACCTTGTTTTGCGGCATATTCAGCAACTTTCTGAGATAATGCATTACCCGTTGCGGCTTCATCTTCTGAAACGTTACACGCATAGACAATTGGCTTTGACGTCAATAATTGTAATTGCTTCATTAACAATCGCTCATGATCATCTTTTAATTCTGTATCTCTTGCAGGCCTGCCATCTTCTAAAACCTTCAAGACACGCTTTAATAAATCAATTTGTTCTGCCAGCTCAGGTTCTTTTCCACCTTTTAGCTTTTTTTCCATGTTGGGAATACGTTTTTCAACACTTTCCAAGTCAGCTAAAGCAAGCTCGGTATCAATGATCTCGATATCGCGAATAGGATCCACAGATCCTTCAACATGCACAATGTCGCCAGAATCAAAACACCGAACAACATGTACAATTGCATCCACCTCACGGATATGCCCCAAAAATTGATTACCAAGCCCCTGCCCTTGACTAGCTCCTTTTACCAGACCGGCAATATCGACAAACTCAAGAGTAGTTGGGATAATTTGGGCAGATCCCGCAATTTTAGCAGCATTATTTAAGCGCTCATCAGGAACACCTACTTTACCTACATTAGGTTCTATTGTGCAAAATGGATAATTTGCTGCTTCAGCTGCTGCAGTTGATGTTAACGCATTAAATAAAGTTGATTTACCCACATTTGGTAAGCCCACAATTCCACATCGAAATCCCATTAGTTACTCTTTCAAATTAAAAAATAATATTTAGTTTCTTATCACAGTTTCATCAACGGAGCAGTAAAAAAATCTTCTATGAGTTCACCTTTTCTTAACCCTTATCTGATATTTTAAAAATGGTAGGAATGTAAAATCAGATGTTGTTGACGGTCCTAAGGATTGAAGACGAACAGTTCTGATACACCAGAAGGATTTTGTGTAAGATGATACCGTATACAGTATGATCTTAGACTAGTTTG
>Ga0172373_10006410_pt1 | contig 15630 bp, 10 predicted proteins | sample Lak10m_2_FD_114546 | JGI IMG/M metagenome (GOLD analysis project Ga0172373, IMG submission 114546) | Freshwater microbial communities from Kabuno Bay, South-Kivu, Congo - kab_092012_10m | ecosystem: Environmental > Aquatic > Freshwater > Lake | place: Democratic Republic of the Congo...
CAAGAGCGACTGGAAGAAGCCAACAAGAAATACCGGGAATCGACCGAGCAAGTCAGCGTCCTCAAACAACGCGTCACACAAGAAGAGGCAACCCGTGTTGCGACAGCCAAAGAGCTGGCTGGCCTGCAAGCGAAGTTTGCCGTGACACAAGATTGTCTGGAGGAGGCCAATCAGAAATATCGCAAGGTCACTGCAGAAGAAATCCCCAAACTGAAAAGCAAACTGGAAGATAACTACAATATCAAGCGTGAGCAACAACACGTTATCGAGCAGCTCAAGCTTGGTGCCACTGCCAGCAAAAAGGCGCTTGCTGAAGTCAACATCAGACTACAAAAGTTGCAGCAGCAAAAAATGGCAGCGGATCAGCAAGTGATCAAGACCCGCGCCAGCCTTTCATTCCAGTTGGGGTATTTGCTTATACACAGCTTTAAGTCCGTGCGAGGCGTTGTCGGCTTGCCGAAAGCTATTTGGCTATTGCGCAAAGAGGCGCTCAAACGTCGTGCGCAAAAGAATTACAGCAAAGAGGTGGTGAAAGTAGCCTCGCCAGCTAAAGCCGTTATAACGGAAGCAAAATCGACCGCGCCCATAAGACAAGACTCCGCCGTAATACAGAGTGAAACAAAACGCCTAGAACAGCCGACGCCCTCGCTGACACCAATGAGGTTGCCAGTGAAAGACCTGCGTCAACTCAAAGTGGCATGCATCATGGATGAGTTCACTTTTGGTTCTTATAAGCAAGAGTGCATTGCACAGCAACTCACACCCACGCACTGGAAGGAAGAGCTGGAAGCATTCCAGCCAGAACTGCTCTTTATCGAATCCGCATGGCGCGGCAAAGATGAGCTGTGGGGGAGTAAGGTCGGCCATACCAGCCAAGAATTGCAAGGCATCGTTGCATGGTGTCGCGCAATGAATGTGCCAACGGTTTTTTGGAACAAGGAAGACCCGGTTCATTTTGAAACATTTTTGACTACCGCAAAACTGTTTGATTATGTATTTACGACGGATATCGACTGCATCCACCGCTACAAAGCAGCGCTCAAACATGAGCGCGTGTATCTTTTGCCGTTTGCTTGCCAACCGGAAAATAACAATCCGATCGAAACTTACGAACGCAAAGACGCTTTCTGTTTTGCCGGTGCCTACTACGTCAAGTATCCCGAGCGCACACGGGATTTAGGCAACTTTGTGGAGGAATTGCCCGCCTTCCGTCCGCTGGAGATTTACGACCGTAATTTTGGCAAGAACGATTCAAATTACCAGTTTCCGCCCGAGTATCAACCCTTCATCGTCGGCACCTTGCCGTTTGACCAGATTGATAAGGCTTACAAAGGCTATCGCTATGCCATCAATTTGAATTCAATCAAACAGTCGCAAACAATGTTTGCCCGCCGCGTGTTTGAACTGCTGGCATCCAACACCATTACTGTCAGCAACTTCTCGCGCGGGGTGCGTCTGTTGTTCGGCGACCTAGTCATTACCACCGACAGTGGCAGCGAAATGGTACGTCATCTCAATAAGGTGGCAAGCGATGAGCAGCACAGCCGCAAGCTGCGCCTTGCGGCGTTGCGCAAAGTGCTGCAAGAGCATACCTATGCCCAGCGGCTGGCCTACGTTGTATCGAAAGTTACCGCACAGCCACAGCAAAACACACTGCCGCACATCGCGGTTGTCGCACGGGCGACTAATCATGCCGAACTGGAAAGTATCTTGCGGAATTACCAGCAACAACGCTATGCATATAGCAACCTGCTAGTGTCGTTTGCGGATGCTATCTCACAACAACACCCGATTTCCGACCCGCGCATAAAACTCGTGTCGGTGTCGGAAATCGGTACTCAGACCATGCGTGCTATGTTGGGCGATGCCCAGCTCGTTGCAGCAATGCTGGCTGAAGACTATTACGGCCCAAATTATCTGCTCGATATCGCGCTGGCCACTCGTTACACTGATGCTGACGTCATAGGCAAGAGCGCGCATTACGCCTTGCTTGAGGGCAAACCATCACTGCAAAATGCAGATGCTGCATACCGACCGACAAATAGCTTGCCCGCGCGTGCTTCTGCTATTCGCTTTGATAAAGTGGCCGAAATCAAATTGGGTGAATGGATTAACGGGGCCGGCTCGCGCCAATACACCGCAGAAAACGGACTAGCGATTGACGAGTTTAACTATTGCCAGAACGGTGCCGAACCGACGTTGCGCGACGCAGTATCTTCAATCGTCGATGATTTGCCGGGGCTTAATACTGGAATCAGTATTGATGAGCTGCTTATGCGCGCGGAACGAATCGCGCCGGCAGAAACTGGCCATGATGAATCCCCTGTGCTTACCGGGAAACAACTCGCTGCAGACTTCGGTAAAGCACCCAGCTCAGCCATCAAGCTGAGTGTTGAGTACGATCATTGGCGCATCGAATCCGCCTTGCCGGATGGCAAACACGAATATCTGTATGCCACCTCAGAGCACAGCCTGAAGGAGCTCGGCGTCGAAAATCAATTCCGGTTCTATCTCGACATGGCGCCCGGCCTGAATATCCAGGTGGTCATCCTGTTTCTGGATGCACAGAAACAGAAGATCAGCCACGTCATCAAGCACGCTAACCGTAATCAGGAAACCGATATTCCACTGGGAACGGAAAGCATTCGATTTGGACTTCGCTTCTACGCAGGGGGCAGTGCCGAGATCAAGGGGCTAGTACTAGGGCATCGCAACCTGCAGCCCGCCGAGTTGGTCGGGCAGGCGGAACATCTGGTTCTGACCAATCATTACCCTTCGTATGATGACCTGTACCGTAACGGCTTTGTCCACAGCCGCGTGCGCGCCTACCGTGAGCGCGGTATCAGGTGTGACGTTTTCAGGTTGCGCCCTAACGAGACAGCGTCTTATCACGAATTTGAAGATGTGGATGTGACCACGGGCTCGCAAGAAGTCCTGCACAAAATGCTGCTCAGCGGGCAGTATAAAAGTGTACTCGTGCACTTTCTGGATGCCGCGATGTGGGAGGTGCTCAAGCAACATGTTGACCGGGTGAAAATCGTGGTATGGATACATGGTGCAGAAATCCAGCCGTGGCATCGTAGAGACTTCAACTATAAAACCGAGGATGAGCGCACCGTCGCAAAAATGAAGAGCGACGCACGCATGGCATTCTGGCGTGAGCTTTTACGGAATATTCCAACGAACCTGAAGCTCGTGTTCGTATCGCGCTATTTTGCCGATGAGGCGATGGAGGATCTGGGTTTTCGTATTCCAGAGGCGCATTACACAATCATTCACAATCCAATAAACACTGACACTTTTGGGTATCTCAATAAAACAATTGAGCAGCGCAAAAAGGTACTCTCGATACGCCCCTATGCATCGGCAACATATGCTAATGATCTTAGCGTAAAGACAATCCAGTTGCTGTCAACGAAGCCGTGGTTTCAGGACATGGAATTTCGCATGATAGGAGATGGGGCATTATTCGAAGAAACCTTGGCTCCTCTGCGTAAATTCCGCAACGTGTACATAGAGCAGCGGTTTCTGAAGCAGGATGAAATCGCCGCATTACATAAGGAGTATGGAATTTTCTTATGTCCAACACGAATGGACTCTCAAGGCGTGTCCCGCGATGAAGCTATGTCTTCTGGTTTGATTCCCGTCACAAATGCGGTAACGGCAATCCCTGAGTTTGTTGATGCTGATTGCGGTGTATTGGCGCCCGGGGAAGATGCTGAGGCGATGGCACAAGGCATCGAGCGCCTATATTTCGATCCCGTGCTGTTCGCTAGTATGTCTGCCGCCGCTGCGAAGCGTGTCCGTCGTCAGTCTGCCAGAGATGTTTTGATTACCCGCGAGTTGGAATTATTTCAGAAATAGGAGGGGGTCTGAGACGGTTCAAGGTGGGTTTGTTTAGCCGCTGTCTGGCACTGGCATGGCTCACGCTCATGCCGTCGCTTGCTGCAGCGCAATGGAATGAAAATGAAGTTCTAAATTTTGCCGCCGGGTGGCGTATTGAGGGTGAGCGACCGCAAAATGTTCTACAGTTGGGTACTGTTTACTCATGCACAACGGGCTGGTGTGTGGAGGTCGAGGAGTATCCCGGTGGGATGAACCTGCCACGTCGACGGCTGGACAATCGGCATGAGATGCGCCTGCATACGGGGGCTGAAGGCTGTATAGACGAATATCTCACAACGGTGAAAGGGGTGCGATCAGTTGAATCGGGCGCGCATCTGAGGCAGACCGATACCGGATATGTGCTTGAAACGGAGAGTCGCAGGTATTCTTGGGCTAGCGAGCCGGGCAATCCGACGGCTTTCCTTCTTCGCGAGGTATCGTCAATCGGACAGAGTGTGGCTCTGTATCCGCAAACCGTGGGTTTTGCTTACTGGTCGGAAGAAGCCAAAAACGCGCATTATGTCCGTAGCCAGTACAACGCTTACTTTGATGGGCAAATTGCGCACAAGAATACCCTGATGGGTGTTCTGGATGACTGGCAAGAAAGTCAAACCAGTCTCGATTTCCGGAAATTCTCCGCTGCTACTGGTAGTTCTCCGGTACTGTCGTTCGAGCAGGCTGGGCACCCTGAGGTGCTGAAACGCATGAAAAAGCTGGTCGACGCTCATCATAGCGTCCTTCCGCCGACAGATGTGACAACCGATCGATTGCGCTTCTTTAATCATGAGTACGGGCATGACTTCAACGCAAATGGCTGCTTTGATGAATTTGGGCATAACAAGATCATGCTCCCGATATTGAAGGACAGCGATATTGCTGCATTTGTTTTTGTTGAATACACCCACGACAAGCTTGACGGCATCCCGATGTTGTCGGTTGGGCGTTATTTCAGGAAATATTCCATTGATGGGAAAAAACACTAAGTGTCGCATTCTGATTCTCGGGAGCTGCGTATCAAGAGACATCCTGGAACATCAGTCCGAATCAGGCCAGCCGTTTGCGCTGGTCGAATACTATGCGCGAAGCTCACTTGCTTCATTGGCAGCACCGCCCGCTGAAGCATCACTGCCGGAATGTTTGAGCAGGATTAGTTCCAGCTTTCAGAGGCGCATGGTCGAGCACGACATGCGCAAGGAATTTTTTAAATATATTGCCGACGCTGATTTTGATCTTCTTCTGCTTGACTTAATTGATGAGCGGTTCAATTTGTGGCGCGGCCAGGCTGGTCAGCTATATACGCTCTCCAGTGAGCTGGTTGGGAGCGGATTTTTGGCCGAAGCAGGTGAGGGGGCGGAGATACAGTCAGGGTCGGAAGATTTCTGGCTGCTGTGGGAGCAAGGCTGGTCGTATTTGGTGGATAAGCTGAATGGGCTTGGGCAATTGGAGCGCCTCCGGGTAAATCGAGTTTTCTGGAGCGAGGCGACGAGATCAGGTCTGGCGTTTCCCAGGCTCTACAGTGCATCGCGTATCAGAGCCGCAAACGAGCTATTGAAGCGCATGTACGCACGCATGGCGAACGATATACCTGAAGCGCAATTTCTGACGTTTACGGACAGTGAGCTGATGGCGGCAGACGAGCATAAATGGGGACTCAGTCCATTCCATTATGTCGAACAATATTACCGTGCAGCGATTGCCCAATTGGTCACCGCTAGTACTGCGGTCGCTACGGCGACTAACCGTTCTGAGGCAGCTGTCATGGAACTGCCCGCCGCATATGATCTTGATGCGTGGAAATCGGAAATTCATGCTCACACGTCCTTCGAGGGTATTGACGCTAGCACTTGGGGCGACGGTATTCACCGAATCGGCAACCCCGCCGAGCTAACTGTTGATCTTTATGTGAACGGGCTCGAACGTCTGAAGTCTGCAAAGGCGGGAGCATTCGTTTTAATCGAACTGAGCGGTGCGGTTAGTAATCGCCAAGGCAAAAAGGCGCCATTTTTTTCTGGAATTGGTATTGCACGCAGCTTGGATTTGCCGTTGATTGCTGTATCCGATCCGACATTGTCAATGGATTCGGAGGTGCCGTTGGCATGGTATGCAGGGAATGCCTCAATGCCTGACTTGCAGTCGCGACTTGCACGTTTGCTGGAGCGTATTTCCACCAGCACTGGCGCTCGATTACTGATTTTTGGCGGCTCAGGGGCAGGATTCGCCGCGCTGCAATTGAGTTCGGTACTGCAGTGTCCTGTTTCGGTGCTGGTGTGGAATCCGCAAACAGCCATTTCAGACTATGTGCCTAATTTTGTCGCTCAATATATTACTGCGGCTTTTCCTCAGCATGCCGGGGCGGTAGTAACTGTGCTTAAGGAGACTCCAGATGCGCAGCCCCGGCTACTGAAGAGCATTTTGGAGCAGACTGGTGTGCAGCATGATGTGCGAGTTTTGCCCGTGTCGGACATGGTTGAAGTGATATATCTTCAAAATTCGGACGACTGGCATGTCCCGCGACACGTTCGACCCTACATGGCTAGCCGCAACTGGGAGCAATGCGGGAAAGGCTATATCAGCAAGCCTGTCGGAAATGTCGGGATTCATTTCGGGCAGTGGGGAGCTGGACATGCTGCCCCTCCCAAGGAGGTGATCGAACAGGTCATCCGGACGCTGGTGGCTGGTGCGACAGTGGAGGAGGTTATCCAGATGCTGGAAACTTCATCGAATTCTGAGTCGGGGATGCATGTGATCAAGCAGTCTGCCATCACGGCGAAAGCATGGATAGCGGGGGGGAAGGTTCATGCGGAATGTACGATGCCAAGTGCACGCGTAAAATTGAAGTACGCATATTATCTTCTTGATAACGGCCAGCGTTGTGCAGTGCGCTGGTATGAACCTGACCCCGCAGTATCATTCGACATTCCGGAGCACGGCAAACAGCTGGAGATTGTTGCTTTTTGTCGTGACGAACTTGGCCATCAATCGAGTGTTCGCGTTGGTGTCATGGCTGCAAATTTTGATGCAAACTCGGAGAAGAACAATGGCAGCTCGGATCAAAGTCAAATCACGGTGCAGCATCCTCATGAACAACATGAAATAGTGGAACGGGAGAGTTGCTCCAGCACCGAGGTGCAAGAAGCCAAGGAATACTGGTCTTCGCTTGATGTAGTAAAGCACGACACCTACTTGAAGCAGCAACCCTGGTCTGTGGCATTGGCTGAGTTATTTGCCCAGCACGCACCAGAGCGAATTTTTGAATTTGGCTGCAATGCAGGCAAGAACCTGATTGCGATACGAGAGCGCCTTCCTGAAGCGTATTTGGAAGGAGTTGATATCAATCAAAAAGCTATCGAAATTGCTCGTTCATTTGGCCTTCGTGCCTTTGCTGGTGATCAAGCCATTCTTGAAACTTATCCAGATCGGTGTTTCGATATTTGTTTCACGGTGTCCGTCCTGGATCATCTGCCTGAGCCTAGCCTCGTAATTCAGGAGCTAGCTCGAATGTCTTCCAAGGGCTTGTATTTTCTCGAGCCATGGCTAGGCACAGAAGGGCGGGTAGTGCGCAATTTCAATCGTCGCCTCAATCGTGAAATCGAGACAACTCCATATTCGTATTCGTGGGATATTGCCGCAATGGTGAAACAATTGCTGCCGGGCTGGCAACTGACAGTTCAACCTATGCCACTACCCACAAACCTTGGGCCGCATTACGTGTTGTTCAAATTACTTCCTATTTTACATTCTGCCTCGTTAAATTGATGGGTGTCTGTTGCATGTTTAGCACAACTATGTTTTCAAGATGGGTTAATGCAGTGCCGGTGTCAACGTCCGCCACCGGGCCTTTCAAGAGTTTGTGCGTTGGCCTGGTGGCGGATCACCTGACCCAGACATCACTTATGGGCGAGTGTTCGGTTATTACGATCACGCCGACGAACTATCTGAAAGCGTTGAAGCATCACCGTATTGATTTGCTGTTTGTTGAATCTGCTTGGCAGGGTCATCATGAATCATGGAAGTACAAGATCGCCAGCTATCCAGATCATTCGGAACGGAATAACAGGCAACTGCATTCGTTAATTCTTGCCGCCCGCAATCTTGGCATCCCATGTGTGTTCTGGAACAAGGAAGACGGCGTTCATTTTGACCGCTTCATTGATAGTGCAAAACTTTTCGACCATATCTTCACCGTGGACGAGAGTTGCATACCGCGATACCGCGCAGTAATAGGGGCGGATGTGACGGTCAATCCGCTGATGTTTGCGGCGCAGCCTGCCACCCACAATTTTTCAGGCTTCAACTTTAAGCATCACCGCGTCAACTTTGTTGGCAGCTACAGTCATCACGTGCATGACCGGAGGCGGGTCTGGCAGGATCTGACGTTTGACGCAGCAAACCGTGGGGGTCTTGGATTGACAGTGATCGACCGTAATTCGGCTCGCAAGTCAAACAATTATCGCTATCCTTTGTTTCCGGGGATGGAGGTCTTGCCCGCAGTACCCTATACGAAGACCGCACAGATTTACAAAGATTATCTGGTGTCGCTGAATGTGAATACGATCGAGGATTCGCCGACGATGTTTTCACGCCGCTTGGTGGAGATCCTGGCATGTGGGGGGATTGCGGTAACCAATCCCAGCCCGGCGGTGGATCGCTATTTCAGGGATTACTGTCACAACATTCATAGCTCAGAGGAGGCTATAGAGCTTTTTGCGCGTTTGAAGCATGGGCCGTCCCCCGACGATTTGGCGCGCGCTGAAGCGGGTGCGCGTTATGTGTTGGCAGAGCACACTTGGGCTCACCGCCTTGAAGAAGTGCTACGCGTGGTAAAGGTGTGATGACTTGTTCAACAGTCCGGGTGCCTGTATGGAGTTATGGACTATGGCGCTTGCCGTTTTTGCCAGAGTTAATGGGGCAACCGATCCGGATATCTCTTCCGTTACAGGGCAGTAAAGATACCCAGTGGCTGGGCTGGGGCGCAAAGGCGAGCGCCCGTCGAGCTGAGTTCTATGCAAGGCTGTTTGGCGGCAAAGCTATTCGCATGGAGGATGGTTTTTTGCGCTCTTACGGCACCGGTGAACATTTTCCGCCGCTTTCGCTCGTGGTGGACGAGCAGGGCATCTACTATGACAGCACACGGCCAAGCTCACTTGAAACCCTGCTCGCTTCTTCCGCCGATGTGCTGGATGACATTGTCGACGAGGTGGTGCGAGCCAAGGCTTTGGTGCTTGAGCATCGGTTGAGCAAGTACAACCATGCGCTGGATTGCGTGCGGCTTGGTGAATATCTGCAGCGCTCACATCCCAGCCCTCACTCCAACCCTGTTGAAACAACTGATGAAGCTACTAGCCACCTCACTAAGGCAGCAAGCTGCCAAGTGATTGGTTATAGCCATTCGACTATGCCCGCATGCGGGCAAGACGCTGGTTATCTCCCGGGGGGAGCGAAACGAGTGTTGGTTATCGACCAGACCGCCGGCGATCTGAGTGTGTCGCTGGGCGGGGCGGATGCGGGGACGTTTGCGGCGATGCTGGCAGCGGCGCGCCACGAGAATCCCGACGCGACCATCTACGTGAAGACGCATCCCGAGGTTTCGGCGGGACGCAAGGGTGGTTATCTCACCCATGTGCAGGATGATGCGCGCACGGTGGTGTTGCGCCAGCCTTTGAACCCGCTCAGCCTGATCGAGCAGATGGACCGGGTGTATGTGGTGTCTTCCATCATGGGATTCGAGGCGCTGCTGGCGGGCAAGCCGGTGTCAGTGTTCGGTTTGCCCTGGTATGCGGGTTGGGGGGCGACGGATGACCGACAGGTGTGTCCGCGCCGCACGCGCAAACGTTCGGTGGATGAGTTGTTTGCGGCAGCCTATTTCCATTACACGCGCTATCTGGATCCGGTTACTCACCGGCGCGGGACGATCTTTGATGTGATCGGGTGGCTGGTGCGGCAGCGGGAGATGGAGTTTCCTGGCAATTGCGGGAATGGAACTCCATAACTGCAAGCATGTTAAGCCTTCATTGGATTCCGGTCTGCGCCGGAATGACGAATGAGGACTTGGTCTGATTTTCATCAATGCATATAGTTTTGTGCATTATTAGATATAAAATGCGCATATGCTTAGTATTTTAGACTTTGCGTTTGCATCCTCTGGAGAGATCCGGGTGGTTCTGGCTGAGCGCCTCAAGGCGGCGCGGCTGGGCAGGAACATGCAGCAGAGTGAATTGGCCGCCGCTGCCGGGGTATCCAGGGGAACCATCCAGAATCTCGAGAGCAAGGCGCAGTGTTCGTTGGATTCGTTGGTGCGCGTCGCCATGGCCTTGGGCATGGCGGACGATCTGGCGACGGTTTTCGAACGCAGGCCGACTTCGATTGCCGCGATGGAAGCGGTCGAACGCCCCGCTCGCCGTCGCGCCACTGGCCGGGGCGGCGCATGAAGAAGCTGACGGTGTTCTATTGCGGCTGGGGCGAGCGCTGGCCGCTGGCCACGCTGGCTGATAACGGCAAAACGCTGTTGTTCGAATATACGGAAGAGGCGTTGCGGCAGCAGTTGGATCTGTCTCCCAGGATGCTGAAACTGCGGGTTTCTGCCTATGGGGATTTTCCCGAGCATCAGATGCGTTTGCCCGGTCTGGTGGCGGATTCCTTGCCGGACGGTTGGGGTTTGTTGCTCATGGACCGTGCTTTCCGCAGGGCGGGGCTCAAGTCTGTCTCGCCCTTGGACAGGCTGGCCTTTATCGGCGATCACGCCATGGGCGCCCTGTCATATGTGCCGCCCAATCCGGATGACATGCTCGACGAGGATGTGAAGCTGCTCGATGTTGCAAGGTCGGTGCAGTCGGTTCTCGAGGACGATGATGTCGAAGTATTGCGCCGTCTTATCCTGCTGGGGGGTTCACCGCAGGGGGCGCATCCGAAGGCTTTGGTGCATTACGACCCGTTGTCGGGCGCCATGCGCACGCAGGCTTCAGGGGTGGGTGAGCCCTGGCTGATGAAGTTTCCGGCAAACGGCGAACACAAGGATGCATGTGCGCTGGAACATGCTTATGCTCAGGCTGCAGTCAAGTGCGGCCTTGAGATGCCGGAGACCCGTTACTTCGATCTGGACGGAAAACATTCCGCATTCGGCATCAAACGCTTTGATCGCCTGGCCGGGATGCGCGTGCCCATGCATACGCTGGCGGGCTTCCTGCACGCGGATTACCGCATCCCCTCTGTGGACAGCACCACATTCCTGCGCGCCACTCGCGCCATGACGCACGATGAACGCGAGGTGGTGAAGGCGTACCGGCGCGTGGTGTTCAACGTCGCTTTCAACAATCGGGACGATCATGTGAAGAACTTTGCTTTTTGCCTGGACCGGCGGCGCCACTGGAAACTGGCTCCCGCTTATGACCTGACATTCAATGAGGGACCGGGCGGGGAACACCAGATGGATGTGTGCGGCGAAGGTCGTGCGCCGGGAAGGGGAGATCTTCTGCGGCTGGCGGCCGAAGCGGCATTGCCGCTGACGGAAGCGACCGCGATCATCGACAAGGTTGTGAATGTCGCGTCGAATTTGCAAACGACTCTGTTGGACTATCCGATCCGCAAAGTGCGCCAGCGCGAAGTTGTGGCCGCAGTCGCGGCCAATCTGACAAGGTTGGGTTGAACGATGGCTGACATGGAATCTGTTAAACACAAACCACTCATGATCTGCGTGGGTTTTCGCCGCTGGAAGGCGGCCAATATCAAGCCGATGCTTTCGCTGGTGCCGGAGCGGGTGCGATTTGTGTGGGATGCGCGCGCCGCTGCCGCGTTGCAGCCGACGGCACATGATTGCCTGATCTGCTGGGGCCGGGATGCGCCGGCCGGATTGGCGGAGTTGGCGCAGCGCACGGGTGCGCGCTTGCTGCGCATGGAAGATGGGTTTGTGCGCTCGGTTGGGCTGGGTTCAGATCTGATCCGGCCTTTGTCGCTGGTGTTGGATGGACGCGGTATATATTTTGATCCCACGCGATCTTCCGACCTGGAAGAGATACTGAATGTCACGCCTTTTACAGTAGATGATCTGCAACGCGCCCGTCAGGTGCGCGAATTCATCGTCGAACACGGTATCACCAAATACAACCTCGAGCCGCGCGAGACTGCAAGTTGGAATTGTGGTGGAAGACGTGTGCTGCTGGTGCCGGGGCAGGTGGAGGATGATGCGTCCATCCGTTTTGGGTGCACGGATGTTAAGGCCAATCTGGGCCTGCTGCAGGCCGCGCGCCGCGCTTGCCCTGATGCCTTCATCGTTTACAAGCCGCACCCGGATGTGATGTCGAGCAACCGTGCCGGCAAGGTGGCGCGGGCGCAGGCAGGCGAGTATGCCGATCACGTGGAAACCCGCCTTTCCGTGGTGAGTTGCATCGCTGCCTGTGACGAGGTGCATACCATGACATCGCTCACCGGCTTCGATGCGCTGCTACGCGGGAAGAGGGTGGTGGTGTACGGCCAGCCGTTCTATGCGGGTTGGGGGTTGACCGAGGATAAGGTGCAGGATGGCGTGGCGTTGGCGCGACGACAGCGGCGCTTGTCGCTGGACGAACTGGTGGCGGGTACGTTGCTGCGCTATCCCTTGTATTGGGATTGGGAGTTGCGCGGCTACACCACATGCGAGGCGGTGTTGCAGCGTATCATCCAGACGCGCGATGCGCTGGAGGCGTGCGGGGGGCTGGAGAAGTTGCGCGTGGGTTTTGTGCGGCGGCAGTTGCGCAAGCTGGGGATACTGGCGCGGGCTTGGCTGGGCAGCATGTAGGGTGGGCACGAATTTGTCCCCGCAAGGAGGGGAGGCCGACGGGTACCCAACATGTTTTTAGAGGGAAGATGGGTATCGCTACGCTCTACCGGCCGTCACACCGGCGAATGCCGGTGTCCAGCCGAGAAAATACTGGATTCCGGCCTTCGCCGGAATGACGACTCGGGATAGCGTCGGTGTGTTTATCACTGGGGGAGCAATGGAACAGCACAAATCCAGCAATGTGGTGTGGCACAACGCCACCGTGACGCGCAAACGGCGCGAGGATATGAACAGGCATCGCGGCGTCATCCTGTGGTTCACTGGCCTGTCCGGTGCCGGCAAGTCTTCTCTGGCGCATGCGGTGGAAGAGGAGTTGCATCGCTCGCATTGCCATACCTTCGTGCTCGACGGCGACAACGTGCGCCACGGCCTGTGCGCCGATCTGGGTTTTTCGGCGGAGGACCGGATCGAGAACATCCGCCGCATCGGCGAGATGTCCAAGCTCTTCATCGAGGCGGGGGTGATCACGCTGACGGCGTTCATCTCGCCGTTCCGCAGCGACCGCGAACGGGTGCGCTCGCTGGTGCCGCACGGGGATTTTCTGGAAATCTATTGCCATTGCCCGCTGGAGGTATGCGAAAAGCGCGACGTGAAGGGGCTTTACAAACGCGCCCGAGCAGGCGAGATCAAGGATTTCACCGGCATCTCGTCCCCGTATGAGGCGCCGGTCGATCCCGAACTGGCCGTGGATACCGGCTCGTTGACGATAGAACAATCGGTTGCGAGGGTAATGGCGCTGTTGCGCGAACGCGGTATCGTCAAGGCATGAGCATTGTGATCGGGAAGGATTTGCTGGGCGAGGTCGAGGCGATCGCGCGCGAGGCGGGTGCCGCCATCCTGGAAGTGTATGGCCGCGAGGATTTCGGCGTGCGCGTGAAGAGTGACGATTCGCCGCTCACCGAGGCCGATGCCGCCGCGCACGCGCTGATCGCTGAACGGCTGAAGAGGCTGACTCCGGCATTGCCGCTGCTGTCGGAGGAGGATGTTCCCGCCTTTCCCGGCCCGGATGACTCAGGCCGTTACTGGCTGGTCGATCCACTCGACGGCACCAAGGAGTTCATCAAGCGCAACGGCGAGTTCACCGTCAATATCGCCCTCATCGCGAACGGCAGGCCGGTGCTCGGCGTGGTCTATGCGCCGGTGCTGGACACGATGTACGCGGCAGTTCGGGGCGGGCACGCGTTCCGGCAGGGCAGGAACGGCCGCGTTGCGATTCATGCTGCGCAGCATCGCGCGGGGGTGGCGTGGAGGGTGGCAGGCAGCCGTTCGCATGCCGGGGACTCGCTGGCCGGCTTGCTGCAGCGCCTGGGTTCGCACCAGTTGGTGTCCATGGGCAGTTCGCTCAAGCTCTGTCTGGTGGCGGACGGCAGCGCTGACCTCTATCCGCGTCTGGGGCCGACTATGCTGTGGGATACCGCAGCGGCACAGTGCGTGGTCGAGCAAGCCGGAGGCCGGGTCGTGCAGTTGAATGGCGAAACGCTGGGCTATGGAGACCTCTCCGCATTGCGCAATCCCTTTTTTCTGGTGCACGGCCAGGACAGCATGGACTGGAAAACGGTGTTTTCGGAATTGAAGCAGTGCCGTGGTGGGGTGGAGATCTGATGCGATACTTACGTACGGCTGGCGTGTTCGCGCTGATGTTGGGGTTTTCTTCTGCGCATGCCGAATCAGCTTCCCCATGGTTCGATTCCATAGCGCTCTACGCCGCCCAGGGCGCCGACCATAATCTGAAGGAACTGCCGGAGCGCATCATCGCGGGCAACCCGGATTGGGAGAAGTCCTATTTCAATGCATTGGGGCTGAGCCGGATCGGCGCCACGCTGGGGCAAAGCTGGGAGCTGTTCCGGGGCACGCCGTTCGCATCCATCGCGCAGGGCTATGAGCTGGTGCTGGCGCAGCATCATGGCTTGCAGGATAATGCGGAGATCGGCGCCGCCTACAAGCTGAAGACGCCCGATCTGGAGTTGGGCGCGCTGGGCGTGAATCTGGGTGCCGGGATCGGCATGTCTTACGCGCTCGGCAATCCGGCGTACGAGGACGGTCCCGAGGATAATCCGGGGAAGCGCTATCGTTCGCAGTTGCTGCTGCTGTTCGACCTCGAATGGCGCCTGCGCGGATACGATGCGTGGTCGCTGGTCACCCGCATCCACCATCGCTCGGGGGTGTACGGTCTGATCGCGCCGCGGCATGTGGGTTCGAATTTTCTGGCAGCGGGCATCCGCTACCGGTTCTGATCGCGACAGGGGAAGCATATGATCAATGGGGGAGTGTCGTCATTCAAGGGCAAGCGCGTGCTGCTGCTGCAGGGGCCGGTGGGGCCGTTCTTCCGACGTCTGGCAAAAGACCTCAGTCAGGTGGGCGCACAGGTGTTCAAGGTCAACTTCAACGGTGGGGACTGGTTGTTTTACTGCGACAGTGCCTTCAATTATCGCGGTCGTCCGCAAGACTGGTCAGCCTACTTCGAGAGCCTGCTGGACCAGTTGCATGTCGATGTGGTCATGCTGTTCGGCGATTGCCGGCGGATACACAGCGTTGCGCATGGCATCGCCCATCGTCGCGGAATAGAGATCGGTGTGTTCGAGGAAGGCTATATCCGCCCGCATTACATCACGCTGGAGCGCTTCGGCGTCAATGGCAATTCGCCGTTGCCGCGCTTGCCGGTCTTTTACCTGAATAACACGCCACCCCTGGTCGAAGCGCCGTTGCACATTGGCAAGACGTTCTGGCACGCTGCCGGCTGGGCGGTACTGTATTACTTCGCGGCGGGTCTGCTTAAACCGTTCTTCCCGCATTATCGGCATCACCGGCCACTGACGTGGCTGGAAGGATTGCCCTGGCTGCGCTCGGCCTGGCGCAAGTGGTACTACGCTTTCAAGGAGCGCGGCACGACCGAATTGCTGACCGGGAATTATGCCGGACGCTATTTTCTGGTG
>Ga0172373_10006411_pt1 | contig 15630 bp, 22 predicted proteins | sample Lak10m_2_FD_114546 | JGI IMG/M metagenome (GOLD analysis project Ga0172373, IMG submission 114546) | Freshwater microbial communities from Kabuno Bay, South-Kivu, Congo - kab_092012_10m | ecosystem: Environmental > Aquatic > Freshwater > Lake | place: Democratic Republic of the Congo...
AAAGTATTCAGACCTATCCCATTAGTTTCAGCAATGGACAACCTACAAAAGTATCTCGACTTTTACAAAGTTAGCGTTCGGTCTAACCACGATCCAGCCTATTACGTCGCTGACAATCCGTTCCACAACAACACAACAACCTCCTTACGGGATTGTCAGGAAGATGAAAGTTTCAGTCATAAGTTAAGATAATCATTACCATCGGAACGATTGATCTTGTGATGAAACACCTACACACCTTTTCTGTATTTTGAAAGTTTATTATATCAAACTTTTAGAGCTGTGTAAACAATTTTAGATGAGTTTGACTAAATGATCTACTAACTCTACATTTATTGAGTTTTTGCTCAACACATAAAGTTCAAAATCATCATACTCTTTGATGAGAGACGACAAGTTCATACGTTTACATAACGAACTTGTCAGACGTTGGTATAAAGCTTTTCGACTTTCAAAGACTTCGTCGCCTTTCTTAGCATTGAAAAAGATAACTTCTGCATGCGGTATCTTTGATTTTACCGCATTGATAACGATAGAAAATACTGCTAATGATTGTGAGGTAATTGCTTTACCATCACTTTTATATGATTTTGTTCCAGTGAAAGTATTTAGTTTTGTAAATGATACTTCATAAACAAATTGGTATTCTTTTTCATGCAAAAGTTCTGAAAGATCAAAATTTTCAATGTAAAGTTGAAACTGTTCACCTTCAACAGTAAAAAGAGTTTGATCTTTTGACCCAACCTTATCCCATGAAAGTGTTTGATTTGTGGTATCAAAAATCTCCTGTAAAGATATTAACATTTTGTTATCTTTCATATTCTGTACACACATTTTCTAAAATTTTATTATATCAGGTCAGGGTCTTATTGTAAATACCTGACCTGATATTGAACTCATTTTACGCAGCTTGTTTCATTGCATCCATCGGAACTGTTCCAGGAACTGCACCGGTTGAAGCAGGGCCAACTGAAGGAACGATATCATCATATGAGCCACCCACTTTGAAGTGTGAGTTCAACTTGCTCCATTGTCCTTGATAGAACGAATACATTTTTGAAATCGCGTCTTTGATTTTTGCTAAAGATTTGACATCACCTGATTGAGCTGCTTCGATTGCTGCTTTCCAATCAGCAACTACGGAAGGTGCATGTGTGGTTGCTATATACTTCAATAGTTCATCAGCCGAACGTTTGTCGCTAAAGTCTTTTGATTGACGCGGGTCATCAATTTGGTCAAGGAACTTCCAAAAGTTTTTAGAAACACCTGCTCCATCAAGTTTAGAAAAGTCATCCATTGCATCACGGTGATCTTTCTTTCCAAGTAATTGTAATCCAGCTAATTGAGTTGAAAGTTCTTCAACATCAACATCTTCAAGCGGATTTTCTTTATTAGCCAACATTGCATGAAGATGCCCAAGAAGTTTATCAACTCGTTCCACTAAGTAGAACTCTTGTTGTTGTTTCTGTTTATCTTCTTTCATCAATGTTTGCAATTCGTTTAGTAATTCGAATGCCATGTTAGTTGTTCTCCATATATGTAAAAGTAATAAGGGTCTCTAGAGATTTTGCTCTGATGTATTTATCGGTCTTTGTAATAACCATACATTGTAGATGTTGTTTGAAAATCAAATTTTGTAGTTAGTGTTTTTCTAAGCAGTTGATTTATATACAGTTTTTCAAAATGAAATATGTTCTAAGTTATTGATTTTATTACTGTTTTTCAAATCATCATTTTTCCATGACTGATTAGCCGAGAATTTTTGATGAAAAATGATGATTTTTATGAAATCTTAGTAGAAAAACTGACAGACTATATAATGGAAATATGTAGTCTGTAAGCAGTTGATTTTATTACTCGAAAAACTGACAGACTAAGGGTATATATATTATTCAGTTTCTCCCTCTCCTCCTTTATATTTTATCAATCATCACATAGCAAAACAGAGATGAACTTTACTACATTCATCTCTGTTTATTGGAGAAGAAGTTGACTTAGAATGTTTTTGCAGTATTTGTTACTTCATTCAATGTCGCATCATATTTGATTGTATTATTTGCAGGAGTAATAGTATCAACAGTGAAGACGATTGTTCCTCTTGCTTTTTTATTCAGTTTCATTGGGAATTGAATTTCCATTCTTTTCGCTTTTTTGTTATAGACAGATGTTGCTTTTACATTGATTGTACCGATTTTTTTCAATGTACCAGTGAATGTGCCAGATACCACACTTGCTTTATCGATTTTAGTTTTGCTATTTTTCAATGTTACGATTACATATGGTTTATATGTTGTAGCAGTAGTTGTTGATTTCATAACTAAGGTCTTGACTGAAGTTGATCCACCGGTATACACTACTACTGGAGGAGGGGGAGGAACAGGTTCAGTAACTTTGATTGTCATATTTTTGTACCCATACAAACCGGCTTTTGATTTGATTGCTAAGGATACCAAATATGTGCCGCTATGTTCGTATGTTATGGTAGGGTTTGGTTCTGTTGATGATCTACCATCACCGAATGTCCAATTCCATTCGACAATTTCACTATTACCCGCATCAGATCTACTGGAGTTGAACGTGATAGTCACTGGAGCAACACCACTTGTTTTATCCACATCAATGACTACTGTTGGATCAACTGGGGCAGGAGCAGCAGTATAATAACCAGTGATTGTATATTTGCCTATGCTACCATAGTTTGTATAACCTTCATAGTCGCCATTGCCATAAAACATTTCTTCTGATTGATTTTCATCGGTTATCTTTTTGGTAAATGAACCACCTTGAACTGCAAGATAATATTTACCAGGAGATAAAGGTCTTTGTATCAACACACTTGTTCTTTCGGTTTTGTATTCTTGAACTACATTACCCGCTTCATCGTAAAGAGTAGCAAAGACATGTAAGTTACCGGCATCGAACTCAGTATAACCTGTGCATTCTTTATACACGCAGTTTGATATCAAAAAGTTGACCTCACTTTGTGCATATTCGGTAGTAAAAGTAAAGTAATCAATATCAGTCGTAGCAGTAATATGACCGACGGTTTTTTCAATGTTTACTTTATTGCCAGTGATTGAAGAAATACCGAATGATGTGGCAGTTTCTTTAGTTGATAATCCATCATCACCAGCTAAAGGTAATACCCGTGCGATTAGATCAATGTCACTTTGACGATTATTTGACCAAAAGTAATCACCATTATTCCATTGACCTAAAGAAGCATAATAACCTTTACCCATAATAGGAGCATACGATCTTAAGCCATCGCCACCTAACATTTGAGACATTTTGTGATAACGACCAGCATAGTAAGACTCTGTTTGTGCAAATCCTTCATGTGGTCCAACACCTTTATGAAGCAAACCAAATGTATGACCCGTTTCATGGGAGATTGTATTGCTAATGTATCTTTCTCTATCATAGGCAGGATATAATTGAGCGAATACCCAAGCTGGTTGATACGCTTTGTTATTCAACATGTCGGCTACACCAATATATGATACACCACCACACATGCCATAGCACACACCCATGTCTCTGGAGTCAGATACTACCACTGTTATGCCATAGTTTTCATCATAAAAGTCTGAACGATATAATGCTTCATCAGATGGTCTTTCTGTTGTAATGTCAACATCAAAGCCGCTATAGTCATCAGCAACTGCTTGCCAAATCGCATAGATGTTTTGAGTATAAGGAACAGCTTGAATTGTTGAACCTTGTAACCAAACTGAATTAGAAATTGTTGGGCCAGTAAAGTCTATGAATAAAACTTTTTTAGCACCCGGTTTTGAATGTAACTTATACAAATCAGTGCCGGCAGGAGCATCCATTGCAACATCTGGTTTAGAACCATGGTCGTCATGGTCATGAACATCATTCGCACCTTCATCCATATAAAGCAGCATACCATTAGCATCTACTTTCAATGAAGGATCAGATAGGAAATGTTCTTTTAGAGTTTCTTCAGTAAAACCGTATTTGTCAGCCAACGCTTCAAATTCTTCTGGAGAAAATGAGTCGATTGCTGCTTGACCGGATAGATAGCCGGGGATGTTGTCGATTGTAAGTTTGGTATTTGTAGAATTTTTAGATAAAGCACCTGCTTCTTTTTCAAGTATCCAAGTTTGTGATACTTTACCATCAACTACATGCTGAATGTGATTTTCAGCAAACGTAGTTGTTGAATAAAGAATTGTTGCAATTGTGGCTGCAAGGACCTTTGATTGAGTTTTCATATAATCATTCTCCCCATTAGGAATTCATCGTAACTGATTTTCTTTACTACGGGTATATAATAAACCTTTTTTCGACTTTGTAAATAGACTAACTTTTCAAACTGTTACCTTGATAACAGATTACTATTCGTTCATGCTTTTTTGAAATTCTACTAAATCATGTAATGCTTTCCCACAAACAATATCGTTGTCCGCATCCAACATTACAGATGCGGCAAATACTTTGTTTCTAGATTGAAGTGTAAAAGCAACAAGTTTATGTCCAGCTGCATCGCAAGTTTGTTTATTTTTTGTTTGTAAACATTGATATAAAGATACATACGTATCTTTAACAGTTTCACATCCTTCTCCTGCTTTTACTGACAATGAAGCCGTACTTAATACAAGTGACATTACAACAGCGGTGGTGGTTTTCATCATAGTAGATTTTTTCATGATCTTTCTCCTCAAAAATTAAAATAGATATTTTGTTTCAGCTTACGGGTATATAATAAACCTTTTTTCGACTTTGTAAATAGACTAACTTTTCAAACTGTTACCTTGATAACAGATTGATCATTGATTTCCAATTATGACGAGCCCATTCATTGTATTCTTCTAAGCCCCATAGGTTCAACCTTTGAAGTCTGAGCTTTCTTCCAGACCATGCTCGATGTAGTGTTTTTACGATATCATAGCTACTTGTAGGATTTGCTTGGAACATAACATTTACCCAATTGATTTCAGGAGATACTACAACTGGAATACTGTGAATGACACTATCTGCCATAACGATATTGTATGTCTCGCTCAAGCTGACTTGCATGCTAATGTCCATCAATTCAACAGTCTTCAAAAACTCATTATGATCTTTCCATGGATGTTCAACTAGAGAATGCTTGCTATTGAAAAATAACGAACGTAAATTCTTTAGAACAGGATCACCTTTTTCTTCAGTTCTGTTACCATTGATATGAAAGTTCAATTTGAGACCTTTCTCTTCGGCAAAACGAATTGCAGAAAGAGCTTGAATAAGATGGTTCTTCATTGGTCTAATAGCCCCAAAACAACCTATATTGATTTCGCCCTTTGGGGAAAGTTTCTTGAATGATGGTATGACAGGTGGAATTGGATAATAGTTTGGAAGTAATACTAAGTTTCTTTTACCAATAATAGGTTGAAGTTCTTGGTATATTCTTTCACTATTAGCGCCAATCTTGACATTAGAAAATGGAGCATAACGACGTATCCATTCAATTGCTATTCCTTCATTAGCAATAAACGGAGTATCTGAATGAAGTCGTATTATCCATTGAACTTTAGGATGTATCTTTTGTAATACTTGAAACTTTTCAGGAACTACCCAAAGAGCTTCAATGATAACAATGTCAGGTTTGAACAAGGTCACTTCACGATCAATACAATTGTTGTCAATAACTTCAGCAAGTTTAGCATTGACATTGATATCACGAGATGAGTTCAACATGCTTACAACAAATTGGGCAGAGTTTTTTAGCCCGGTTGAAACTGTACGACCTGCTTGATCATAATGGGGCAGGGTTCGTTGTTTGACAATGAACAAGATTTTGGTTGGAACGGGTTTAGTTTCTGGTTTGAAGAAATCTGATATAAAGCTGAAGAATGACATATAGAATAATAGTAATGAACGACATACTACTATTTATACTTGAAATTAGGAATGAAACTTTAGATCTTCATTGACAATTTCCCAAAAGTCATCAGTAAATAGATGCTCAAGATCGGTTACATATGGAAGCTGATGGTCACTAAACATTTGTTGAATAGAAGTATCAGTCTCTAAATCAAAGTCAATATCAGAACCTTCAAACCAGAGCTCTGGAAAGAAGGTTTTATCATCATTTTTGTTAGCATCTTCAAATAATGATAATCCAAATAAACGCATATATGTTTATGAAAGAGATTTGAAATGACGATAGGGGAACATAAAGAGCTCCCCATACCGGACTATAGTTGATCATTCAGGTTATAATCAAACCCAATCAGTTCTCACGCTGCTGCGCGAACTGCAAATAATAAACCAATTCGTCCTTTTTCAAGAGAGGAATTATTTTCAGCATCAATTGGATATAAAAAATAATTTTTATGCCCATCATTATACCATTTTCTTCCATAACTTGAGTTTTTTGATTTTTTGTTATCTCGAAATTCACTCAATAAAATCCAACCTTCAGGTTGACATCCAATTTTAAATTTCCAGGAATTTAAAATTTTACTATTTGGAATACTTCCACTATAGTTTGGGTCAATATATATACTTGTACCAAACATTCCATTCTTTTCTCCTAATGCAGCATTCGAATGTTTTTGTCTCCGAATTTCATATTCTTCTGTGGTCAATTTTGACCAATTATCAGGATTAAAACCATTTAAATATAAATTTCCCCAAGAAGTTTTATTTACTTTTTTATAAGTTTCTTCGGACCAATTTCTAGTTCCATCCCCCCCATCCCCCCCAATACATAAATTAATACACTGGGGATTAGCCAACATTTCTTCATTTACAATTTCTCTTTCTCTAATTTTTAGTTCTTCTCGAGATGTAAGAAATTCTATTATCTCAAACTTATGATTTTCTTTTCCATATTTGTTTATAGAATATAATATTCTTTTTCCACTACCTAGATAACCATCTTCTAAATTATCAGTAGAATGCATTCCAATATAAAAATAATTTTTTATTATATTAGTTGTTTTATAAATGTAGTGATATTTTTTCGGCTTTCTCATTTATTTTGTACTCTTCTATCATAAGACTTAATCTATTTATAGAAGTTGGTACAAAATAGTCAGACGGCGGGAATTGAACCCGCGTCCGCAATACATTTCCTAATCAATGTTTTACTGTACTTTTACATACAGTGAATTCTTTTGCTACAATTCTAAATCCAAATCCTGATTGAAATCAACATGTCGATATCTAAAATCTATCAAATAGTTTTTCAAATACAAAATCATTTTTGCAATCAATGCTAACACAGGAATTCGTTTTTTCAATAAAGCATCACTCAATTTACCACATTGATATGCTAAATCAAATCGATGAACTTTATCTAAATCTTTATAGGTAATCCCTAACTTAGTTCCAAAGATTGACCCATTTGATGGAAGCTCATATATTCCATTATCATAACACCAATCATCAAAATTGTCATTCATTGGAAAACATAATGATAATGCATTTTCTGTAAGATGCATCAAACTCTTATTCATGAGCAACATATAATCCTCCTCTGTTTCTGTAGATAATAATATCACGGTTTACTCATGATGTAAACAAGTAAAAGTGATAACTACCTAACAGTTTGATTAAAAGTCTGCAACTTATGTTCAAGCTTTGAAACATAGGCAACAATCGCATCGCTACTTTTCATGACACTTTCGTGCTTTTTCAAATTAGCCAATAACTTCAAAAGATTTTTGCCATCAGAACTTCCATACTTCTTTCCAATAAAGGTCAAAAATTCGCCAGCAGTCTGTGTTCTATTGTTGAACAACTTTCTTTCGCGAGGTTCATCAAGTTCGTTCATGAAAGTATGAAGAATACGAACATCTTTGAACTCTGGAAGTTTATCACTTACCTTCTTTTCTTGATCGAAGATGAAGTTCAACCCCGCAAGTTGATAAGCAGTTGTTTCAAGATCTTCACTTGAAAAAACTTTTACCGGGTCAGGATTGTTTTCATTAGAAAAATGAGTACGTAGACCATCAAGCATGTGGTCTACGCGTTCAAATAAAACATCGTTAGTTCGAATAGAAAGAAGTTCTTGTAATAAAATTGATGACGACATATTTGTCCTTATAAATGATATGTGTAATATGTCTATTTATTTAGAATAATCTTTTATTCTTACTGAACCATCACCACCATAAGGAATACATATTCCATCCCAGCCCTTAGCATTAGTTCCATTATAAAGTTCAAATGAAATATCAAATTCATCTTGCGACATGTCATCTGCTGCTTCGATGACATGTCGTCTGATTACTTTTTGAATAACATCATTTGTTGCATCATTATCGACACTTACTACTATGTCAAAAGAAATGGTGGCGCTGATCAATTTTTTGTTTTCTGCTGTCATATAATTTTTTAGTAATTTACTTGTAATTGAGTTCTTATGAAATCACCTGAAGCTTGTTTTAAGAAATCACTACTAGTTGCTTTTGCAATGTTTGTCCTATCCATATGAGCATATGCAACCGTCAATTCAACCGCTTTATTGAACTGATACTCAACACCAGCTTCTATTTCATTGACATTTTCTCGTGGAGCATTAGCTGCAGCCTTCCATGCACCATCATATGTTTGCCACTTGATATATGGCATCATTGAGTCATTGGGCAAAATCAACTTATCAAACTTATACATCGCTTGAACATATCCACCATTTAGACCTTCACGACCCATTGTATTGGTTTCTGGATTTAGAGTAGAACCCGCACCCCATGTCCATTCAGTTTGTAATCCAAAAGGTTGTGGAAATAAGATTGCATGAACTGCAACTCTATCTTCTGCATTATCATTCTTAGAACCTTTATCTGCAGTTGGTGCTTTTTGCTTTTTGCCTTCATAGTAGTATTCTTCAGGTTTCTTATTGTAGCGACCAGTCATAGCATCAACACCAACTTCAACAACTTGCTCTGGCATACCTATAAAACCTAACTTGAATGGGTAGGTAGAATGTAAGACCATGTGAAGATTGTCATTGACTTCTGCTTTATTTGTTCCTTGTCCATTATAAACACCAAACCCAAGAACACCATAATCACCTGAAGTTTTCAAGCCTTTTTTGCTCAAACTTTTCCAAAGAGCTTGAACATCAGATGGGGTCCAATAAGCGAACAAACCTAAATCCCGTTCGCTCGGTACCGCACTGTTCAGAGCGTCGTTACGATCCAACGCTAAACGGTTTTGTGAAGACTGCAGGTTTTCCCATCCAAATGGAACTTTAGATTGACCTGCTCTAATTCGATATTCATGAGCTTTATCAAAATGCAAATCAAAATATGCATCACGTAATTGGGCAAAATGTAAGTCGCCATTTGATGAAGCGAAATCAGTTTGAAGATACATAGAGACATATTCAGTAATATCTCCAGAAAAGACAAGACGTGCACGTCGTAATGAAAAGCTAGTATTATCACCTATTGAACTATCTCCAGTAGACTTAACTTCTGAAGCTTCACCACCATTTTTAGGATCGTCTTTAGTTGGATGATTGCCGTTCAAAGGTTGGTTATATCGCATTTGAGTATAACCTCTAAGATTGATCTTATTGAACCATTTTTCATCATTCTTTGATTTTTCTTCACGTGTAGCAACAACATGTTCTTCGAGAGCTTTTAGCTCATTTGCCTTTAGCTCAAGGTCTTGTTTGATTGAAGCAACATCTTTATGGATATCTTCAATTCTTTCAAAAGAACCGAGCTTATCACGATTTGGACCAGGTTCTGCATAAATTTGACCAGAGGTTTTATCGACATATAAGTCGAGAGCAGATACATTAGACGAAAGAATGGAAGTTATCGCTATTGTCAGAAGATAAGATTTTTTCATTTGACTGTTTCCAAAAGTAGTAAAAGAATAATTGTATCATATGATTGTTACAGTATGATTACATTACTACTTTTAGACTTTACATTATATAAGTCAAATCAAATTCATGTCTAGCAATTCTATAGATTTCATCGTCAAGAACGATCAACACGTCATTCATTTTCACCGGCATTCTTTCATCCCAAGCAGCTTCAAATTCAAAAAGTAATGGACTATCATTTGCAACTACTTTAGTAACAACTACTTCATCTACTTCAGCATGACGAACAAGAACTTCTGAATGTTTTTTAACTTTTCTGAAATGTTTGAAAGGAATAAGCCCGATAAAATAAACTAATTGTGCTTGTGACAAAACTTCTCTGTTAAAAACTTCATATTGATTTCTAATCTCTAACAGATCTTGCAATTCAGGTGTCCAAATTAAAGCAAGTCTATCCTGCGAAATAACTTTGTATCTTAGCCAACCAGTTTCGTCATTCACTGCCGAGTTGACATCATATAATGTAGGAAACTTAGCATCTGTAACCAAGTATTGTTCGGCAGGTTGTCCATTTTCGTCAATTCTTGCAACAACATAATCGCCATGTTTTGCAGGTTTTGATTTAGTTTCGATTTCTACTGTATTCATATATTCACCTAAGTTTGATATTTGGGAAAATTCCCAGTGCTTTTTCAATTTCGACTAATGCATTCCGTGCGATAATAATATCCCAATAATAAAGAGCTTCTCGTTGAGAGTTTTCTACTTCATTAGACTCATATATATGTCTAAATGCATTTTTGATACAAAGTTCAGCTTTCCACATTGGCAATCCATTGATTTCAGTTTCCATTCGTTCATTGAAATTAGATGGCTTTTCAATATAGTATTTTTGAGCTTCGTCAATAGCTTCTTTTATTGGACCATCTAATAAACCGTTTGCTTCAAGAAGATCAAGTGCTTCTTGATGGTTAGGCATATGCCCATTGTAATTCATTTCACTTGGAGGTGGAGATGTCATTTGAAATAGACATTCGTGACAGTGATAACCTTGTTTGCAAAAGTTATGTCGTGTTGGTTCATTACCATATGATGAACAAACTGCATTGAAACATGGATTAGGTTCTAACCCCTTCAATGCCCGCTCTCCAGCTTTTGCAGCGAGAGAATTATCAATTACTGCCATTTGAGCAAATGTTTCCACTATTGCTTGAATAAAAAGAGAAGCATCTCGTGATAAACCTGTAGTTGCTTCTGCTTTAGCGATTGCTTGAAATTCTTCGAGATTGATTATCTTATCAGACGATGAAGCCATTTAGTTTTACACCCGTAATGTATGGATAATCAGGAAGACAATTAGCTGGAAGATCTTCATATTTGATCGGATATGCTTTCACTTTTTCACTCTCATCATATTCAGTAATCCATAATGAACTACTTTCAATAAAGTCTCTGAGATAATTTGGAGAACATTTTGCAATAGAGCCAACGGCAAGATCTTTGTTATGACAAACTAAATAACGACCTTGAGTTTGAAGAGGATCTATTGCAAGTAAAAGATAATCAACTCCTTTATAAGTAGCTGAAAATAACAATGGTTCATCATAATAAGCATAAATGCTTTTGATTGTAATGTCTTTCTTATTGATTTTTATCATATGTTATTTCTACTTCGCTAACCCAAAAAGCTTCATTGAGAGTATTCATAACAAGAATTGACCATATTGTTTTTATTTCATCAATGACTATAATGGTTAATTCTTCACCTTTCTTAGCTAACAAAAAAGAAGGAAATCCATCAATAGATCCTTGAATAATGTCATGTTTTGCATAAACTTTATCACCGACGACGTTGTTCATTTTCCATCTTTTCTAATTTTGAATAGTAATCCGGCATTTCGTGGAGATGATCTAATGCGATAAGTCGAGCAACTAAATCACTATTAGTATGTTCTCGTTCTATTTTGATACCAAGCTTTAGTTCTTTCTGATCAAATTGAGTATCATCTGCAAAATCATGATAACCAATGTTTTGAAGAATAGTCAATAATTCTTGATTATCAAACTTCTTTAGTTCTTCAACTGAAGTATGTAACTTTTTTGCAAGCCCTTCAGTATTCTTTATGTCTTTCAACGTAAGTGTTTTTCCACTTACATCAAATAATTCATTTAGCTTCATTTAGTAACTCTCCCTGTCGAGTAATAGTAGTAACCCATTCACCTTTTCTTTTATCCCATTTTGGTTCTGCCACATCAGTATCAAATAACTTAGGGTTCCAATGTTGAAGATATTCATCTATTTTGATAGATAAATCTGAAAGTTTATTAGCTTCAATTCGTTCAAAAACCATAACAAAACAATCTCCATATAGAATATGAGTATAAGATAATATGTACAGAACATTATCATCCCGTACATATTATCTATGGATTGCTGGTTTTAGGAAAGTTTATTTCGAGATAACTTTCTTTTCACGTCTACGAGGACGAAATGGTTCTGATACCAAAGTATTTTCTTCACTTACTTTGATTGTCAATTCCACTAAGTTTTCATTTGGACGAAGTTTTACATCATGCTTATTGCTAAACAATTTAGCACCCAATGGGGAAGTTGATGTTTCCGCTTTACCTGCATCGGGATTGAACCCTGCAAAGTATTCACCGGTATCTTGGTTCAAAACTGCATAAAAAGATTGTTCGTAAGTTTTTTGGTCACTCATCTTTCATTCTCCGTGTTTGTATTGATTAAAATATAAAAATCAGCATTTATCAGCTGTGTGTGGTACGTCGTTACATGTTGCTATTATACAACATTTTTCAAACCGCTATACGAAATAACGGATCAAAATTTGGATTTTCGAAGTCTGTGCAATCATCGAGTTCATCAGCTAACTTTACTCGCATGGCTGTTCTTTTTGGATATCCACGAGGATTACTGATAAGTTTGGACTTACCCATTTCTTTATAAGTTGTTGAATGTGAATGACCAAAACACCAGTAATCAGGTTGATGTTTCGTGATAAAATCGTCAAGGTTGGAACGATATCCAGCATTGACACGTTGATTAGTTTCCAATTGATATCGTGGATCAATTGCACCATCAGAAGGCAAATGATGAGTGACCACAATAGTTGGACCTTTATCGAAAGGTTTTGAAAGTTCTTTATCAAAACCTTTCACCGTATGTCGAAAAACTTTCATGGTATCGTTTGGTGTCAATTTTCTTGTACGAATACGAATTAGAGCATAATCATTCAAGTAATTTGCCACTTCAAGTTTTGTAAGTGGATCACCATCATTCATGTCAGTCCAGAGAGTTCCAGCTAATACTCGAGCATTATCAAATTCAAGTATCTCAGGAACATCGGCAACAATCGTTATGTTATATTCTAAACCGTTTACTGTAAACAAGTCATCTAACTTTTCTTGGACTTTGGCTTGAAGGTAAGTAAAGTTTTGACGATAGTACTCGTGGTTACCAAAAACATATAACACATGACCAAACTGACATGCAAGAGACTCAAGATATGGAACTACTTTTTCGCCAACATGAATGTCACCTGCTAAGATAAGTAAGGTTGTTTTATCTTCAGGTAAAGAAGGAATATCAAGATATTCCGTAAATTCGACATGTAAGTCTGATAGTAAACGGAAATGCGTAATAGATTTATTGATTTTCAAGAAACTCTCTCCAATGTTCTGTATGCACCTTCAGCAATTACACTAAACTTCATATCAACTTTTGAAAAAAGAGTTTGTAATACTAAAGCCTGTTGTTCGATAGGAAGTACATTTAGCTTTTGTATGTCTACAAAAAGACTATGGTACAATTCATTTGCTTCTGCTGTCATTTGATCAATCATCTTATATTTCCCCGTTATTTAGCTAATGAACATGATTTGATCAGTTCAACCAATTCGATTTCTTCTTCAGTATAATCATCTGCCCATGGAATATTTTTAGCAGACCCACCACCCAAAATTACTTTTATATAATCCGTTAAGTCTTCTGCAAATTTTTGGTCATAGATTTTAGTTGGAACCACAACACAAATACAAGTCAATGCTCCACCCAAACCAGGTTCATAAAATGAAGCATAAGGATATTCCGTTTGAGAAACAACTTCGTCAATGCCGAAAAAGTTTTCGGTTGGTCCGCCATTCAGTACAATGACTGTCTTATGAAAATTTGCCCAATCATATAACAACTTACTTTGAATACTAGAATTAGTAGAATACTTCAAAAACAATTCAACTGTAGCATGTAAAGGTTGAATACCATTTTGAATACTTGATAGGTACATATTCGTAAAGCAGTATAATCTCATTATATTTTCTCCAACATTGATAAAATTTCAATAGCATCTAACATTTGATTTTTTCCATTGATTGAAACTTTTACATCTTCTTGTTCCAAAAGTTCTTCAATCTTCATTTCATCTCTTTCAGTTCTTCGATACCAATTACTTTAGTACCTTGCTTTCTAGCTTTGTCAAGTTTATTACTTGATGCATTTGGATCTTTTGCTACGAGATAAGTAGTGTCTTTCTTTACCCCATCGTGAATGATGGCACCAAGCTTTTCTAGTCTTGCTTCTTCTTCTTTCAATCGAATACCAGTGAATGCAAAACTAATACCTGATAAAGAACCTTCGATAACTGAAATAGCCGGAACAGGAATACGATAATTGTATGCCTCACTCAACCATTCTACAAAAGTTTCAAATCTTTCACGATCTTTCAAAAAGACTAAAGCAGTCTTATCACTAAACCCTTCAACCTTTACAATCTCATCAATTGAACAAGTAGTCCAATCACTTACACCAAGTAAAAGAGCACGGGATTTACGAACACCAAATCCTCGGCCGAAATATGGCCAAGCTCCCATCAATATGTCTAATTCTATACTAGATAACTGTGAATGTAAACTGTCATAAACTTTTTCACCGTTTTTACCAAGAATGTCCATGATAGAATTTTTAGTCATTGCAATGATTTCTTCAATTGTGTCAAAACCATTCTCAATCAACTTTTCAAGTGAAGCACTTTTCAAGTTATCCACTTTCAATGTTGTGAAGAAGTATGTCAATCGGCGAAGATGAGCTTCAGGAGTGCTTTCAATTGCAATAGCATCAACTTCAGTTTCGTTCCATTCCCAATCAATGTCTGGCATTGCAGGTTGAACTTTCACAACCGTTTCAAGTATGTGAGGAATGACATCACCAGAACGAGTGAATTTGACTTGAGCACCAGGTCCAATACCAGAGTTGAAAATGAATGCGGCATTGAAACCGGATAATCGTTGAACAGTGATACCATTGATATCAACAGGTTCAATCAAAACTACAGGCTTCATCATATCATGTTTAGAGATATTCCATTCAACACCTATCACATTTCCTATTGCTAAGTTATCATCATCACTTACTTTCCATTTGAATGCATATTCTGGATTTGGATCAGAAACTGTTGGAAACAGATCAACACGGTCAATATATTCATCAAGCTCAGCTACTATACCATCGATTTCAAAAATTGCATCTTTTCTAAAATGATTTAGAGTATTTGTTAGAACTTCTTCTCGAATATCAGTTGTATAGATGTATCTTGGAACTTGGAAACCACCTTTGTCATGTAAAAAATCTAATTGATCTGATTTATTGAGTTTTGAACCTGAAATATCATATGCAACAAATTCAATGAATGGATATACCGGTTCAGGAATGTCTTTAGCATTTAGTAATCCATTGACAGTATTACGAAGGTTCTTATATTCACGACCTTTAGTTTGTAATAGAATGAATTTGATCGCGTTAAAATTTGATTTACGAAT
>Ga0172373_10006413_pt1 | contig 15627 bp, 15 predicted proteins | sample Lak10m_2_FD_114546 | JGI IMG/M metagenome (GOLD analysis project Ga0172373, IMG submission 114546) | Freshwater microbial communities from Kabuno Bay, South-Kivu, Congo - kab_092012_10m | ecosystem: Environmental > Aquatic > Freshwater > Lake | place: Democratic Republic of the Congo...
ATCCTTTAAATCCTTCTCTTTATTAATCTTCTTTTTACCTTTTGCCTTTTTCTTCCCTTCGTTCTTCCCTTCGTCTTCAGAATCTTCATCATCATCAATATAAAAAGGTTTTGTTTTATAAGTTTCAGAAGAATTGATAAAGATTGATTGAAGTTCTTTAGGAACAGTTCCGAATCGATTGGGATTTAAAGGAGCGCTTGTAGTAATTAAATAATTATCTTCTTTTTCTTCATCAGCAATCTTGAGGGCATTTTTAGGATCATAAGATTCATAATTTTTACATTTGCCTAATTCATCAGCCTTAGGTGGTTTTTTAAAACAACAAGGAGCACAAATATCATTCTCATTCGGTTTTATAAGATGTGCATATCGTTTAACCCCGATTTCATTAGGTTTATCAAAAAAACTTTCAATTTTATCTTCATCTGGAATAGGACATTCGCCAGTTTCAGGATGTGCGGGAACTTTCGAAACCTTACACCATAAACGAGGACAAATATAATAATTCATATTATCTTTTTTACTGCCATAATAAAGTTCATTATCGACATAATAGGTGCCATCTTTTATTAATTGGTCTCGCTTTTCTTTGGTAATGACTAAAGGCTGACTTTTCTTTTGACATTTAAATCTTGAATAATTTTCAGTAAATAAATCTTTATCAGTGTTTTGCAATAAGGTTATTTTATAACGCTGATTTTCTTTATCCTTGGCAGTTATAGCTCCACCTGATAACGAAGACGAAGAAGAATATTTCAATTTTCCTAAATCGATTTCATCATCTGATAAATCAGGTGTTGAAGGTGGTGATGGTGTTCTTGGTTTAATGACAATCTTTTTCTTGATGGCATCTTTAGGATTAATTTTATCTTGAGCCGAACTAATAATTTTAGATAACCAAAAAGATAAATATTCAAGTTCAACTTTATTAGGAATATTATGAATAATTATTTCAAATCCTGATTTAGATTGTTTAATAACTACGATTGTATGAAGTTTTTGTTCAATGACATCTGCTTTAATTTTCTGTTGTTCCATTTCATTTAAGAAATCGACTTCTTGAGCGATCATTTTATAACCTTCATCTTCAGTAAAATTGAAAGTTAATAATTCATCAATAATTTCTTTAGTATCAACACCAAGAATAAGTCGATTTCTAACATAAATATTATAATCAAAAGAATCAGTAGTAAAATTAGAAGATCTTTTATAAATGAGATTAATAGATTTCTTATAACTGATAGATTTGAATATATCCTGATAACTCGAAATAACCTTTGCTAATTTATCAAGTGAAACATTAGAAATATTTATATTATTATATACCTTGATAGAAACGGGTATAAATCGCAATTTTTCTTGTAAAACAGATTCAAAATATTCCTGAATGGTCTTATTTTTAAAATCGCTGAAAACCATTTTTTCAATGACATCCAAAGTTAAATTTTTCCTTAAATCCAAAATAAAATTGATAGTTATTCGCATATTATCATAGATAGTTATTCGTGCATAACTATTGGAATTGGGGGCTAATAGACAATAACAATTAATACATTTGATTTCATTAATTCTATCAAGATTAGTCCAACTTTTAAGACTTGCATTTGTAATAGAATGATACATATATAATTTATGAACTAAAGTATAATTATCATTGACCCATTGAATATATTGAATAAATTCATTGGTGTTTAATTTGTCAAAGATATCAGACAGAAATTTATAAGAGGTAATTTGTGAAGCTAATTCATATCGATGAATAGTTAAACGATTATCAGTTATCTTATTTTCTTTATTTTGCAATTCAATTAATTTATTAGTTCTTTTATTGAGATCATCAAGAGTTTTAAATTTCTTTTCAGTAAAATAATAAGGATTATTTTTAAGATCTGGAAAATCATCTTCAAAAATAATATTTAAATTATTAAAATAACATAAACCATAATTATATTTATAAATAATTGGTTGTTTAATTATTTGATTATTTCTATCTTTAGATTTTAAAGGATTATTATCATAACCTTTCCATTTAATATCTTCTATTGAAAATAGTAAATAAGGAAATTTAGAATTCCACGCATAAAATCTACTTTTCTTATTGATAGATTGAGCTATTTTAGCTACACCATCATCAATATTATCATCTTCATAAACATTAAATGATAATTTTTCATTATCATTATAATTTTTCCATCGAGTTATATTAATATTTTTTAAAGACATATCTATTTAATTAAAATTATTTATTTTTCTTTTCGTTTAGTGTTATAGAAAATGAATCAAATATCAACTGAAAAAAAAGAAGAATTACAACAACCGCCCCCAACTTATGATAAAATAAAAATATTAATTTATGTTGGTATTGGTATATTAGTTATACTTCTTTTAGTTGTAATAATTGGTTCAATCATTTATTATTTTTCATCTTCATCTTATTCATCAATTGAAACAACTGATAATACAACTATTAATACAAATGTTAATACAACTTCTTCAATTCCTTTATCATCATCATCATCATTTAAACCAATAACAATTCCTTCATCATCATCATTTTCAATGCCTATGATAAAACCTAAAGTTATACCACCTCCTCAAGTTCCTTCATCATCATTTTCAATGCCTATGATAAAACCTAAAGTTATACCACCTCCTCAAGTTCCTTCATCATCATCATTTAAACCAATAACAATTCCTTCATCTTCATCATCAATACCAATAATAAAACCTAAAGTTATACCTGCTATTGCTCCTGCTATTGCTCCTGCTATCGCTCCTCGCGTTCCTCCTCAAGTTCCTTCATCATCGCCATTATCGACATCATCATCATTTAAACCACTTGCTGATAGTTTCAGTAGTAAAATATTAACAAGTGTTCCAGAAACATATATAAAGAGACCAAATTTAATGTTTAATAATAATAATAATAATATTAATAATTCATTTAATAAAATAGCAAATAATTCTTATAATAATAAGATATTAAATAGAGGTAAATATATGTCATCTTTATTTAAAAAAGGAGGTGGATTTATGAAACGATTTAAAAGATTCGGCTAATAGGAATAATAAAAATGCAAAGAATTATTCAGATATCTGATGATTTATTTTGGGGATATAATATGATAGTTGAAGTAGATAAATATAAATCATTTGAGGAATTGGGAGTTTTGATAAAAGATGATTTAATAAAGATGCTTAAAATGAATAATTTGCAAATTCTGAAAGAAAAAGCTGAAAGAATGAATTTACATAATCATAGTTATGAAACTTATGAAGAAATGTTAAAAGAAGTTAATAAAGAAGCAACAATTATTTATCTATGTGGTCATTGCTAAAAAAATAATTATCTGATATATTTATAAGTCAAATAAACACCTAATACAAATCCGATTAAAATAAAAAAGAGATATTTAAGAGAAAAATAACCAATTATAATAATTAAAATAATAAATAAAATATAATTATAAATATCAACAGTCATTCCCGTTATTCTTCTTTTGTTTTTATATGGATATTAATTTATGATGTCCTACCCGAAGTTCAGTATTAACAACAATAGGAACACCAGTTTTTTGAATATTTTTGCAGAAAGCGACATCTTCAGAGCAAATATCTCTTAAAATAGTTCCTTCATCACTAATAATCTCTTGCAAATCTGCATTAAAATAGGGATAAGTCATTTTTCGCAAAACATCACGACGCATAGCAAAGAATCCCATACCGCTATAATTAACGGACATATATTTAAGACCGGTTTCTTGTTTCCATTTTTCGACAAACTCGGGTGTCAAAAATTCGAAAGTGCCATTTTTGACAAAAAAGTCAGTATTCCATTCTTTAACAATCGCATAATGAGCTAAATCAGCCATTCTATACATACCACTGACTACTGGATGAATATCAGTAGCCTCAATTAAATCAATTAATTGTTGAGGAGTAAAAATGATATCACTATCAATAGTTACCCAAACATCAAAATCAAGATTGTTAAAAGGTTTCTGTTGAATTCCACGAAGAACATCAAGACCCAAAGTTTGCATTCGTGCAAATGTTACATAAGAACTTACACCGGGACTGATGATGATATCATATTTCTGAGTTTCCCATAGAACATTTAAAGCACTTGTCCAAGAAACTAAGAATTTAGAACTGAAATGATCACCCGGAATAGCTATCGCTATTTTTTTCTTAGGTTGTTTAACAACTACAGGTTCTGTTATTTCATTCATTTCAACGACTTCTGGACTACTCATATTTATATAAAGAAAAGTATGTTTTATATTCTTATATCATTTTATAAATAATTATATAAAAAATAGAAAAGATTATTATTAGAAAATGAATTCATCTGAAGTTGTCCGCAGTTATGGCCTCGAATTAAATGAGACTAATAATTATGGAAAACAGCCTTCAAAAGTCCAATTACAACTTAAACCCCATCAATTAACATCTTTATATAAAGCAATTGAAATGGAAAATAAGGGACAATTAAATTATAAAATTAATGAGCATTATTTTTATAGTAATAATTATAATCAATATACACGACCTGTTCCTCGCCATTTTGTATCATTAACGGCGAATGATTCGACAATTGATTTAAATGTGTCTACAAACATTGGAATTCTTGGCGATAAAGTAGGATATGGTAAAACACTACTTGCTTTATCATTGATTGCTGCAAATGACACCAGTAATATTTATATAAATCCAAATTTTCTAAAGACACATAATACAGATGATTTTAGTTATAATTATTTAACAATTACTTATAAAAATAAATTAATTTGTCAAGAACCACAGATAATTAATACAACTCTGGTAGTTGTTCCAAGAGGTCCCGTTTTTGTTCAATGGGAAGAAACGGCCGCAAAACATACAACATTAAAAGTCTTATCAATTACTAATTTAAATTTTATTAAAAATAATATTCCTAAATTTACAGGTGATAATGTAAAAGAATTAGTTGATTATTTTGAATCATTTGATTTAGTCTTGATTAAGAATACAACATTAAAAGTTTTATGTGATTATTTAACTGAATTGCCAATAATTAAAAATTGGAAAAGAATTATTATTGATGAGGCACACGAGATTGCCTCAAAAATGCCATATCACATGCAATATCATTATGCGTGGTTAATTTCAGGGACTTATACCGATTTATTAAAAAATACAAATGCATCATTTTATACACTCGGAATGAGAAAACTTTTAAATGATAATTTAATTAATCTTGTATTGGTAAAAAATAGTGAAAGTTTTATTAAAAGTAGTTTTGACATTCCAGAACCAATTGAAAGATTTTATTTATGTAAATTACCTGCAGATTATTTAATTGCTCGAAAATTCTTAAATTCATCAGTTATGGAAAAGATAAATGCAAATGATTTCGCAGGTGCCATTAGAGAACTTGGAGGTAAAAATGAAACCGAAGATAATATCATTGAATTAATTTCAAAGGAATTGAAAAAAGATTTGAAAAATAAGGAACGAGAAAGGGCATATATCAATGATTTAGATATTAATGATAATGATAAGGAGCAAAAATTGAAGAAATTGGATGTAGAAATTGAAGTTCAAATGAGTAAGATTGCAGATTTAACGGAAAGAATTAAATCACTTTCCACTGATAATTGCGTTATTTGTATGGATACTGTTAAAAATCCAATTATGCTTGAATGCACTCATTTATTTTGTGGTGGTTGTATTATGAAATGGATGGATAAGAATAATAATTGTCCATATTGCAGAAATCCGATTGCGAGTTATAATAAATTGATTGCGATTGTAAATAAGACAACAACGGCAACAAATGAAGAAACAGATAATGAATTTTTATCAAAAGAAGATAAATTCATTTCTATCATTAATAAGAATCCTAAAGGTAAATTTTTAGTATTTACTAAGAATGATAATGGATTTGAGAATATTAGAAATAAAATGACTGAAAATAAAATAACTTATGAATTTCTAAAGGGAAACACACAACATATGATGAATGTTTTAGATAGATTTAAATCAGGAGATGTGAGAATCATTTTATTAAACACTCAATATGCGGGAAGTGGTATTGATATCAATTATGCGACAGATGTCATTATTTATCATTCTATGGGAATTGATAAACAACAAGCGATTGGGAGAGCTCAAAGAGCGGGAAGAAAACAACCTCTTAGAATTCATAATCTATGTTATGAACACGAACTTTAATTTTTTTTATGATATTTATAATTAGAGATATAAATATGAGTTGCTGCAATTCTACATTTGATAATAAAAACTGCCCGCTTAAAATGGAGGACGGACGAACATTCACAAATTACCAGCCACGATGTGTTAGAAATGCATTTATTAATAAATTATTAACTGAAAATAATATAACAAATTCAAGTTATGAACAACGCTTATTTTTACAAAAAAATTCTGAAAGAATAATAGAACAAGAACGACAAAATATTTTAAATCAATTATTGCCGTGTATTCCGTGTAATCGTGGGGAATTAATAAATGAAAAACTTCTTGAAATGGAGAATAAGAATAATATTTATTGTGACAATGTAACTTGTTATACTAAAGAAACTAATTATCAAGGTTTAGGCACTACAAAATCTTTTTAAATTTATTATAAATATAATAGAGATAGAAAATGGAAATTATAGCAATTACTGATGATAAAATTAATTGTCGTGTATTTCGTGAAAATGATTTTATGATTATTAAAGGTAATTTAAAAAACCCATCTAATTATACTAAAAAAGTAATTGCAGCACCTAATCCACCTGATAAGCGTTCATCTTATTCAGGTTCTGGATTACCATTTCCTTGTCAAGAAATAGCATTTGAAAAAACAAAGAATTATTATGAAATTAGTAATACTGGGGCAATTGATATTAAATTTACTTTTCCTAATTCATATTATAATGCAGAAGGAACCATTAAAATTTGTTCTCCCTTTGCTTTAATACTCGATGATAAAAATTATATTTATGAAACAAAGGATTTAAATCCCTTAAAAACTCTTCGCGATAGAGTAAGAGGAAGTCCTTATTTTTATTCTTATAAAGATTTTGAATTACCTGTTGCTGATGCCGAAGACACTATGAGAAATTATAGCGAAGCTAAACTTAAATTTAATATAGCTTAATTTCATTTCATTTTTATCATTTCTTAGAAAGAATCTTACTTAAGCGTCTGAGTTCATGGGCAATAGCTCCTAAATGAGTCGCTACATTATTTCCCTCTTCATCTACTAAAAAATTCTTAAGTAGTTCATATTGAATAATAGTTGGGTCAAATTCATCATCTTCATCGTCGTCATCATCGTCTTCGTCATCCTCATCTGATTCTTCTTCGTCATCGTCTTCTTCATTCTCAGCTCGTTCTTTAAGTTCTACCTTCTCGTCTTCGGATTCGTCTTCTTCCTTATCTTTAACTTCTAATTCCTCTTTTTCAGAACACACACTATTTTTATCATCGTTTGAAGACATTTATTTTTATATGGTTTTAAATATTAAATTAATTCTTATATAATTTTAAGAATATAAATGTATATTAAACTTTTAGGATTTTTTTTAGGTTTTTTAATAACATTGATAATCATTAATTATATTTCTATTCAAAAATTAAAAGTTGAAACATTTGATGTTATAAATCCTATTATGATGTTTCCAAGTGGTAGTGTCACACCTGCTGGCGTAGTTGCAATGGCTGCACCACCGGCACCTGTAGCTCCTGTAGCTCCTGTAGCACCTGTAGCACAGGTAGCACCACAAGCAGCAGTAATAACACCACCAGTATCTGGAGATTTATTAGATGCTAAATTTATACCATACAAAGGTAATAAATATATGTCAATAAATACATTTACAGATATTGATTTAATTTCAAATTCTGAAAGAAGATGGTATGAATCAGATGTTGATAAAACAAAAACAAGAGAAATAACTGAAAATATGCATCATTATTTTACATTTAATAATACATTAAATTTGATACCTAATGAGATAAATAAAAGTGGATCAGTTGGTGCTAATTTAAAGTCAATTCAATTAAACGGGCCGAAAAGTTTTTATTTTGCAAATAATCGAGATACTAATGAAGTTTCAGAATTTACAGTAATAATTAGTGGAAAAATAAAAGAAGTTGTCGAAACTAATAATATCTTATTTGAGATGACCGGAAACACTGAAACGATTAATGCTAAAAATCTTGATTATTCACCGTCAATTATAAATATAAATCTAATTAAAATACCTAATGGTAATTTTGATATCAGTATAACAATTGGAAATGTCGTTTATAAGGGTTTAATTTCAAATATTGATAAAAATACAATACTATTGACTGAATTTACAATAATGTGTTTAATATATACATCAACTGAAATAACCTTTTATTTAAATAGACAAAAATTTACATATAAGAATACTGAAACTTTTAAAGTAAAATTGGGTTCAACACCGGTTATTATAAATAAAAATGGTTTAATCAATATGGATTTATATAATTTCATTTATTATAAAACATTTATTCCAGTAGATGAAATAAATAAATTCACTAAAAATACTTATTATTATTTATCTGGATTAGATTTTTCAACTTCAAATTGCAAAGGTTCTATTACTCAAGTAGTACCTGTAGAATATCAACAAGTTACTATGTTAGAGAATCGAATAAAAGAATTAGAATCACAATATATTAAAACATTGGAACAAAAAACAAATGATTTAATAAATTCAAAACTTAGTAATCCTATATCAAATATTAAACCCTTATCTTATGATAATAATCATAATAATCATAATAAATTACCATTAAATACGGATAGAATAACAAATGATATCGCAGCAAAAGGTATTAAATTAATGAAAGAACAATCATTTAAAGATAAATATTTTGGCTGGTTATTTTAAATATTCGTTTATATAATCGATATAAACATATAATTTTTAAGTAAAGATAAGATGAATGATTTATTAGAAGTAAATTATAATAATAAAAAACAAATAACTGGCACGGATTTATTATTTAATAAAAATAAGATTAGCAGTGAAGTGGCTTCTTTATCATCTTCTTCTTTATCATCTTTATCGAGTATTTCAAGTAATAAAAGTAATAAGAATAAGAATAAAAATAAAAAACCTAAATTTGAAAATGATAGCGATGATGATGACAATAAGTCTTCTTCTAAATTTAAACCTCAAAAGCAAGTGAAAGTTTATAAAAGCTTAGATGATGACGATGATAATGACGACGAAGATGATGATGAGGTTATGAATGAAAAAATTAAACAATATCAAATGAAAAATAATAAGAGTAAAATTACTAATATTGATGATGAAGAAGAAGACGATGAAGAATCAGGAGACGAAGAAGAAGCAGAAGGGAGTGATGATGGATCAGAAGAAGAGGAAGGAGAAGATGAAGAAGAGAGTTTAGCATCAAATAATAGTTCAAGAGTTGTAACAAAAAAGAGAGATATTATAAAAGAAAAAAGAGAGATATTATATCAATTAAATAGATTGGAAGCAAAAGGATATGTAATACCAAATACCTATAATATGCAAAGTGATATAAATGAGATGAAACAAGAATATGATAGAATTGTGAGAGATAAAGAGATTGATGCCAGTGTGCGATTTCAACGAAAGATGTTGATGGGTTTTGTGACAGGAACCGAATATTTAAATAATCGTTATGATCCATTTGCAATTAAATTAGAAGGATGGTCTGAACAAGTGCATGAGAATATTAATGATTATGATGATATTTTTGAAGAATTACACGAGAAATATAAGGCTAAGGGTAAAAAGATGGCTCCAGAATTGCGTTTATTTGTTAGTTTAACTGGTAGTGCGTTTATGTTTCATTTAACTTCAAAGATGTTTAAAGAAAGTTCGATTCCGGGGGTTGAAGAGGTATTTAAGGCAAATCCGGAATTGATGAAACAATTTCAGAGTGCGGCAGCAAAACAATTCGTATTTAAAAATACTGGTATTGACACATCCCAACCACAACAAAGACAGACAATGGGAAATTCCAATAATAATAATGGAGGTGGCGGTCTATTTGGAATGATTGGAAATCTATTTGGAGGACTCACAAATAATATGCAACAACCAACATCACCAATGATGAATATGAATATGAGTCATAATAATCAACAATCACAATCACAAAGAGAGATGATGAATTCGATTAATAATGTTCATAATAAAATAAAACCACATTTAGATGAAGATAATAGAATTGAAACTTTATCAATAAGTGATGAAGAAATAACATCTATTATTGAGGATGCTACTGATGTTAATTTATTAAAGAAATCAGTTAGAGGAAAAAATAAGAGAACTTTGAATATTTAAATTTAATAATCAGGGTTTAATAACTTACGGGAACGACGACTTCCAATTTTGCGAAGTTCATTACTTGCTTGATTTATATAACTTTTAACATCAGCTACTTCTTTTTGTAATGCCTTTGGTATTTTAGACAATGAACCAATGGGATCTCGGATGGCGTCGCGGGCACTGTCACTATTTTCATTAACAGTTTTAACGACTGTAAATAAGACGGAGAAGATAGTAATAGTAACTACACCAAGGATAAATAAAATGACAAGGAGAACTAATTCAATGAGGGAACCAACCATTATAATTTCACGACGCATATCAACAGAACATTTACATTTTTCATCGACTAAATAGCGAGTGTAACGGAATACAACATAAATATAATAGATAAATACTAAGACGAATATTAAATCAATGAATTTATATAAAAATACAAGGTTGGGTCCTACAGTATTTTTAATGGTCTCTTCAGGTACAAAACCAGTGAATATTAAATAAATGATAGCAAATAAAGTAAAACCTTTGATAAAGTTATTATCACGAGTCATTGCACAAGCACATCCTTTTTCTTCAAGAGAAGTAATATAAGTATATACAAGCACTAATAAAATGACTATTAATAATGAGTATAGTAATTTTACCACATAAGAAACATTAAAATTCATTATTATTATTCTATCTTAATATAAATATTATTTTCTTGGATTAATAAATACTTTTCTTTCCATAGGTTTAAGAAATGGAACTTTGAAATATTTAAAGATATCTTCTTCACTTTTCATAAGAGGTATTTTGCGTTTATTTTCAGTTCCTTTTAAGCCATGTTCGCTTAAAGAAAGATTGAAATATTCTCTTACATAATTTCTGAAACCAACATTAAAATCAGCAGACCCAGTGAAATATAAGAGTGAATAATAATATTCTTCAGGAGGTGCTATTAAGATGTCAATACGTCTGGCTGGTGAATTCTTGCCAATTTTAACGATTCCCATAAATTTATGCTTACCTAATGCTAAAGTTTCTAAAACATAACCATTACTACTAACATTACTGATATAATCTTTAAGATTAAATTTGGGATTTTCCATTATTATTAAATCGATATCACCCATTGAATCTAAACCTCTGCGATATGAACCCACAAATTCAAAAGTTAATTTACTATTACTACTAATCAATTCATTTTCAAGTAAAGTCTTATGTTTAATATACTCCTTTAATGGTATTCTTTGTTTTAAGTCATCATAATATTTCAAACCGATCTTTTGTTTTTCATTTAAAAACTGTTGATTTTTCTTGAGCATTTCGAGGGAAGTTATACCTTTAGAAATGAGATCATCCGCTTTTGCAGGTCCGATTCCATAAACATCTTTAAGTGCTTCTTTAAAATAATAAATTTCATCTTTGATTATATTTATTTCTTCATACTTGATAAGTCCGGTTTCAATCAATTCTTTAACCTTTGCTTTTATCTTTTCACCAGCTTTAATATTTTTTTCAAAATCTTCAAATGTATAAATAGGAGTCTTATATCCATATAATTGAGTCAAAACATTTGAATATGCCTTTACTCTATAAAACTCATTCTTTTGTAATAAGAAATTTTTAATTTCAGTCAAATGTTGAATAATTTCAAATTTAAAATTTTTCTTTTCTGTTTTTTTATTATTACTTTTCTTTTTCATTAATGCTTCTAATACTTTTCCAATAGTTCCTGATTTTAAAACACAACGATTAGTCTTAGGATTTAAAATCTTATTTGGGGGACAAGTTTTTAAATTATTCATTAACGTTAATCTAATTAATCTTAATATTTTTCTGTTATTTTCATTAGTTTAAATTTAGTGGAATATTCAAGACCTTCTAATTTATAACTTTTTATTTTATCAACTATTTTAATATCATTTAAATATTCTAAAATAATTAATATTTGGTCTAATAAAAATTCAGTTATATGTTTATATTCATTCTTTTGAATATAGATATCAATGGTATCACTCAAATTATTTGAAATGGATTTAAGGAAATCATCTTTATTTAATTTGCGATTAATGATGATCAATGCTTTTAAGATAGAAATGTTTTGTTTTTTATTTTTGATAAATTTGCAATAATTATCATAATTATCATTATTATATAAAATTTTATTATCAATGATAAAAGTTTCATTAGGTATCCATTCATTTTTATTAAGATAGTTATCAGAATAATTATTTATCTGATGATTGACAAATGTTTCGGGGAATAAATAGAGAACATCTATATAAATATTATTCGACGATATTTTAATAAAATTTATCAATATTTCAAATAAGATGTTTAATTTGGGTTCATCAAAAGGTTTAATGAAAACAGTTATTTTATTATAAATTATTTCTTTATTAATATCTGTCAATTTATTCAAAAATGCCGTAAATTCCTTTTTATATTTAACATCTGCATCAAGATCTATCAGTAATACATTCGGTCGTCTTCGATGATTATTTGATGATGAATATGAAGAAGAAGACGAATATTTATTATTTTTCTTTTGAGACGCAATAATCTTCTTTTTTTCCCATAAACTCTTTGCGTCATAATTGGATATAAAGCAATTATAATTAGAAATAAGTTCATTTGCTTTTCTTTCTAAACCTTCATTTGCGAAATTTGTATGATTATCATAAATTTCCTTAAATACAGATAAAGGAATTTTGATTATGCCCAAATCGAAACTATTATTACTATCCATTTAATAAAGATCATTATAATTCTTTAAATCTTAAAAAATTAATTTGTATTATTTTAAAAACAAATAAAAAAATAATGATTATTTATATTTAATATACATAATTGGCAAAAGTCCAAAAATGAACGTCACGTCAATGGTTCTTTCTGAAAGCACTGAGTATTACAACAAAGAGATGGGTTATTTATTCGCAGGTATTGTGTTTGCGTATTTCTTTATTTGCTGTTGTTGTATCACTTTCTATCATTGGTATCAGCGGAATCGTAGGTTTATTAGGGTTGATGCAAATCAGCCAATAGTAATTACTTATCCTCCGCCGATTTATCGAGAGAAAACGATGGAAGTCATAATTGAGCCGATGCCACACGCTCCTTGATTAAGAATAAGAAAAAGACAGATTAATTTTTGTCTTTATTTTATTTTAATTATTGATTTGATTCAAATTCAACAATTCGTTCAATTAATTGTGCTTTAGTTCCTTCAGTTGATAAATTATATTCTGTGCATTTATCTTTAAGTTTGTCTAAATTAAATTTAAGTAATTTCTTTTTATTACTTACACTTACAACTGATTCTTTATCATCCGCTAAAACCTCTTTTTTTAAATCAAAGATAGGTTCTTTAACTGGTTCGACTGTTGATACATCATTAGATTCATTATCTTTGGCAACAATTTTATCAATATCGATGATATCGGCAACTTCAGACATAATCGGGTTTTGTTCTTTTTGATTATCTGCAAATATATTATTCATAATTATTTCATTTAAACTAATATCATAATTGGGTAATACTTCATCTTTATTCATTGGTGTATTTTTAATTACTCGTTTGTTGCAATCATTGGAAACTGGACAATTGCCACCTCCGCAATATTCAATTTCCATTTTACATAACTTATCTTGAATTATATATAATTCAGTTTCTAAGATAAATGTTTTATATATGACATAAATGAGCAAACAAACGACAAATAAAGCAATGAAATAAAAAACAAAATTATTGAAATTTAATAGTAATTTATAAATCATATCTTAAATTCTGATTACATAATTTGTTTTTAATTTCAATCGCACTATTAATAATCTCATCATTAAATTTTTGTCTTTTTAATAATTCTATAGCAATCGTTTGTTTAGATGCACCCCTATTTATCTTATAATCAAATAAATAATTATCTTTATTCTTATCATCTTTATTAGCATTTACTGATAAATTAATGAATTTATTATCAGTTTCACCAAGTGAAATGAGATTGTGAAAGTGAGTTGTTATTATTGTAGTTATTCCATCTAATTTACCCAAATATTTGGCGATTGCATAAGCTACTGACATTCCCTCAATTGGCGGTGTAGAATGCATCGGTTCATCAAGAATAAATAAACCTTTCTTTTTTTCTTTAAAAAGATTATTTGCAATAACAATCATTTTATTACAACAATCTGTTTCAGCTTCGAAATAGGATTTTTGCCCAACCTCATCTTTGACACGCATAAATGAAATGATTGCATTATATAAAATGATATCTGCTTTTAAGGCATTTACGATTCCGAAAGTCTGCGCTAAAATAATATTAGAAGCGATTGATTTGACATAAGTCGTCTTACCACCAGCATTTACACCAGTAATAATAATATTTTTATTTAAATTAACAGGGTTTAATACTTGACTATTATCTAATAAAGGATTACTTATTCCGATTATTTCTGTTTTGTCTGAATAATTGGGAATGCACCAATAATTACTTCTTTTTAATTTAGAAATAACATTGATAACATCGAGAATATAAACGACTTTAAGAATAATAAAAATCGCCTTTTTATATTCATCATCTTTCCATAATTTATAGACGGTTGAAATGTCATATTTAAGACCATTTAATTTATCATAAGCATAATTAACATCATTTTCATTTAGATTATAAATATCAAATGGTTTCCAAATAAAATTTGATCGTTTGATTAAGATTAAAGAGGTTTTGATAAAATCGACGAGACCTTTAATTTTAAAAAGAAGTTTTTCGCGCACTTTATATGAAATATAGGAGATAACAAAAGTTTGATAAATACTATAAATATAAATAAATATATAAATAAGGAAACTGACTAATTTAAAGAAATCTTTTCTTAAATTACCTGAAGGTTTTAATAACATTTTTAAGAATTGAAATAAAATTTCTAAATATTTAGAAAAAGATAAATTAAGATGCATATATTTATTAAGGTAATAATAAGGAGTTATAATAATTGAAATTGGATAAATGGCACAACTGCAAGGAATAAACAAAATTTTATATAAATGATAACTATCAAGAAATAGTCGATAGTAATTTAAACGATTAATAAGATAATTAGAGGGAAAAAGTAGATTAATGGTTGAATCATCTTCAATTTCTTTTTTTAAATTCATAATCCATAAAATATCTTTTTCATTTTCTTTTAGAATTTCTAATTGATAATTAAAGATTTCAAAGGTTGTATTTTGTCTATTAATCAACAATTCTTTATTATTGATAGGATTCTTAATAATCTTATCAATAAC
>Ga0172373_10006415_pt1 | contig 15623 bp, 16 predicted proteins | sample Lak10m_2_FD_114546 | JGI IMG/M metagenome (GOLD analysis project Ga0172373, IMG submission 114546) | Freshwater microbial communities from Kabuno Bay, South-Kivu, Congo - kab_092012_10m | ecosystem: Environmental > Aquatic > Freshwater > Lake | place: Democratic Republic of the Congo...
TTATAGTTATTGCTTTTGTAATTTTCTTGATCATTCGTTCCTTTGAGGCGATGAAGCGGAAAGAAGTGCGTGAAGAAGCAGCCGCCGAAGCCAAGCCTGATCCTCAAGAGCGTTTGACCCTAGCTGTTGAGCGTTTAGCAGAAGTGATGGAATCCAAATAAATTACCAAGTTTATAAGGTTGTGTCCTTGCGGGGTGCAACCTTATAAACTTGGTTTTGCGATTAATTCATCCATCTACTTAAAATATAAGTGTCCGCAAAGCAGACACTTATATTTTTGAGACAGATATCCCTACTGCCTGCATATCATGCCATTTAGACAATTCAGCCACAAAATTTACTGCTTGCGCTCTCTCTTACTTTTAGGAATTGCTATTGGTCTCAATGCTTGCTTTAGTCAAAATAATGACAAAAAAACGGAAGTAGATAAATCCCCTGTCCCTATTTTCTTATTTGTTCAAGCTTCTCCTGATGGCAAGACAATTGAAGGAATTGTCCCTTCCGACTTGGTAGAGCAGTTTGGCAGTTTAGAGCGGGTAATTCAATCAATTCCTGTAGGCAGTAAATTTTCGTTAATCCAGTTTGGTAAGCCACTTGGCATGTTTCAAGTAAGTGCATTACGTGGCTCCGAGACTTTTGGAGCAGTCGCCAGTTTTAAGGTGCAAGCACCAGCCGACAATGAGAAAAATCAACCGACCAAAAGCTTTGATCCTGCCATCTTACGCCAGCCTAATTTAACAATTGTGGCAAGCGATCGCCTAATTCCTTCAAGCGATCGCACCTACTTTTTTAACTGCCCCAGCAAAATCCAACCCCTAGTACTAGAAAAATCACGTAACTTGTTTTTAAAGCTTGGGGCAAATCAGTCTTCAATTTCACGGGTAGCGATCGCCTCCCTCGTATGTGCAGATATCGATGGCGACAATCAGCCTGAAATCATTGCAGGTTTGCGCCTTGATAACCCAATTCGTCCCGCAGGATTTGATCCCCAAGAGTGGAAAGAGTTTTTATCCCGTTCAGCCCTTGAGCGTCAGGAGTACAGCATGTTAATCATGCTAAGAAAATCAGCAAATGGAGATTGGGCTTCAGAACCAATTTTGACCCATACTAGATCGCTCTCCTACATTAACGACAGTGTGAGCAGCTATGCTCTCTATGGCATCCAAGAGCTAAATGGCGATCGCTATCCCGAAATAGTTGTCCAAGAAATTGGCTTAAACTCACTTGATGTGCGCGTATTTACCCCCACAGTCGATGCACAAAGCAAATGGCAATGGCGCAGTTATTACCAAAATCAGAAATCACTAAATATTGTTCAATGAATCACCCCGCCCCAAGCGGACGGCGGATCAAATTCATTTTTATCAGAATATAGCTCTTTTCAAGCAAGCCATATTTTTCCTTTTTCCTTTTTCCCTTTTCCTTTTTTAAATATGCCCCCAGAAAATTCACTAACTTACCCAGTTCTCTTCAAACAAGTACAAATTCTTGATACAGCCTCATCATCAAATATTTCTGAAACTTTAGCCGATGTTTTTGTTGATGGCGATCGCAAAATTCATCTCGACTTTGATCAATCCCAAATTCCAGAAAACATCAACATTGACCTACGTTCAGGTGTCATCCTAGGCGCAGGGCTAATTGATCTCTATAGCATTAGTTGTGAGCCTGGGCATGAATCTACCGAAACGATATCAGAATTAGTGCAAGCAGCAAAAAATGGAGGGTTTACGACAGTTGGCATTTTGCCGAATACCCAACCTGCGATCGATGATATTGCTGCTCTAGAGTTTTGGCGCAATGTGCAGCAAAAACACGGAAATACGCTGCAACCTTGGGGGGCAATCACCAAAGGGCTAGAAGGCAAACAACTCACCGACATGGCTGAGCTAGCTGATTCTGTAATTGGCTTTACTGATGGCAAAGCAATTAGCAATTTACTACTTGTGCGGCGTGCGATGGAATATATCAGACCCTTAGGCAAAGTGATTGCGCTTTTCCCGCAAAACCTTGACCTCGCAGGTGGTGGCGTAATTCGTGAAGGTAAATGGTCGATCCAATATGGCATGACTGGCTATCCTGCCGCCGCCGAGACTACAGCCCTTGCTGCCTTAATTGAGCTAGTACGTCTTACCAAAGCACCCACTCATTTCATGAGACTCTCTACCGCCCAGAGTGTAGAACTAATAGCCCAAGCCAAAAATGATGGATTACCTGTAACAGCTAGCACCACTTGGTTACATCTTTGTCACTGCGATCGCGATTTAGAAACCTATGACCCTAATCTCCGTCTGATGCCACCTCTTGGCAGTGAAAGCGATCGCCTAGCGCTAATAGCAGGTATCAAATCAGGAACCATCGATAGCATTGCGATCGACCACACTCCCCGCGCTTACGAAGAAAAAGTTGTACCTTTTGAAGTGGCTCCCGTAGGAGCGATCGGCTTAGAGTTTGCCCTTCCCATCCTCTGGCAAAACTTAGTAGTAACAAAGTTACTAACTACTCGTGAACTTTGGCAAGCCCTTAGTGCTAGCCCAGCTAAAACGTTAGGACTCGCACAACCCCAACTCGCAACTTTTTTTGAGCCAAGCTTAGAATGGCTAGTTACAAATAATGCGATCGCATCTCAATCAAGAAATAGCAATTATATGGGGCGATCGCTCACAGGTAAAGTTCTCTAATCGAGAAGCCTCCTAATCTCTCCCTAGCAAATAAGTGTTGTACAGCTTTATCTTCTAATACATAGAGTACAAAGCATCGTATTTGTTATTTGGAGAGAAGAGAGTAAGCAGGAGCTTCTTAGTTAGAGAACTCTTAGGATCGTGGGGATACTATGCAAAGTAGTTAAATTGCGGATAGTGGCGATCGCCTGCTGAAAGTTAAACTCGCTAACCTTTTGGGTGATCACTACAATTTCAGCTAACCCATCATGACTAGTGTTTTTTTGTAAAATTGCATTCAAGCTTACGCAATGCTTGCCAAAAGTAGACCCCAGATCACCGATCACCCCAGGCTTGTCATGGGTTAGCAGCCGCGCATAGAACTGATTTACGGTGTTTTCAATTGGGGAGATTTTGGCATAATGCTCATGAGAGCAGCCCATTAATTGATTCACTTGATTGGGCATAGATTTCAGAGCCGCGACAACATTGATGATGTCGGCAACTACAGCGCTAGCAGTTGCGCCTGCACCTGCGCCAGGTCCTGAAAACACAACTTCACCGATGGGATCGCCTTCAATACGAACAGCGTTGGTGACACCATGAATATTTGCAAGGGGATGTTGAATAGGGATCAGTGTAGGGTGCACCCGAATTTCTAGATCAATGTCATTTTGGTTGTCGGTACGCCGCGCAATTCCTAAGAGCTTAATCGTAAAGCCTAACTCTTTGGCATAGCCAATATCAGCACTAGTGATCGAGCGAATCCCCTCTCGGTAAATATCCTCAAGTTTGACGCGATCGCCAAAGGCAAGACTTGCCAAAATCGCCATTTTATCGGCTGCGTCATAGCCATCGACATCGGCAGTAGGATCGGCTTCTGCATAGCCTAATTGTTGGGCTTCGGCAAGGGTTGCGTCAAAATCAGCCCCCTCAAAAAACATGCGGCTAAGAATGTAATTAGTTGTGCCGTTTACAATTCCTGTCAGCTCACTAATGCGATTACCACCTAGACTTTGCTTGAGCGCTTGGATTACGGGAATGCCACCACAAGCAGCCGCTTCCAACATTACATATACGCCTTTTTGTTTAGCGGCGGTAAAAATTTCATTGCCATGTCTAGCAATTACAGCCTTATTAGCGGTAACAATATGTTTGCCATTGGCGATCGCCTTTAATATCAAACTTTTAGCTGGCTCGATCCCGCCAATTACCTCAACTACAACATCGATAGTGGGATCACTTACTATGTCAGCTAAATCGTCTGTGACAATGCTGGAGGAAATCGCCACATCACGCTGCTTGTCTAGCGATCGCACACCTACCCGCGCGATTTCGATATCAGGTAGCAGGGGATGACGACCCGCAGGGTCTTGGAAAATTTTGGCAACACCTGTGCCAACTGTTCCTAATCCGAGAAGTCCAACTTTATATGTCACAGTCTTATTTTTTTGATTTTCGTCGATTTTAATTAGCTTTTATTGTAGTTTTTTTGGGGACGCGATGAATCACTGCATCTGTATACAGTGGTTTGCGCTGACTTAAACTCCAGAAGAAATTTTGAAAATGGTGCAAATCGACACTTTCAAAATTTCCTCTATATACCTTAAAGCCTGAATAGGCTGTAAATGATCGTGAGTTCGATATAGACATGCAAATGTCTAAAAATGGTAAGAATCGCTTGGCGATTCTTACCATTTTTAGCTTTTGTCGAACTGACTTTAAATAAAGACGGCATAAAGATCCGCCTTAATTTATTGAGGTTTAATTAAAAAGGAAGAGGTCGCTATGCAATCTCTTCCTTTGACAAGAATATTAAGTTGAAAAACGAAAAGCAACGGCTACTACATAATCAAAAAACTAATTAAAAAACTTAAGCTGCGATCGCCATCAAAGCCTCTTTATTTGACTCTTTCTGGTTTGATAAATTCAGTGCCATATTTGCGTCCATATCGGCGACTGCAATTTGAGAACAGGGGATCGTATCGGCATGAATTAAACCAGATAAACCATATTCACTGATTTCTAGTAATGCATCTATTGATGCAGCAAATTGGATGCTTTGATTTGGAAATACTACTCTTTCAAAAAAATTAGTGTTAGGTTGAGCTATGCGAATAATTTGCACAGATTCAGTATCATTACGATAAATGCAGATTGATTGATTAAATTGAGATTCTAAGTTGCTGGAAATAATTTTTTGTGCTTGTATATTAAACATTCTGATCACTCGTGAGTAGCCACTAACTTTGCTGGTTAATGATCCCAGAGTAGGGGATCGTCTCATGGCTAGCAGTGATATAGCGCACATATTCCAAGTTTCTTAATGTTTGGGGATCATGTTTTCAATGGTTTGTGAGAATGGGGCACTTTGTGCCCCATTCTCACAAACCATTGAAATTGCGGTTTCTATAGGATTAAAATTTATTGGTTTTTACCTAGGCTAATCCCAAAAATATTATTTAAACGATCTCGTACCCAAGATAAAGCGGCGTATTGAGATCGCTGCAATTCTTCTTCGTTGAGTAATCCCAGACTAATTAATACCTGCTGTCGTTCTGATAATTTTAGAGCAATCTGCTCGCCTAGTTCTTTATGCTCACTGAGCAGCTTTTGTAACTGCTGACGTTCCACCACAAAGAGAACCGTATCCACAGTCAAAGCCCTAACCGTTGCTGTCCGAGGCATACCAATAAGTAGGGAAATCTCGCCAAAAAATTCCCCCTCACTTAACGTAGCGATCGCCTGATTATTTTTCTCAGAAAAAACTTCGACAACACCCGACAAAATAATGTAAAACTCTTCACTAGGATCATTCTCACGACAAATGATTTCACTGATATCAAAATGTTTGCGATAGCCCCTAGCGATCAAAGCAAATAGTTCTACCTCTGTACATCTCTCGAAATAAGATATTTTCCGCAATAAATCACGTAGGCTTTTAGTGCTAATTTCATTACTAGCTGGAGACAGCACTGAATTGGTCTGTGTTGGACTTTGCAACAGTTGATTATCTTCCGAAATTGGTGGTGCAATAATTTGTCTCACTGCTTCAGGATTATGCAAAATAATCTCCCTAGTTGGAAAAGGGATTCGAATGCCTCTAGATCTAAACTCGTAGGCAATCCGAAAATTAATGGAACTCCGAATTGGCTCATTAGCATCAGGATCATCAATCCAGACTAATAGCTCAAATTCCAATGATTCTCTCCCAAATGATTGGAACCAAACTTCTGGCGGTGGATCTGACAATACACGCGGCTCATGCCGAGCTGAAGTTAGCAATGCTTCAGTCAAGACTAATAGATCGGTGTCGTAAGCTACGCTCACTGGGATATGAATACGGCAGGTATGCCCCGCATAACTCCAGTTAACTGTATTATTCTCAATAAAACGTTGATTTGGAACAATTACGAATAAATCATCCTCAGTGCGAATAATAGTGGAGCGAATCGAAATTTTTTCAATTGTGCCTTTGAGTTCGCCAATCTCTACGTAATCACCAATCTTGATAGTTTGCTCGAAGAGTAAAACTAGTCCACTAATAAAGTTGCTAGCGATGTTTTGCAAGCCAAAACCGATCCCAATCCCGACTACGCCCGCAACCACCGCTAGGGAGCTAAGATCTATGCCAGCAGTTTGCAAAATAATTACACTGCTAAGAGTAATCAGGAGATATTTGATAAATACAGTTATTGCTTCTTGCAATCCACGGTTAATCCGAAGTTTAGTCAATAGCGATCGCCTGATAATTTCGCTAATGATTTTGGATACAAAAAAAGCTAAGACAATGAGTCCTAGCAAAGATGCGATCGTGGCGATCGAAAACTTAGTACCTCCAATATCTAAAATTTGAGCTGTGAAGATTTCATGCAGTTTTGTTAATAAAACATCCATCTTTTACTTTAAATTCTCCACAAAAACTCAACCTAAAACTTTTTCAGAAAGCTCTGCATTTATATAGCGCTTTTCAAGCAAGCGAGGTACATAGGTTTGTTTCCCCGCCTTCGGCGGGGAAACAAACCTGTACTTCACTATCCTGATAAAGGCTTAAAGGCTATATAGATGTTTTAAATCGTTTTAGGCTTTTTATTTTGTCTGAAAATAAACCTTTTGAGTAACCTTTTCCAAACCATTCAAAAAAGAGCTATGTTTAGGTCACCCCGATCTAAATATAGCTTTTCATGATCTTACATGATCTCAAATGTAGCTCCAAAATATATTGATCCTAAATGAACGTCAATTCACTATTTTTGAGTTGTATAAACCACCGTGGCATTTGCACTTGGTATTTCTGATTTTTTAAGTTGAATGTTGATCTTGCCTAAACCATCCTCAGTACCAATCCACATTTGTTGATTATGAACAAGCAAATTGATGACTGAACTACTGGGCAAGTTATAAATCGATGATGTAATCGCGCCATTATAGGTATTGGCAAGAACTAACCCATCTCTCATGCCAATCCATAACTCACCATTTTTATGGCTCGCCAAAGCCACAATATCTCGTCCAGTTACAGAATTAATGCGGGCGATCGCTTTATTAGTTTTTGGATTAATTTCAAGCACATTGCGGGGCGTACCTGCCCAAATCTTGCCCGATGGATCTACAGCGATCGCTTGGACAATTTGACCTGATACATAGGGAATCCTTGCGGTAATTTTGGCTGTTCCCGGGTTGATTTTTACTAGTCCATTGAGTGTCCCGACCCAAAGATTGCCAGCATTATCAAACTGCATCACATTGGCGGCTGTCCCAGGTAGGTCGGGCATTCTGGCATAGGTTTCGGCGTTATAAGGGCTGATGCGGGTTAAACCTTGATCTGTCCCGACCCAAATAAAACCTGCTCGATCCATTGCGAGGCTGAGAATTCGGCTGGAAGATAGTTGAATTGCAATGTTTTCAATCTTGCCAGAGCTAGGCTCAATCTGATACAAGCCTGAGGTTGTGCCAACCCAGAAATAGCCACGACGATCTTCTAGTAGGGCAGTAACTGTGGAATTTGGTAAAGAGATGGAGTTAACTGCTGCGCCAGTTCTCTGATCGATTTGCATCAAACCTTGCCAAGTACCTATCCATAGTCTTCCCTGATAATCAATCAGGGTTGAACTAACTCGACTAACTAGATTTGATGCTGGATTACGGGCAAGCCGAATATTTGCTGGTATAGCTGAATTATGCTTGTCAGGATTAATTGCATTGGCGCTGTTAACGACTCCATAGGTCACGGTGCATAAGCTGGCTACAGAAATTAATGTACTGGATAACGCACTGAAGATTTTTTTGGTTGCCAACATCTTTACCACCATCATTTAGTCGCTATTTAAGCTCTTTTAAGCGTCAGATGTTAACACAAGAGATTGCGATCGCCACATCAATTTTAATGTCAGTTTGACGAATGCAAAAAATAGTAAGAATCGCCCAGCGATTCTTACTATTTTTTCAATTTGTGGAGGGAGAAGCTAGCCGCAAATGACTAAAGCCCAAAATAGTAATGGCAGCACGAAGCGCTGCCATTACTATTTTTAAAGGTGGCGCATTGCGCCACCTTTAATTCTATGGTTTTGGCTGTGGAGCTACGGGTGCAGGTGCAGGTATCTCAGGTTGGACTGGCTGAGGTGGTGGCTCTAAGGGAGCAGGTTGTGCTGGCGGCGGTTCTATTGGTGTTGCCACAGGATTGGTAGTTACAGGTGTAGGCTCCGTCCTCACAGGTTCTGTATTATTGACTGGGGCAGGATTACTAGGTACTACTTGTGGAGCAGGAGGTTCCGTCCTAGCGGCTGTTGGTTCGTCGCGTTTGGGCGCAGTTGGTTCTTCGCGGCGATCATTACGATCACTATTTGTTGCTGGACTTGAATTATAAGTAACTTTATTCCGATTTGGATTTTCAGCAGGTTTAGGTAAGTCAGCACGGCGAAACTCAATCGTACTTGCTTCCTTGACCGTCGCTGTCACCCCAAATTCTGAGGTGATTTGCGGTAAACTTGCCAACTGAGTACTAAACCCAAAAATCAAAGCATTATTAGCAATCCGCTTGTCAATACTTTCTTTGTCAATGCGTTTTGGGGCTGAAGCTTTACCATCAGCTTTGATCCTAATTTCTTCGCCTTTGCCAAGAGTGACAATTTCTGATGTGCTTTTGAGTAAGACTGTGACAGTACCATCAAGAGCTATCACCCGCCGATCTTCCGCCGCTTTAGGTGGAATTTCTAGATACACAGTGCCATCGTTGCTATAGATTTCGCCAAAAGGGGTTTGGACTTGGGCTGGAGATTTGCGATCGCTAGCTGCCCAAGCCACTAAGCGTCCAGACGTGAATTCAACTTGGTTTTGCGGTCTGAGGGTTAGGCTGGATTTCCCACCTATTCTGATAATTGCACCACTGCGTAAGGTCACTTGAGCGGTTGAGGAGTCTTCGGTGCTAACGCTTTCATTTACCTTAAGCGGCACCCCCACTGTTGCTGGTCTTGCGGATGTGGCGTTAACATATTTAACGCGCACAGGGAAGTTACGAATTTCACTAATTTCGGCGATCGCTTCGGTCGGTAAAGCCTCAGAACTAAAAGGTTTAGGAGGCTGATTGATTGTGCAACTAGGCAGAGCTACAACCGCTAGAGATAAGACCAAAAGCGGCAAAATTTGCCTAGAGATTTTGAATAACTGCCAACGCTGCATCGTAAATTTTTTGTAGAGTCTACAAAGCCAGTTTTTTTCGCTATACTAGAGAGTCTGGTTAAAACCGTAAATTCTAATGTATCTATATTAGTCCTAACTTCGTTGTTTGACCATAGTTAGTAGTAATTATCCTCATAGCTGTGAGACTGCGCCGTAGCCGCAATCCCTCAGATGTAAATCTATCTTTTAAACGAGTAAGAGTCAAAAGCACATGGCAAAGAGTAATTTGCAGGTCATGCTGACCAAAAATGTTACAAAATTAGGCAAACTAGGCGACTTAGTATCAGTAGCGCCTGGTTACGCTCAAAATTTCCTCATACCTCAAGGTTTAGCTATTCGTGCTACCTCTGGTGTGGTTAAAGAAGTTGAAAGACGTAAAGAAGTTGAGCGTCAACGTTTGATTGCCATTCGCCAAGAAGCAGAAAGCCGTAAGACTGCACTATCAACTGTTGGTGGCTTTATTATTAAGAAAAAAGTCGGTGAAGGTAATGCAATTTTTGGTACTGTGACCGATCGCGAAGTCGCTCAGTTGATTACTGCGAAGTCGATGCTAGAAATCGATCACCGCGACATTACGATTCCTGAAATTAATCAAACAGGCACTTTTGATGTTTCGATTAAGCTTCATGCTGAAGTTACAGCCACGATCAAAATTCAAGTTATTCCTGAATAATTAAAAAAAAGCGGCGCAATGCGCCGTTTTTTTTTTGCAAACGTTCGTAGGGGCAATTCATGAATTGCCCTACGAACGTTTGCCCTTGCGAATGTTTGCAAGTTCGATCGCTAGGGCGATCGCCTCGATCGTACTGGCAGGATCGGCAATACCTTTGCCAGCAATATCAAAGGCTGTGCCGTGATCGGGTGATGTGCGGACAAAGGGCAACCCAATTGTCGTATTAACTGCCCGATCAAAGGCTAAGAGCTTAACGGGAATTAAACCCTGATCGTGGTACATGGCGAGATAAGCGTCATGCCCAAGCGAGATGCGATCGCGATCGTGCCAAGCCTTGGCAGGATTGATCCACATCGTATCGGGTGGAATTGGGTTGGTAATTTGTACGTTTGGGTGTTGCTGCCGATAGCGATCTATAAGTGGCTGTAACCAGTCTCTCTCCTCATGTCCTAGTTGTCCCTGTTCACCACTATGGGGATTGATCCCCGATATAGCAATCTTTGGGCTAGTAATTCCAAAATCCTGTAACAGCGATCGCCGCAGTAATTCTAATTTCTGCTCGATTAACACTGGGGTAAGTTGCTTGGTGACCTCACTTAAAGGAATATGCACCGTCGCGAGCAAAGTCCGAAACACCCATTCTGTATGGGGAGATTTACCCACAAACAACATCCCAAAATCATCAACTTGGCTACGCTCGGCTAATAACTCCGTTTGTCCAGCATAGTCATGCCCTGCTTGTTTCCATGCTGACTTAGCGATCGGTGCGGTAACGATCGCATCAAAATTCCCTGCAAGAGTTTGGGCGATCGCAGCATCTAAGTAAGCAAAACTAGCTGCCCCACTTGCGCGACTGCCAACTCCAAAAAAAATCTCCTCATCAGTGGGGATATCGATAATTTCTAGGCGATCAGGATCAGCTATTCGCAAATTGTCATGATTTCTCAACAAATCATAGGTTTCCATCAGATAGTGGCGATTACCAAAAACCGTGAATGTTGCATCTAGTGCTAATAAATGGCGATCGGCAAGAGATTTTAGAATAATTTCCGTACCAATTCCTGCGGGATCGCCTATAGTGAGTGCTATTCGCGCTCTAGAATTAGACTGAGATTTTGATCTAGAGCTTGTGTGTGCGTTCCGCAGAATATTCATTAAGGCAATTAAGTAATTCTCCAAAATTTTAATACACGCGATAAGATCGTAATCCGCCGTTAGTCCTCTTGACCACAACCAACGATGTCTGTTGATATTTCCTTAGAAACCCTCTGGAATCAAGTTCTCGAACTGCTTGAAAGCCAACTTAGCCGTCCTACTTACGAAGGATGGATTAAGACAGTTGTGGCTGATGAGCTTACGGCTGATCGCTTGACTATTCGCACGCCCTCAATTTTTGCTAAAAATTGGCTACATAAATACTACGTTCAAAATATTACTGATGCAGTCACGGAGATCCTTGGCTATCCAGTAGAAATTCAGATTGAAGCGGCTCCAAGTACTGAACCACCCACTGGTCAGCCCGAGCTAAATCTTAATCTTGATAGTACTGAGGTTAGTCAAGATGGGTTGCTGGAGACAGCGATCGCTGCTGAGGTAGTTCATGCTATGGCGGCAGCAATTCCTACCCCGCTCAATAATGCTCAAAGTCCTCAGTCATCAGATAGCAACGGTCACGCACCACGTCCTAGCAACCTCAATGCTAAATACAATTTCAATCGTTTCGTGGTCGGTTCTACCAATCGCATGGCTCATGCGGCGGCGCTTGCCGTTTCCGAGTCGCCTGGACGCGAATTTAATCCTTTGTTTTTATGCGGAGGCGTGGGCTTAGGCAAAACACATCTGATGCAAGCGATCGCCCATTACCGTCTAGAAATCGAACCGAAAGCAAGAATTGCCTATGTATCGACGGAGCAGTTTACTAATGATCTGATTGCGGCAATTCGCAAAGATAGTATGCAAAGATTTCGGGAACTATATCGCGAGATCGATATGCTGATCGTTGATGACATTCAATTCATCGAAGGTAAAGAATATACTCAAGAAGAGTTTTTCCATACTTTTAATACGCTTTACGAAACAGGTAAACAAATCGTATTAGCTAGCGATCGCCCACCTGCTCAGATTCCCCGTTTGCAAGAACGACTCTGTTCACGGTTCTCGATGGGATTGATTGCAGATATTCAGGTTCCAGATTTGGAGACGCGCATGGCAATCTTACAAAAGAAAGCCGAATACGATCATCTCAAAATCCCTGCCGATGTTCTGCATTATATTGCCGCTAGTTATACTTCCAACATTCGTGAATTGGAAGGAGCGCTAGTGCGAACCGTCGCCTATATCTCGATATCGGGATTACCGATGACGGTGGAAAATGTTGCGCCAGTTCTCAATCCTCCTAAAGAGCCTGTAGAAGTATCTGCTGAGATGGTTTTGAGCGTAGTTACGGAAATGCTAAATATCGATTTAGCCGATCTATTAGGAAATTCACGCCGCCGCGAAATCAGCCAAGCCCGTCAATATGTGATGTATCTCATGCGTCAACACACGAATCTCAGCTTACCCAAAATAGGCGAGGCAGTCGGCGGCAAAGACCATACAACGGTGATGTATAGCTGCGAAAAGGTCGCTCAGTTACAATCAACTGATGGAGATGTCGCGCAGTTGTTAAGGCAATTAAGCGATCGCATCTATCTCGTTGCCCAAACTAAAAATTAATGGATTAAACAGAGAAAAGTGCTATCCACAATTACTACACAAAAAAATATTTTAGTAAGGATAGGCGGCGCTTCGCGCCGCCTATCCTTACTAAAATATTTTAGGACTACCAAATTATGCAGATGATTGATTTTGCTGTAAATGGAACTTTAATGCGAGGACTAGAATTAAATGGGAACTTGCAGAAGGTTGGGGCGGTATTTGTAAGAGAAGATGTAACTGCCCCTATTTATAGGCTTTGGACGATTGGCGATCGCCATCCTGCGATGTTACGTGTTAGCGAAAATGGTCAAGCGATCGCCTTAGAGATCTGGTCAGTTACTCCCGATGCGCTGGGCACAATTTTATTATCTGAGCCTGCTGGTCTATGTATTGGCAAAATTGTTTTGTCTGATGGACAAGAGGTTTTGGGTGTTCTCGGCGAACCATTTTTATGTGAAGGACAAAAGGAAATCACATCCTATGGTGGTTGGCGAGCTTACACCTCAAGTTAATCCCAAAATCTTTCGAGTATGTTAATGTCAATTCGACGTGGCAGAAATTAGCGAGATACGATTGTTACGCCTAAGACGCGGTTCAGTTTAAAACAGGCTACAAACCGTTGTACGGATTCACGATCTGATTTGATACGTTTTTTCATCACTTTGTAGCGTTTAAGGAGTTCACGATCCCTACCTGCTCCAAATACTGCACACATCCCTGAAAAGCTATTGAATTGTTCGTTGGGTAATAGTCGGCTAAAAATCACATAGCCTGGTTTTGCGGTTTTACTGAGGTTGACATTGATGACTGACAAAGGTTGGTCGGATGAACTGAGTAAATCAATAACTGTCAAACTACTTTCTGTTGGGTTTAGGTTGGTTACTTTAAACAGCGATGTATAAGAAGCCTTAGCTGCATCTAGGTAAGTAATCTCTATCGGTTCTAAATCAGAGCGATCAGCCCTATATCGCTCCAACATAGTCCGACCATTTGATAAGAACTCATGTAAATAGAAATCAATCATAAAGTTAATTTCTTCTTCGCTTTCCAAAAGTAGCTGCTGACCTTGCCCAATGCCTAAAATCCGAATGATTGCAGGCAAGCTTTCTTTCAAACCGTAGGTCTTCGGGATTTCTTCACTAAGCCGCATTCCCACGCTACGTAATTGTTTATATTGATTTAAAAACATTTTTTCAGTACGAAAACTAAGCTAAAAACAATGACTTAATTCTGCAAGGTCTGCAGGTAACACCATGCGTCATCATAGCAAAATGCGATTAAGTCATTCTAGTGCGAGACTCTTCACCAGCGAGTTTGTGCAACGAGCCTCCTGATTTAGATGTAGAAAGGCTAATGGCTCAAATCAGCAATGATAGTGAAGCTTAAACGAAGCACCAGTAACTTGAAATCATTTGGTGCATTTAAATTGTTATGCAGCTTGCGCTAATGCTTGCACATATGCCTGATAGATCTCCTCAGAGAAACAGATGAATAATACTTTCTTAATTGTGTTGTTACCTTTCAGGAATTTTACTATTTCTGCAATAGCAACTTGAGATGCTTTGTCTACAGGATAGCCGTAGATGCCGCAACTTATTGCGGGAAAAGCTATAGTCTCAATCTCCTGCTGTACTGCTAGTTCCAGAGAACATTTGTAGCATGAAGCCAACAACTCAGGTTCGCCATTAAGTCCGCCTCTCCAAACTGGGCCAACTGTGTGAATGATCCACCTCGCAGGTAGATTATATCCGCGAGTTATCTTGGCTTTACCTGTCTTACAACTACTGAGTAAACGACACTCTTGGACAAGTTCAGAGCCAGCCGCTCTGTGAACAGCCCCATCCACTCCACCACCGCCAAGAAGAGAGCTATTAGCTGCGTTAACAATTGCATCAATTTGCAGTTTTGTTATATCGCCTTTAACTATTTCTATTCGGTTCAACATCTTAACTTGAAACCATCCTTCTTCTAATTAAACTTTGCATGGAGAGGAATGCATCTCGCGCTCATTACTCAAAAACTTATCGGTTCCACCTATTTGCAGTGTCTGCGGCATAGCGGCTTAATTGAGCGACAAGATAACTTTTGCTGCCAACTAATGCAACTTCAATATTGTCTGTTCCAATGATGTATTATGCCCCGATCGCTCATCAAAAATTAATCTTTGCGATCGCCAATAATTTTTCACAACTCAACAACGAAGTAATTCATTTTTGAATGTCTAATCTTGGCTAAAAACAGATAAATTAATTAGTCTAAACTCCAGAACCTTTGCATCACCACTCAAAACTTTCATCCATCCGTTACGGCGCAGTGTTGGGCAGCTGCAAACTACTCGGCTCTCGTTAACTCTTCATCAAAGTCATCAACCAGATTTGCTTGACCTTTCCTGTCAACTTCCTGTTTGATTATTCTTTTTGAAAGCTCACGACTAACAATTTTTGCTCGTTCATCGAAAAACTTGTCATAGTCGTCATCCCATATTCCAAAAATATTCAGATCTTCGATTAAGTGAGTCATCATAGTACTGGACAGATCAGGATTTGCACGGAATTTACTCATATATTTTGAGGGTGCTTTTGCTCCAATCTCTCTCTTATTGAGGAAATCATCGACTATCGTGATATTTAAGATGTGATTTATATAAAAAACACCATATTCTTTCGTCTTTAAATACGCTTTTGGGAAAAAGTGATGATAGTTTTTACTATTTGCCTGTTTAAGCCAGTAATTGCTAATGTTTACAATCGCATTATCATTGAAAGACTTGGGTTGCTGATAAGCATATATACACGCGATGTGCAACTAAGAATTAAGCATCAACCAAGTCTTCAAACTGTAAAGGATAGAGAGAGTGACGGTTGAGCCAAAAACACATAGTATGAGCCAGGATTTTACGATTAAGGCGGCTAGAA
>Ga0172373_10006416_pt1 | contig 15620 bp, 5 predicted proteins | sample Lak10m_2_FD_114546 | JGI IMG/M metagenome (GOLD analysis project Ga0172373, IMG submission 114546) | Freshwater microbial communities from Kabuno Bay, South-Kivu, Congo - kab_092012_10m | ecosystem: Environmental > Aquatic > Freshwater > Lake | place: Democratic Republic of the Congo: South-Kivu...
ATATGTATCATCTGGTATTCTAACACTACCAATTCCATTCGGATCAAGGTTAATATTCCCGTCAGTGTTTGTTGATGATATGGTATTTAAATCAATTCTTAAATTATCTACGTTCCACTGATCAACTTTTAAAGATTCTGCTCCAGCGAGTCCACTATTTGCTGCTGGTGCAAGAATTGCAATAACTCCTCGATCACTATTCCTATTATTTGCAGAGGATTGTCCATCAATGGTGCCTGGCACGTGATCCATCATGGATGTATAGTAACGTCCACCAACGGAACGAACATTACTACCATCATCACCTAGATAAATTCTATCTTTATATTGATTTGTCCCTGATGCGCTACTAATTCCTGCAATATAGGCAAGCTCTCCCCATTGTAGACTTCCAGGTAAAGTAGTACCAGAGGATCTTTTGATCCTAATAATACTTGCCATTAAAAGTTACCCCCATTGATGTCTAAATTCTGTGTAGCCCCTGGTGTCAGGGTTAGTGTTGCTTCCCATTTTTGTATGGCACTATTATAAACAATAACCATTCCATTTTCTAAAGTGCCAGCACTAACATCACTAAGTTCAGCTAACGAAAGGCCCTGAGCACCAGCGAGAGAAGATATGACTTTTATCGCAGGTTGTTGCCCTACTCTGACCTTAATTTCTGCCATTTATAAACAGTTCAGGATCTAAAATATATTTATACTCAATCAATTCCAAGAGATGAAAAAGAGGAAACAACCTCTTGTTGTTTAAAATAAAGTTTTACATAAGATTTTGCAATATTTTTAAGAGTATCTAAGCAATCGATATCATCAATTTCAGTAGCAATTTTAAAATATTCAAAACTTTTACTTAGATTTTCTAACTCAATTTTATTTGGATCCATTAGTAATCTCCCGTAGTAAAGACTTAATTTCGGCAATATCACTTTTTAATTGATCTAATTCATTTTTTTCTTTTTGTCTTTGTTCTTTTAATCTAATATATTGCATGTAACCTGATTTATCAGTGTTAATAATCGCTCCAGTATTAGAGTCTCGAAATAAATTATGATTCCCTTCAACTGGAATTAAATTTTCTTTGTTTTCTTCAATGCTCATGTTATGCTAGGGCAATGCATCTAAAATCTTTTAATTTTACAGGAGTTGATTCATTTGTAGATGACATAACAATTTTGATACTAAAACCATCAAACTGTGGGAGATTATTGACACTAAACTGATATTCAGAAAATCCATCAGGATTATCAGGTCTCACAAATGCATCGGATCTACCACTATTTTTACTCATATCAAGTACCCTATCACCAAATCCATCACCATCAGTATCTATTAAATTATCATACCCAGGAAAAGGTGTAAAACTTTGTTGAACTTCACTTGAATCTGCTCTAATTAGACGATAGAATACTCTAAAATCAGAACCTACTTGACGATTTGCTCCAATTAAAACTTTTAAACTAGTTGCAGGTTGTTGAAGTGATATCATTTGAGTTACAAAAGTTCCGCCGTGAGGATCTCCCTCAATATTATTAGATCTACTATCTAAAACATAATCGGAAATGGGATTGTTAGATCTATTTCTACCTAAAATAAAAGTTGAGTTTTGAATATCCATTACTGGTGATAAATTTTCATCTTCTGTTGCAAAATTAACTCTTAAAGTTAATGATTTATTTAATGGAAGTGTAGTTAGTCTAGTTGTTTCATTAATTTTGGATGCAACTAATCTAGGTGTTGGTAGATGAGTGACAGTATTTAACGGCACTGGTAGGTATCCCTGATCAATGAACGATGACTCATTTCCACCAGCACTAGTTCCAGAAACCGTTCTGATCTGAGCATTGGCTGTTGTTCCTTTTCCTGGAGTAATTACATTAAACATTGGTTCAATAGAACTAAATTGGTAATTTTGAGAAACTCTAACACTTGTATCTCCAAATCCTTTTTGTGCAGCAAAATTAAGCATACCTTGACCACTATTTCTAGATGTTGGTGATGTTCTATCAAATTCTAAGAAATAATTATCAAGATTGGAACTTTGTGTATTATAATATGTTGATGGAATATCATAAGTTTTATTAATTCTCATTAATGAGACACCATTAACTTCATATGGTTGAATAAAATCGGATGTGTCATGTGCAGTTTTAATTGTTCCATTTAAATTTCTACCATCAATTGTAAGAGTTCCTGCATCACCAGAAACTTGAGATATGCTACTGTAAGATACAACTTCATTTTGTATTAATGCATACCCACGACTTGTTGTAATACCTTCAAATGTTGAAAAAACTGTGGTGTTAGCAACAGAAACAACAGTATCATTTAATCCAAAACCTGCAGTTAATGCAACCTTTTCTCTATCTGGTTTAATATTAACAACTTCAATTTTATTATTTCCACCATGATGTGCATGATTAAATTGTTTTACTTTAAATATGTTACCAGAATATTCGTTACTAATTAGACTAGATGAGGTTGTAGTGCTCACAGCAATACCTGTGTTAGTTCTTGATGATTCTAAAGTTGGACTTGTATAACGAACAATTGTGGCAGAACTTGTAAAATGTTCTCCCTGAACATTTGTCAAGTAAATATTGTCAAATGTTCCTCGTGTTTGAACTCCAAATTTTCCACCGCTTCCAGACCCAACGGAACCTGTTGTAATACCAAGAATTTCTCCCTCAACATAACCATTTCCATTAGAAGTGATTGTGTGATTTAAAATTCTTCCGCTTGAGGAAAATTCAATTGTTGCCTGAGCACCGGTTCCTTTCCCAGAAATAGAGAAAAGTGAAACTCCTGTATATGTTCCAACAGAATATCCTGCACCCACTGCTACGGTAGTTACGACTCCAATTGGACCTCCAAGATTTTCAATAATACCTGTTATGCTTGGACTAGTTCCCTCACCTATTCTTACACCTGGAATTAGATTTGCAATATCAGATCCTGATGGTGTACCACTAATTGGTAATTTTAATTTTCTAGGTAGACCTTCAATTGGATTTGATTCTAGAACCGCAGCATTACTTCCACTAGGAGTAATGTCTGTGTTATAAAAAGTTAATGTTCCAGAGGAAACAAACTTTGCCTTATACAACTTAAATGTTAGGTCTTGGTATTGACTTGCTGTCCAGATTGTTCCATTTTGGGATTTAAACAAACTTCCACCAATATATTGCTTAGAAACAACAACATTTTGAACATCGGGAAGATTTTGTGTTTTTACAGTTTTTTTGCCCATTGTGGCACACCACATTTCATATGCATCCGATGCAGGAGAAAGAATAACTATTGCATATTCCTTGTTTGCTTCCAGATATACTGGAGATGGGAAACGAACACGAGTTGGGATCGGATTAAATGGGTCAGCAGTGTTAATTTGAATATTTTCTGGATTTATTGCAATCTGTGTATAATCCTGCACTAAGAATTGTGTTGGAGTTCCAAGTTCAACAGTTCTAAGTTCAACAAAAACTTTTGCAGTTGGATCTTTTGTTGCGAAGTATAAATCAAATGATGTTAAGAAAACTCCCTTTCCATCAACAGTAAATGACTGTGCCAAAGGATCTCTATGGGGTGCAACAACAGAAATTTGAACATCTGTTGGTTTTGGTGCTGGTTTGGGTGGATTTCTAACAGAAACTCTACTTGTTTGTTGAGTCAAAATTGTTCCACTACCAGCATATGTGCCAGAAGCTTCACTGGCAAATGTTGTTGATCCTGGTAATGGAGTTACTCCTGGAGGAACAGCGGTAACTTTAAATGTTTTTGTTCCGGTCGTAACTTTAACTGGTGGGGGAGGTGTGGAATTAGGTTCTCTAAAGAAAAATGATCCTATAATATCTCCCCAATTATCACTAATTAATTCTGCTCTGGTAATTGTTGCTGTGGCACCACTTGTTTCACCAACAACGGTGGCACCAGGAACTACATATCCGTAAAATCCTTGCTCTGTTGCAAGGGATCTTACGCCAAAATTAATTAATTTTGATGATGCAGAGTATGTGGTTGCTGGAGCAGGACGAGTTCTATCATACATATCTACACTATATTCTTCAACGAGAACGGCAGGAGATCCCAATCCTGCACCAATATCTGGTCTAGTAGTATCCCCAAATTTATGATTAGGTCTTTGAATTCTAATGTAACCAATCTGATTTCCACCATAAAAAATTCTTGCATTTTCAAATACTTGGAATGTTCCAGATCCCATTGTAATTTCACAAATTTTTGGAACAACATCAAGTTGTTGACTGTCCAAATAATGATAATGTTTAGTGAATGGTCTTAATCCATCAGATGCAAAGTAAACATTTCTAGAACGCATGAATGCATCTACAGTTCCTGATACTTTAACATCTTCAACGTAATTAAATTCTCGTGCTGGGCCAGTTAATTTTGGTGTGTATTGGGTGGTTGTTGTAGTTGTTGTAGTTGTAAAAGCTCTTGTTCCAGTTTCTCCACGGCCGCCTCCCTTATTATACGTTACGTATTCTGTTTTATTATCAACATTAGTATTAACTTTTGCTTCCTGAACCCATTCAGCTCCAGTTGATTCTGTTCTATGGTTATCAATATAAATTGTTCTTACCCAGTTATCTGAAGCTGGATCTAATTTAACTCCACCAACATAAACAATAACATTAAATGGATTAACATTTTCAACATTTGTTGCATGTGGTTGATCAATCCAACCAACTTCTTCATATTTAAGGGTAAGTAAATCTCCAGTTTTTTGAATATTAGGATCAAGTAATTTTACGTTTTGTGTTATATCAACCTTTGTCCTATCAACACCAGGATCAAACGCTAATTCGGCGGGTATTGACCAGAAATCAATAGGGACCAGTCCCATAGGATCGGATTTACTTGTATCTATCGTTGTATATCTTGGGTCAGCAAGAGATTTATCTTTAAAATCAGTAACGATAAATCCTGATTTAAACCTATTAAAACCGTTTGCATCGGTAACTTCTATTGTGCTTGCCTTTAATTCAAGCAAACTTAAACTAGTGGTTGTTTCTAAATTTTCAATTCTTTCTTCAAGTTTTGCAATATCGCGCATTGTAAATCTTCTATTATCTCTTAATAGAATTTTTGGATCTTTTTGAATATTAAAAATATACGCTGGATATCTAATTTGTGCCAATTCCATAGCATCGTCTGCAAGGAACGGTGCTCTTGGGTCATCACCTGGTTCTCCTTGAACAACTTCAACTTCACTAAATCTATTAATAGTTACTAAATCAACTCTGGGTAGATAATAACTGTAACCAAGAAGAGTAGTTTCGTCTGGTGAAATTACATATTTAAATGTGCTTTCATAAGATCTAGAACTAAAAGCAAATGGTGATGCTAGTGTTGCGGAGTTAAACTCTTGTAGTCTTGGTCTAAAATCTAAAACATCAGAACATCTTGTCCCATCTGGAACTGATGGAATATCTTTAGAATATCTATCACTTGTATAAGAATTTACTGTAAAAAGATCTCCACTATTTCCTGAAGTTACCCGATAATGATTAAAAATGACTAATAATTGGCGAGATGGTACAGCAGCACCATCTCTCCTTCTTAATCTTGAATAGTCACAATATTGATTTTTATGACCTTTATCTAAAATGTAATTAGGAGTTCTATTTACATAACTACCACTCTTTACATCCTGAACAGTGGAATTTATTGAAGAATCTTTAAATTCACATACTTCTCCTATTTGAAATGTATTTTCATTAAGATATACAAAATCTATGGTTGTAGATGCTGTATTAACAACTTGTCCAATTGCCCTACTAGTTTTTCCAATTAATTTTTCACCAATGATTGAATTTGTATCCAATGATAAACCAGTTGAAAATGTCAATTGATCTAAAACTGGAGCAGATGTATTTGTTGACTCGTAAATTGCAACTACATTAGCAACATCTGGAACATTTAGAGATATTTCATTATCCTCAACTCTTAGACCATAAAATTGACTTGTACTAAGTCCCGTAACTGTTGAAACTCCACTTGTTCTTGTGACAGAGAGTTGTTTACTTCTTATAAAGTTTTTAGATTTAGATGTTACGTTTCTCTTTCTTAAAGTAACTATTACCGTTACATTGGACTGAGAGGTTCTTAAATTAGTAAAAGCAACAGAGTTACCATCCGTTCCTAAAGTAAATTTACTGTCTGTTAGTTGATCAATTGTACCATCACTGTAATGAACTGAGTATCTTTCTGCATCGAATGCTTCAAAGAAAGTACTAGTAATTCCTGAAGAAGTATCTAGTGCATCTGCAGCAGTTATGGTGAGAGATCCTGCAGCACTAGTTGTTTTTCCTGTGATTTGTTTTGTTATTGTAAGATTTGATTCTGAAAGATTAACAGATGCAATTTTTGTTTTAGGTAAATTGGCATATAAATTAGAAGATGTAAGATTTAAAATCTTTGGTTCCATGATGAAAAATGAAGAATCTCCATTATCAACGTTTGATCTGCAAACACCTGTCACACTTGCTGGAGCGGCGGCAACTGTAATTGAAGTGTTATCGCTGGAAATGGCAGTAATTCTATTAAAGTTAGGGTCTGTTTGACCACCAGTTTGATATCTAATAATAGACTCTGTTTTGATTCCTGTGGTGACATCAAAAAATCTTCCTGGAACCCTTCCAGTGGTTCCAGAACTAATTGTTAATTTATCAGCAATTCCAAAATTTGGTGGAATCCTAGGATACAATACAGTATCAGCTAGAAAATCTGTTTGCAAAGATGTATTCTGTGCTGTACAATCTTGATAAACTGATTTAATATCTTCAACAGTATGTGCATTAAATGCCACCAATCCAACTTGTAACTTAGAGTCTTCATTAATAATGACCTGCTCACCAACTAAAAAGTCTCCAGATGTTTGTGATAAACTAAAAGCCGATGGTCCTGGTTTTGCAGATAAATATCCTGTTGCTCCACTGGAAAGACCTCTAACATACGAAGTTAATGGAACCTCTGATAGTGAATATGATTTCGCCAGAAATAAAGTAGTAAATGTTTGAATATCAAAAAGGTATAAGTCCCACTCTGTTGTATTTCCAGAATATGGTGCATCTGAAACACCATACCAATATACTCTTGCCTCTCCAATTTTTGTTCCAAGACCATTAGCGTTAGCCACTGTACCACCAGTTCCAGATCCATCTCTCCTTCTATTATAAAGTTCAATAATATTTGCCTGTGTTGTTTGGGCACCACTAGCAGTGGCACCAATGTTAATATATGGAACGCCGAAAGTATTATTTACTCTTATCAAACTACCCATCCTAAATGGAACTAGTGCTCCATCTACAGTTTTTGTAGTTCTTGGTTTTTGTACATCAATTACCGAGGTTCCATCTAAATTAATATCAAATCCTCGAACATACGCTGTTCCGGCAGAAACTCTAACACACATTAAATCATCATTTGGAATATTTCCTTGCTCTGTTCTGGTGCCCTCTCTAAAAAGTCCACCATCTCCAGTTTCACCATTTAAAGAATCTACTGCATCAATTTTAAATGGATTTACTGCATAATTACCAGACTCTTCAAAAGTTCTCTTAGCAAAATAATCTTTAATAATATTATAGTTTGATGTATTTTGAAGTTTTTTAATTTCTCCTTTATCAATTTTAACTAATTCAATAAAATTAGTATCATCATTATCTTGCAAAGATTTTTTTGCTAGTCTAACACTTATTTTTAATCTATCTGCACCAGGTGCTGCATAATTTGTAAATCCTTTTGCATTGTCGTTAAGAGATTCATTTTCATCTGATGTGATTATTTCCTCTAAAACATCAAATCCAACTCTATATGATGGTTTAGTGTCATAAGGATCCAAAACAATTAATAAGTTTGGAATATCTACAAAAGTTCCTCTAATAAAATAAACACCTTGTGAAACTCCAACCGCATATCCAGTTTTAGTGGCATCATTGGATACTATCGAAAATACAGTATCTCCTGAGTTTAAAGTTGTATTTCCATAAGTAACATTTTCTTCAAGAATTAAGACCTCACCATCCTCAAACTCAACTGTTTCATTATTTGTTCCGCTGCCACGATATTTTACTGCTAATGTTATCTGATCAACTCCTTCATTTGGAGGTAAAATGTATCCTTTAATTGTAGCAACAATTCCTGATTTTTGACCTTTTACTAGTGTCCCTCTCCCACTATTTGTAGAAGTTATCTCTTTTATATAAGTAGTTACATCGATGCCTAGATGATCATTATTAACTTTAACTGTTGTATAAGCAAAATCACAGGTTATTGAACCTGGAATCACCATAGAACCTTCTTTAAAAATATGACTACCAAAAGATTCTATTTGATTTTGTAGAATAGACTGAAGACCAGTTAGTTCTCTTGCCTGAACTGGGTATCCAGGTTTAAAAAGAACTTTATAAAAATTCTCATTTTTATTGAAGTCATCATAATATGGACTTACGTTGAGATTTGTCTTCTGTGGCATTGTTTAAAATTCCAGTACTATTTTAATGTCTTCTTTTTGACGTAGATTTCTACTAATTATTGGTCTATTATCGAGATAAATTATTTCTCCCGATCCTTTATTTATTTCAGGAGATGCCAACCCATTAGTAAAATTAACACCCAAATTAATTAATTTTGTTCCAGTTGGATTTGTTGTAATTCCAGAAAATCCAGAATCAATGGTTCCAGTAAATGAAGATGATGTCCCTCTAATTTGAGAAGATGTTGCTTCAAATGAATAAAATGCACCATTTGTGCTAATACCAACATAATCTTGCTGATCATTTGTTGTTTGATTATAATATAAAGATCTATCTCTAAAGTATTTTAGAACTTTAGTTTCATTATCATATGAAGCTACATATCCAACAGCTTTTCCACCACTTGCTAAAGATTGTTCAATTTTTTCACCAACCGTTGGAGTTCCAGAAACTGATGTAGTAGTAAATTTTAATGAAAATAATCCAGTAAAAGTATTATCTGTATATACTTGTGTTGATCCAATTGATGTTGGATTTTTTACAATTGCTACCTGGGCAAAACTTGTGTCTACTGGAAAATCTTTGGTGGAATCATCAAATCTAGCATAAACCAAAACTTTATCTGTTCCTAATTCTTTGTAAATATCATACCCATGTCCTCTAGATGGGGGAATAATAGGAACTAATTTTGCGCTAGTTCCTGTTGTATTTGAATTTAAAGATCCCAAATCAACCATGGCATAAGTATAATTTTTTCCACCAGAAACAACTATGGCATTGGTTACTTTTCCACCAGAGGTGGTCACCTTGACCCTACCACCAGTTCCATCTCCTAAAAGATTTACCTCTACACCAGAAGCTAATGCATAATTTGCACCACCTTTTTCAATATAAACTGTTTTGATTTGATTTTCATAAACAGTAGAGTCTGCAGCGTCTCTAATGGGTTTAATTTGAGAATCAGAAGTCGTTCCCCAATTGTTAGGGACTGTTATGTATTCTGTTGAGTCAAATTTAATAATATCACTAGGAGAAATTGTAAATAAGTATTTCCAAACATAACCATCTCCACTATCACCTGCTCTAGAGGGTTCTAAATCTGTAAAAGTTGGTTGATCTCGGGAAACATTTCCTTTTAGATTGGTGCCACTGGATCCATTTTCGATACAAATATAAACTCTAAACTCTTCATTCATTACATAATAATTTGCATCATATAATCTAGATGCATTTGTTAATGGACTTGGATTTACAATACTATAATCATCACGATACATTTCATATTTTGTTCCTACCGTCCAGTCTATTCTTCTAATTATTCTTCTAATATTAGATGAGGAAATTTTTTTTCCATAAAGAATGGTATCACCATTATGGTTTAAATTTGAAAAATTATCAATAGGTGCCGGAGAATTTTGATTCCAGGTCACTGTTCTACCAAAACCAACTTTTGCTGGATTAGGCAGTCCAACAGTCACATAATAAGAATTGGATGAATTATCAAATGAATCTACAAAATTACTAGCATTTAAAATTCTAAATTGATCAGTAACAATTGCTGACATCGTTAAACTTTTTTATGTATTTATATGCCATTATATTGATGGAATGGAATTATTAGAAAATTTTCTAATTCCTCCAGAGTCTCTAAGACCAAATTCTCTTCTTTGAATTTCTGGTAGAGATGATAATCCTGCATCAATAGTTAATCCAGTAACTCCAATTGAAATTGGATTTACTCTTGATGTGAAGTTGGTTATTCTTCCCCAAGAAACTTTGCCGCGAGGAGATAATATAGATCCAACTGTATTGATTCCAGTAGTATTGGTATTGGTATGTATATTACAAATTATCTCACAATCTGGTCCAGTATTTGTTTTTGTTCCAACAATATAAATGTTATCCAAATGATTTGTTCCAATTCCAACAATAGATGCATTTTCACTATTAACAGAAGTTAGACCACTACCAACAACAGTTTCATATACAAAAATTGGATATCCAGGTTGTAAATCGTTGGCATCTGATGCGTCGGCTCTAAAATTAATTTTTAGTGCAAGCGGATGTCCACCTATACCACTCGTTGTGCTAATTCCAGTGATAATTCCAGCAAATCCTTGAATGCCATTATCGGGAATACCATCAATATATTCAGTTTTTGCCTTTGGAATATCAATAATAACTTGTGGTGCGATTGAATACCCAAAACCAGGATTAGTTATTGATACCGAGGAAACAATTCCACCAGAAATAATAGCTTGAGCGGTTGCTGTTGTACCAATACCAACACCAGTTCTAGGTGGCGCCGCTATTTTAATTGGTAAGTTAGATGAATATCCAAGTCCGGGGTTAGTGATTGTTATCGCTGATATTGTTCCAGCAACCGATACAGTTGCTGTAAATGCTGCGGAAACTGGATTTGTCCCTTCAACAATTCGAGCATCGATAGTAGAAATGTTTATACCATAAGAGAAATCTAAATTTGCATTTTTAGCACCAATGATAGTGCCAGCGATTCCAGGTCTCTGAGGTGTTTCCTCCATGATAAAAAATCTTGCATCGTCTACAAATATTGCTGTGTCCGAAGAAGAAATATTTCCAATAATTTTTGCTGTTGGATAAACAAATGGTTCAAGAGAATCTCTATTTTTTGATATAAAAATTCCACCAACATACAGATCTTTTTTCTGTTTTGTCCACTCAAATGGGCGAAATATGCTATCATTAATTCCAGGACCGGTATAAGTATCTGTTTCAAGAGTATCAGATCCACTAAGTTCAGTCACAGTGCGACCTCTATCTTGATTTGAAGTTAATACGTGTAGTGGGTGTTCATAAACTCTGACAAGGTCTCCAATCTTTACAGTCTCATTAATATTAATAACTGAAACATCAACTCCATTTTGCCCAAGATAGAAGAAAATATCAACATCATCTCCAGCATCAGGAGCTTCTGTAAATATAAAACTTGTTCCTCCATTAAATTGATAAGCAACACCTGGAGTTTGCAATACACCATTAACAAATATTATTAACACAGCATCAAGATTTATTGCACTTGAAAGTGCATTACTTGCATCTATTTCAAAACTTAAAAGTTGACCATTTAAAAATAAAGGAAATCTTGTTCGAGATCCGTCTTGAAGCAAACTTATACTATCAATAAAATTCATCTCACCAAAAGACCATGATGATATTGAATCATTAAATGTTTCAACAACTTCTAGTTCAAACTCAGTGATTGGTTCATTATATCCAATAGCAGTTACAAGTCCGATTGGTTTAAATACATCACCAACTTGGAACGCATATCCTGGTCTTGCTATTTGAAAAGATTCAACTTGAAACAAAGATGCTCCAGCACCAACAATATAATCGTTTTGATTTACTGGTGTTCTTAAACGTCTTTGAAGTTCAGATCCAGGATTTGTATCATAAGAAATACCACTAGAGGTAGATCCAACTCCAACTATTCCTGATGCAGGTCCAATCTTAATATTCATTAATAAGTTTATTCCTGTATTGGTTGTTGATCCAATTCCAACTCTGGAAACGCCAACTACACTTAGATTTTCATAATTTGGCTCTGGTATTCTTATGTATGGATCATTATATCCACTACCCCCACTAACCACATTAAATGAAAGTGTACCACCAGCACCAACGGTTGCAGTGATGGATGCTGCAGATCCAACATGATTTGGATCGGTAACACCAATGGAAATGGTCCCTCTATACCCAGAACCATGACTTAGATCATACCAGGGGAAAACGGTGCCAAATCCAATATATGTGTGGGGAAGTGTGCTTGTTCCAACATTAGCTGTGAACGATTTCGCAGATATAATTCCAACAATATCATAAGAGTAATCTAATCCTGTTGATGGGAAGTAAGATATAATTCCAGCACTAGATGGACATGTAAATGCTAGTCCAACTAATTTAATTCTGTCTCCTCCACCAAAATTATGATTTGAATTTGTAGTTATTTCAATAATTCCTGTAATATTATTATATAAAGCTGTACTAATTGACTGGCCAGGACCGGTGTGAGAAATGCCTGTGATACTGGTAATAGATCCAGATGCATTTAAATTTGCCTTAACTTTTGCACCAACTAATGGTGCATATCCTAGACCTGGTGTAGAACCAAGGGATACAATGATTCCACCTCGTGGAAGTTGATTTTGATTGATGTCAAAATCTGATCTAATATAACTCCCATCTGTAGAGGTAATACCAGTAAATACAACACTAGAAATTCCAGAAGAACTTTGGAATTCATAATTATTTCCAGCATTATTAAGTGTAGATGGTGTTTGGAAAACACCATTAATAAACAAAATACCATTACCAATTGAAACTCCTGTGGTATTGATACCTTCAACGGTCATTCTATATGTTTGACCTATACCAGTAAATTCACTTGAAATATCATCAAATACCATATTAGTTGCATAATTTGATCTTAAAAATGTTCTACCACTAAATTCTGCTTTAACATATGGGAGATTACTCTGATCTCTTCTTCTTCTTGTATTTCCTTTTGGTGGATCAGTGAAATAAACCTCAGATCCAACAATATTGAATGATCCTTTATATAACTGAACATTTGCACCATCTGAGTGTGCTGTAGCTGTGGACCCAATTGATGCCCTTACAACAGACACTGTTGGGAATGTTGTAATACCACTTGATCCTGCCTGAATGATTCCACGGATTGGTCCAAGAAGGGCTCCGCCAACATTACTACTAATGCCAACTTCAACAACTTTCATATATTCATCATCAATTTTTAAAATATCTCTTGGTTGTATGGATGAAATACCACTGAGGTTAAATGTAGAAATACCAGATGTAATTCCGCCACTATTATATTGAAGTTTATGATTTACTGGGGTGAAGGTAATTGGTTGCTGCACAACGCCATCAAGAGCAATTACAGTTTTAGATAGTTTTTTAGTCATCTCAAGAGAATGGATATTTCCAACTCCAACATCGGTAAATGTTACCGCAATTCCTGATGCAGCAAAACTTTGTGTAGTTGCTAGTTTAAATGTATCTGGTGTTATGGCAATTGCAAAAACTTTTTCTGGCAATCTATTAGTAACTACTCCTAAATGATTTACTGTTGATCCTATGCCAACTGCTGTTTTTCCAATCCCAATAAACGAAGATCCAGGTGTATACACAAGTTCTTCACCTGTATTAAAGAAATGATTTGTAATAGTAAACAATCCAGTAGATAAGTTTAAAATACTAGAATTTGCTGGATTAAAAGTTTTTTTATAAATTGGAACATTGTTATGTTTTAAATCAAAACTAACTTTGTTTACTCTAGTTCCATTTTTTCCATCATAAGATGTGGCAAAAACTTTTTGATCTACAGTTTCATATACTAATGCTTCTGGCGGATTATCAAAATCAGTTTCAGTGTAAAAAACTTCATTAAATGATTGTGCAGTTATAATGTTACTAGTTGAGTCTGGATAAAAATTCAGACTAAATTTATTACCAATTATTTCTCCACCAAAAGTTCCAAGTCCAGAGGTATTATTTGATGGGGAAAATGGACCAGGAACAACGGTGACATTTATTTTATTTTGTAAAATAGATACTTGATGAAGTGCTAAACTACTTCCTAAAGAAACTCTAACAATTGAAGATGCCGATGTAAATTTATCAATATCATATGATCCTAAAGTAATTGAAGTAGTTCCAAATCCAACTTTAGATTCTAAAATTACACTCCTTTCAGTTTCCTCTGGTTGACCAGGGAAAAGGAATCTATATGTACCAATACCTGATGTAGTCGATGCAAAAGATACTATATTTGATCTCACATTTATTGCAGAAGAAATACCATTTCTAATCATGAATGAAACAATTCCAACCGAAGAATCGTAAACAGATGTTAGAATTCCAATTGACTTGGAACTAGAACTAATTTTATTATTATCAAAATAATATTCACTTAAATAAGTATTTGATCCGTCAAAATCTAACGCTGCTTCAACATAATTTGTTTCACCTGTAAATATATTTGTAATTTCTACATTTGCAAAAAGACCATTAAAAGTAGTTGCAGCAAACCCTGCTATTGTTCTTATACTGTTTGCTGTCCCTACACTAGAGACCCCAATTACATTAGATCCTATAAGTTTAACAGATCCAATAGTTTGTATTCCAATACCAGAGGTTTCAGATAGGAAAGTTTTCTTTAAAACTTTAATGTCATGATCTCTATCAAATATATCTGTTGGTGAAAAACGTAAAGTTTTTCTTCCAGAATCATCAGCATCCGCATCAAATTCCCCCAAAAGTTCTTTTGTAAATGAGGAATATTTTTCAAATAAGAAAGAATCATTTGATGTTGTCTGTAAAACAATTTCAGTTAATTGAGAATCAAAAGTATCCGGATCAAGAACTTGTATTAGATATTTTACTTGCTTATCTACAAAGTTTATTTCATCGATTTCGACAAATGCATCTTCAGATCCTTTGCTTGAAAATTTATTACTTATATCATCATGAATTAAAACTCTATTTGTTCTACATTGTGTATAATCTGTTAATTTTCTATTTTGTATTTTTAAAAATTTAGATTGAGTTGGATTGGTTCTGATATCAAAATCAACAGCATTATCAAAATTATTAATAGTATAAACTTTTTTCTCTTCAAAAACATCTAAAATAACTAGACTAGTTGTTGTTCCTGAAAATCCAACTGATGAGTTTGTAGAAGAAACAATCCCAACATCTGCAAAATTTTTAAGACCAGATGGATGAATAATACTATTAACTGGAGTTGAAAGATCTTTCCAGGTTATTGAACTTTTAATAGAATATGAAAGGTTTTGATAGTAATCATTATCTGGAGTTACTTGATAATCTTCATTTAGTTTTCCAATATCATTTTGCCAACCAAAATCTTTTCTTACTGCGTAATTAATATTAAATTTAGATTTATTATTTTGAATTGAAGAAATATCTCCAACAGATCCACTTTGTAATCCTCTGATTTTATTTCCTAATAGTAATTCATATTTACCTTTAACTTTAATATAATTTTTTTCAGATCTTGAAATAAAACAATCAACTTTAATAAATCCATTCCCTAAAT
>Ga0172373_10006417_pt1 | contig 15619 bp, 11 predicted proteins | sample Lak10m_2_FD_114546 | JGI IMG/M metagenome (GOLD analysis project Ga0172373, IMG submission 114546) | Freshwater microbial communities from Kabuno Bay, South-Kivu, Congo - kab_092012_10m | ecosystem: Environmental > Aquatic > Freshwater > Lake | place: Democratic Republic of the Congo...
CCGCCAGCCTTCGCCAGAACCTTCGTGATCGCAGCCGTCAGCGACGTCTTGCCGTGGTCAACGTGCCCAATCGTGCCAATGTTGCAGTGCGGCTTCGTCCGCTCAAATTTTGCTTTACCCATTGTATTGTCTCTCCAGAGGCTCGTTCGTTTTCGGTCTCAATCGGTTCAGGCGAACTTCGCGATCACTTCGTCGGCGATCGCGCGTGGTACGTCTTCGTAGTGGTCAAACTGCATGGAATAGCTTGCGCGACCCTGGCTCATCGAGCGCAGCGTGTTCACGTAGCCAAACATGTTTGCCAGCGGGACCATGGCCGTGATGACCTGTGCGTTGCCGCGCTGGTCGGTGCCCTGCACCTGGCCGCGCCGCGAGTTCAGGTCGCCGATCACGCCGCCCATGAAGTCTTCCGGGGTCACGACCTCGACCTTCATCATTGGCTCGAGCAGCTTGACGGCCTTGCGCTCCTTCAATTCGCGGAACGCAGCCCGCGAGGCGATTTCGAACGTCAGCACGTTCGAGTCGACTTCGTGGTAGGCGCCGTCAATCAGCGTCGCCTTGAAGTCGATCAGCGGGAAGCCGGCAAGAACGCCGTTTTCGCGCGAGGCGTTGAGGCCCTTTTCGACGCCGGGCACGTATTCCTTCGGTACCGAACCGCCAACGATGTCGTTCTCGAAGATGAAACCTTCGCCTGCGGCGAGGGGTTCAAAGACAATCTTGACGCGTGCGAACTGACCCGATCCACCAGTCTGCTTCTTGTGCGTGTAGTCGATTTCGACGGCCTTCATGAGTGTCTCGCGATAGGCCACTTGCGGCGCGCCAATATTGCAATCGACCTTGTACGTGCGGCGCAGGATGTCGACCTTGATGTCAAGGTGAAGTTCGCCCATGCCGCGAAGGATGGTCTGGCCGGATTCCTCGTCCACTGACACACGGAAGGAAGGGTCTTCCTGGGCCAGGCGTGCAAGCGCGACGCCCATCTTTTCCTGGTCGCCCTTGGTCTTGGGCTCGATAGCTACCGAGATGACAGGCTCGGGGAACTCCATCTTTTCCAGGATAACGGGATGGCTTGGGTCGCAAAGCGTGTCGCCCGTGCGGGTTTCCTTCAGCGCAGCGAGCGCCACGATGTCACCGGCAAGCGCTTCCTTGATGTCTTCACGCGAATTGGCATGCATCAGGAGCATGCGGCCCACGCGTTCCTTGCGGTCGCGCGTCGAATTCATCAGCGTCGAGCCGCTTTCAAGCTTGCCCGAATAGATGCGGCAGAACGTGATCGAGCCGACGAACGGGTCGTCCATGATCTTGAAGGCCAGCATCGAGAGCGGTGCGTTATCGTCGGCCTTGCGTTCGACCTCGGTTTCTTCCTTGCCGGGCTTGATGCCCTTGACGGCGGGAATGTCGAGCGGCGAGGGCAGGAAGTCGACAACAGCGTCGAGCAAAGTCTGCACGCCCTTGTTCTTGAAGGCGGCGCCGCAGGTGACGGGCACGAACTTGAAGTTCATCGTGCCGGCGCGAATGAGCTTCTTGAGCGTGTCCGCATCCGGTTCCTTGCCCTCAAGGTAGGCTTCCATCGCGGCATCGTCCATCTCGACGGCCAGCTCGACCATCTTGGCGCGCCACTCTTCAGCCTTTGCCTTGTAGTCGGCCGGAATTTCCTGAATTTCGTACTTTGCGCCAAGGCTCTCGTCCTTCCAGACGATCGCGCGCATGCCGATCAGGTCGATGATGCCCTTGTGGTCGGCCTCGGCGCCATAGGGAAGCTGCGTGACGCAAGGCTTGGTACCCAGGCGATCGATCATCATCTGGACGCAGCGATAGAAGTCAGCGCCGGTGCGATCCATCTTGTTGACGAAGCAGATGCGGGGCACGCGGTACTTGTCGGCCTGGCGCCAGACGGTCTCGGACTGCGGCTCGACGCCGGCGACCGAGTCGAACACGGCAACCGCACCATCGAGGACGCGCATGGAGCGCTCGACTTCGATGGTAAAGTCCACGTGGCCAGGCGTATCGATAATGTTGACGCGGTGATCATTCCAGAACGCGGTGGTCGCCGCAGAGGTGATCGTGATGCCCCGCTCCTGCTCCTGCTCCATGAAGTCCATGGTCGCGGCGCCGTCGTGTACTTCGCCGATCTTGTGGCTCTTGCCCGTGTAGTAAAGGATTCGCTCGGTTGTGGTCGTCTTGCCGGCGTCAATATGGGCGCAGATGCCGATATTGCGGTACTTGTCGAGCGGGGTGGTTCTGGGCATGGCTTTGTGTCCAATAACTCTGTGGCGTTACCAGCGATAATGCGAGAAGGCCCGGTTGGCCTCTGCCATCTTGTGGGTGTCTTCGCGCTTCTTGACGGCTGTGCCGCGGTTGTTGGCGGCGTCCAGAAGTTCGCCAGAAAGGCGCTGCTGCATGGTCTGCTCGTTGCGGGCGCGCGACGCATTGATGATCCAGCGGATCGCCAGCGCCTGGCGGCGGTCGGTACGAACTTCGACCGGAACCTGATAGGTCGCGCCGCCGACGCGGCGGGATCGAACCTCAATGGCCGGTGCCACGTTCTCGAGGGCGGCGTGGAACAGCTTGAGCGGGTCCGACTTGGTGCGCTGCTCAATCGTCTGGAGGGCGCCGTAGACAATGTGCTCGGCTGCCGACTTCTTGCCATCGTACATGAGGCAGTTCATGAACTTGGCAATGATGAGATCGCCATACTTGGCGTCAGGAATGATTTCGCGCTTTTGCGGACGACGACGACGTGACATCGGATCTGTTCCTTACTTCGGACGCTTAGCGCCATAGAGGGAGCGGGCCTGCTTGCGATCCTTCACGCCCTGCGTGTCGAGCACGCCGCGGAGGATGTGATAGCGCACGCCGGGAAGGTCCTTCACGCGACCGCCGCGGATCAGGACGACCGAGTGCTCCTGCAGGTTATGGCCTTCACCCGGGATGTAGCTGATCACTTCCTGAGAGTTGGTCAGGCGGACGCGGGCGACCTTGCGCAGGGCCGAGTTCGGCTTCTTCGGCGTGGTCGTGTACACGCGGGTGCAGACGCCACGCTTCTGTGGCGAGGACTGCAGCGCGGGCGCCTTTGTGCGGCGGACCTTGGGGTGCCGCGGTTTGCGGATCAGCTGGTTGATCGTCGGCATGCTATGGCGTTTCGCTTCATCTCGAATTCGCGCACGACAAAAACAAACAACTCAAAGCGCTCGCGGGGGGCCGTGCCCATCACCCCGTGGCGCTTGGTCCAAGATGCAGAGGAGCGTCCGGTGGCCCGGGCGTTCGTGCTTTCAAACCTGACTCATAGGACTTACGCGGTGCGTTTAGGGACCAAAGCCCTACAGCCTGCCGTCGAATGAGGCGCGCCTTGTACGCGCGCAATGATATTCCGTCAACTCCCATTTACCGGCTTTTTGCCGGTGTCAGTCCCCTATCTCGCAGGCGCAACACATGAAAAAGCCGGGTGCAGGACCCGGCTTTTTCTTGCCCAATTTACTCTGCCGCCGGGGTTGTCGGCGGTTCCGACGCCGGCAAGGCGGGGGTAGCCGCCTGGCGCGCGGCGAGGATCGCCTTGTCCCGCTCGGCTGCCACGTGCTTGAGGCGCGTCATCATGCCACCCGTGCCCGCCGGAATCAGGCGGCCGACGATGACATTTTCCTTGAGGCCGTCGAGCGTATCCACCTTGCCGCATACGGCAGCCTCGGTGAGCACCCGGGTCGTCTCCTGGAAAGATGCCGCGGAGATGAACGAGCGTGTCTGCAGCGAGGCCTTGGTGATCCCGAGCAGGACGGGCTTGCCCTCGGCGGGCTTCAGCCCCTCGGCGCGGGCCTTGGCGTTGATTTCCTCGAACTCGATGAAATCAAGCTGTTCGCCCTGGACAAGCGTCGTCTCGCCGCCGTCATCGATCTCGACCTTCTGCAGCATCTGGCGAACGATCACCTCGATGTGCTTGTCGTTGATCTTCACGCCCTGCAGCCGGTAGACGTCCTGGATCTCGTTGATGAGGTAGGCGGCCAGCGCCTCCACGCCCTTGATGCGCAGGATGTCATGCGGGGCCGGGTTGCCGTCCATGATGAAGTCGCCCCGCTCCACGAAGTCGCCTTCCTGGACGGCAATGTGCTTGCCCTTCGGGATCAGGTATTCGATCGGCTCGAGCTTGTCATCCTTGGGCTTCAGTACCACGCGGCGCTTGTTCTTGTAGTCCTTGCCGAACTCGATCCAGCCATCGACTTCCGCGATGATGGCAGAGTCCTTGGGCTTGCGCGCCTCGAACAGTTCGGCCACGCGCGGCAGACCGCCAGTGATGTCACGGGTCTTGGCGCCTTCGGTCGAGATACGGGCAATGACGTCACCCTCGCGGACCTCTGCCCCGTCGTCGACCGACAGGATCGCATCGACCGGCAGGATGTAGCGCGCCTCGGACTTCCCGGCGATCTTGATGACATCGCCCTTCTTGTCCCGGATCGACAGGGCCGGGCGCAGGTCGGTGCCGCGGGCACTGGCGCGCCAGTCGAGAACCACCTTGCTCGAGATACCGGTCGACTCGTCTGTCACTTCCTTCAGGCTGAGGCCTTCGACGAGGTCCTCGTACTTCAGGACACCCGCGCGTTCGGTCAGGATCGGGATCGTGTAGGGATCCCATTCAATCAGGCGCTGGCCACGCTTGACGGTTTCGCCTTCGTCGAATTTCAGGTGAGCGCCGAAGGGAACCTTGAAGCTGCCACGCTCCTGGCCGTTCTCGTCGACGATGACGATCTGGCAGTTGCGACCCATCACGCGCAGCATGCCGGAAGAATCCTTCACCACATTGCGGTTGGCGATCTTGATCTTGCCGTCATGGCTCGCGTCGACGAAGGACTGTTCCGCCACCTGGGCGGCACCACCGATATGGAACGTGCGCATGGTGAGCTGAGTGCCCGGTTCGCCGATCGACTGTGCCGCGATGACGCCCACAGCCTCTCCGCTGTTGACGGGCGTACCGCGGGCGAGGTCGCGCCCATAGCACTTGGCGCAAACGCCGGTCTTGAGTTCGCAGGTCAGCACCGAACGGATGCGTACCTTGGGCGTCTGCGCCGCCTCGAGCGCCTCGGCCTTGTCCTCCGTAATTTCCTCACCGCGCTTGACGATGATCTTGCCGGTGGCCGGATCCTTCACGTCATCGGCGGCCGTGCGACCGAGCGTGCGCTCGGTGAGGGTCGCCACAACGTTACCGCCATCCAGCACGGCCGCAACGGTGATGCCGCCGGTCGTGCCGCAGTCATCCTGCGTGATGATGCAGTCCTGCGCCACGTCAACAAGACGCCGTGTGAGATAGCCCGAGTTTGCGGTCTTCAAGGCCGTATCCGCGAGACCCTTGCGGGCGCCGTGCGTCGAGTTGAAGTACTCGAGAACGGTGAGGCCTTCCTTGAAGTTCGAGATGATCGGCGTCTCGATGATTTCACCCGACGGCTTGGTCATCAGGCCGCGCATGCCGGCAAGCTGCTTCATCTGGGTCGGGGAGCCACGGGCGCCCGAGTGGGACATCATGTAGATCGAGTTGATCTCCTTGATGCGCTTGGTCGTCTCGTCGCGCTTCATGGACGAGATCTCGCGCATCATTTCCTCGGCAACGCGGTCCGTACACTTGGACCAGGCGTCAACCACCTTGTTGTACTTCTCGCCTTCGGTGATGAAGCCTTCCTGGTACTGCTTCTCGTACTCCTTGATTTCCTTGCGGGTCTTTTCGACCTGACCTTCCTTCGTGTGCGGGACGACCATGTCGTCCTTGCCGAAGGAGATGCCGGCCTTGTAGGCCTCGCGGAAACCAAGCGCCATGACGGCATCGGCAAACAGTACCGTGTCCTTCTGGCCGCAATGGCGGTAGACGACGTCGATGAGGGCCGAAATCTCGGCCTTGCGCAGCACGCGGTTGACCATCGAGAAGGGCACATTGGGATTGCGTGGCAGAAGCTCGGCAATCATCAGGCGGCCGGGCGTGGTTTCCACGCGCACAATCGTCGGCTTGCCCTGCGCGTCGACCGTGCGATAGCGCGCCTTGATCTTCGAATGCAGCGTGATCACGCCCTGCGCAAGCGCGTGCTCGATTTCGCCCATGTCGACGAACGACTTGCCCTCGCCTGGTTCGCCGTCGCGATCGAGCGAGCAGTAATAGATGCCGAGCACGATGTCCTGGCTGGGCACGATGATCGGCTTGCCGTTCGCGGGGCTCAGGATGTTGTTGGTCGACATCATGAGCACGCGGGCTTCAAGCTGGGCCTCGAGCGACAGCGGTACGTGGACGGCCATCTGGTCGCCGTCGAAGTCGGCGTTGAACGCCGTGCAGACGAGCGGATGCAGCTGGATCGCCTTGCCCTCGATGAGGACGGGTTCAAAGGCCTGGATGCCCAGACGGTGCAGCGTCGGGGCGCGGTTAAGCAGCACGGGATGCTCGCGAATGACCTCGGCGAGAATGTCCCACACCTCGGGACGCTCCTTCTCGACCATCTTCTTCGACTGCTTGACGGTCGCGGAGAGGCCCTTGGCTTCGAGGCGGTTGTAGATGAAGGGCTTGAACAGCTCGAGTGCCATCTTCTTCGGCAGGCCACACTGGTGCAGCTTGAGTTCGGGACCGACCACGATCACCGAACGACCGGAGTAGTCGACGCGCTTGCCAAGCAGGTTCTGACGGAAGCGGCCCTGCTTGCCCTTGAGCATGTCGGCCAGCGACTTGAGCGGACGCTTGTTGGCACCCGTGATCACGCGGCCGCGACGGCCGTTGTCGAAGAGTGCGTCGACGGATTCCTGCAACATGCGCTTTTCGTTGCGGATGATGATGTCCGGGGCGCGGAGCTCCATCAGTCGCTTGAGGCGGTTGTTGCGGTTGATGACGCGGCGATAAAGGTCGTTCAGGTCCGACGTCGCAAAGCGGCCACCATCGAGTGGTACAAGCGGGCGCAGCTCGGGCGGAATGACGGGTACGATCGTCAGGATCATCCACTCGGGACGGTTGCCGGACTCGATGAGCGACTCCACGAGCTTCAGGCGCTTGACCAGCTTCTTGGGCTTGAGTTCGGACTCTGTGGTCGCAATTTCCTTGCGCAGAGAGTCCTTCAGGCCCGGCAGATCGAGGCGCATGAGAAGTTCCCGGATGGCCTCGGCGCCGATCATGGCGGTAAAGCTGTCCTCGCCGTATTCGTCCTGCGCCTTCAGGTACTCGTCCTCTGTCAGGAGCGTGCGCTCCTTGAGGGGGGTAAGGCCCGGCTCGATGACGATGTAACCTTCGAAGTACAGGACGCGCTCGAGGTCCTTGAGCGTCATGTCGAGCAGCATGCCAATGCGCGAGGGTAGCGACTTCATGAACCAGATATGGGCGACCGGCGAGGCAAGCTCGATGTGGCCCATGCGTTCACGACGCACCTTGGACAACGTGACTTCGACGCCGCACTTCTCGCAGACGATGCCGCGATACTTCATGCGCTTGTACTTGCCGCAGAGGCATTCGTAGTCCTTGATCGGACCAAAAATGCGCGCGCAGAACAGGCCGTCACGCTCGGGCTTGAAGGTCCGGTAGTTGATCGTTTCCGGCTTCTTGATCTCGCCTAAGGACCAGGACTGGATCTTTTCCGGGCTGGCAAGCGCGATGCGGATCCGATCGAACGACGGAGGTGCCGCGATCGGGTTGAAGATGTTCAGGACTTCCTGGTTCATGGAGTTCAGATCTCCTTCGATCGTTGTTGCGCCGGGGACAGGGTCAAGCGTCCGTCTCCGTCACAAGTTCGACGTTGAGGCCGAGTGAGCGCATTTCCTTGATCAGCACGTTGAAGCTTTCCGGAATACCGGCTTCGAAGTTCTCGTCGCCGCGGACAATGGCCTCGTAGACCTTGGTTCGGCCGGCGACGTCGTCGGATTTTACGGTCAGGATTTCCTGCAGGGTGTAGGCGGCACCATAGGCTTCGAGAGCCCATACTTCCATTTCGCCGAAGCGCTGTCCGCCGAACTGCGCCTTGCCACCCAGCGGCTGCTGGGTCACGAGACTGTAGGGACCGATCGAGCGCGCGTGGATCTTGTCGTCGACGAGATGGTGCAGCTTCAGCATGTAGATGTAGCCGACCGTGACCGGACGCTTGAACGGTTCGCCGGAGCGACCGTCGTATAGCGTCACCTGGCCGGAGACATTCAGGCCAGCGAGTTCGAGCATCTTGTTGATGTCGGCCTCTGTTGCGCCGTCAAAGACGGGTGTCGCAATATGGATACCCTTCTCCATGCTGTGCGCCATGTCGACGAGCTGGTCGTCCGACAGTTCACCCAGGTTCCCGTCTTGGGTAAAGATCGTCTTCAGGTGACGGCGCAGCGGCTCGGCCTTGTTGTCCTTCTTGTAGCGGGTGACCATCTCGCCAATCTGCTTGCCGATGCCGGCGCAAGCCCAGCCGAGATGCGTCTCGAGGATCTGACCGACATTCATGCGGCTTGGCACGCCGAGCGGGTTCAGCACGATGTCCACGTTCGTCCCGTCTTCAAGGTGCGGCATGTCCTCGATCGGAACGATGCGCGAGATCACGCCCTTGTTGCCGTGGCGGCCGGCCATCTTGTCACCGGGCTGCAGCTTGCGCTTCACGGCCACGAACACCTTGACCATCTTCATCACACCGGGCGGCAACTCGTCGCCGCGGCGCAGCTTGTCGACCTTGTCGGCAAACCGGGCTTCAAGGCGGGCCTTCGCATCGTCATAGAGCTTTCGCATGGCCTCGATTTCGCCCTGCGCTTTCTCGTTGCGCAGGCCGAACTGCCACCATAGGGCCTTTGGCAGACCTTCGAGCATCTGGGTCGAGATCTTGCTGTCCGGCGCAATGCCCTTGGGGCCCGTGGAAATCTGCTTGCCGAGCAGCAGTTCCTCGAGGCGCGAATAGATGTTGCGCTCGAGGATCGCGAGTTCGTCATCGCGGTCCTTGGCAAAGCGCTCGATTTCCTCACGCTCGATCGCCTGGGCCCGCTGGTCCTTGTCGATGCCGTGGCGGTTGAACACGCGCACTTCAACAACCGTTCCCGAGGCGCCGGGCGGCAGGCGAAGGCTGGTGTCACGGACGTCAGATGCCTTTTCGCCGAAGATGGCGCGCAGGAGCTTTTCTTCCGGCGTCATCGGGCTTTCACCCTTGGGCGTGATCTTGCCGACAAGAATGTCGCCGGGGTTCACTTCGGCGCCGATGTAGACGATGCCGGCTTCATCAAGGTTCTTCAGCGCTTCTTCGCCCACATTGGGAATGTCGCGCGTGATTTCCTCAGGCCCGAGTTTCGTGTCGCGGGCCATGGTCTCGAATTCCTCGATGTGAATCGAGGTGAAGACGTCGTCGCGCACGATGCGTTCGGAGATGAGGATCGAGTCCTCGAAGTTGTAGCCGTTCCAGGGCATGAACGCGACGAGCACGTTGCGGCCGAGTGCCAGTTCGCCGAGATCGGTCGATGGGCCATCGGCGACAATGTCACCTGCCTGCACCCGGTCCCCTACCTTCACCAGCGGGCGCTGCGTGATGCAGGTCGACTGGTTCGAGCGCTGGAACTTCTGGAGACGATAGATGTCGACGCCCGACTTGGTCGCGTCGGTTTCCTCGGTTGCGCGAACGACGATACGGGTCGCGTCGACCTGGTCGACCACGCCCGAGCGGCGGGCGGCGATTGCGGCGCCGGAATCACGCGCGACCACACCCTCAAGGCCGGTGCCGACGAACGGCGCCTCGGACTCGAGCAGCGGCACGGCCTGGCGCTGCATGTTCGAACCCATCAGCGCGCGGTTGGCGTCATCGTTCTCGAGGAAGGGGATGAGCGCCGCGGCAACAGACACGATCTGGCGTGGGGACACGTCCATGAACTCCACCCGGTCGGATGGCAGCAGGAACACGTCGCCAGCCTTGCGGCAGGTGATGAGGTCATCGACAAAGCGACCGCGGGCATCAAGAGCCACGTTCGACTGGGCAATGACGTATTTCCATTCTTCCATCGCCGGCATGTAGACGACCTCGTTGGTCACCTTGCCGTCCTTCACGCGCCGATAGGGGCTTTCGATGAAGCCGTACTTATTCACCCGCGAATGGGTCGCCAGCGAGTTGATCAGGCCGATGTTCGGACCTTCCGGCGTCTCGATGGGACAAATGCGGCCATAGTGCGTCGGATGGACGTCGCGGACCTCGAAGCCTGCGCGTTCGCGCGTCAAGCCACCCGGGCCAAGGGCCGAGAGGCGGCGCTTGTGGGTGATCTCGGACAGCGGGTTCGTCTGGTCCATGAACTGCGAGAGCTGCGAGGATCCGAAGAATTCGCGCACGGCAGCCGCCGCCGGCTTCGCGTTGATCAGGTCATGCGGCATGACGGTGTCGATTTCGACAGACGACATGCGCTCCTTGATGGCGCGCTCCATGCGCAGGAGACCTACGCGGTACTGGTTCTCCATCAGTTCGCCCACCGAACGCACGCGGCGGTTGGCCAGGTTGTCGATATCGTCGATCTCGCCCTTGCCGTCGCGCAGGTCGTGCAGGATGCGTACCACGGCGAGCAGGTCCTCGCGGCGCAGCGTCCGCTGCGTGTCGGGGGCATCAAGCCCCAGCCGCGAATTCATTTTCACGCGACCCACCGACGACATGTCGTAACGCTCGCTGTCGAAGAAGAGACTGTTGAACAGTGCTTCGGCCGTCTCCAGGGTCGGCGGTTCACCGGGGCGCATCACGCGATAGATGTCGATCAGCGCCTGCTCACGCGACTGGTTCTTGTCGACCATCAGAGTGTTGCGGATCCACGGGCCATTGGCGACGTGATCGATGTCGAGCACGGCCACTTCGTCGAAGCCCGAGTTGTCCAGGTCCTCAAGCAGCGCTTCAGTGATTTCGTCGCCGGCTTCGGCGTAGATTTCGCCGGTTTCGCCGTTGACCATGTCAAAGGCCAGGTAGCGGCCCATGAGTTCTTCGGCCGGCACGAGCAACTGGCGGAGGCCTTCCTCGGCAAGCTTGCGTGCCTTGCTGGGCAGCAACTTGCGGCCAGCCTCAAGCACGACCTCGCCGGTCTTGGCATTGCGCAGGTCGTGGGTCGCCTTGAAATTGCGCATGCGATCGGCGTCGTACGGCGTGACCCAGCCATCCTTGGTGTGCTTGTAGTTCACGCTGCGGTAGAAATGACCGAGGATTTCCTCGGCCGTCAGCCCGAGTGCAAACAGGAGCGTGGTGACAGGCAGCTTCCGTCGGCGGTCGATGCGCACAAACACGACGTCCTTGGCATCGAACTCGAAGTCGAGCCACGATCCGCGATAGGGAATGACGCGGGCGCCGAATAAAAGCTTTCCGCTGGAGTGGGTCTTGCCCTTGTCGTGGTCGAAGAAGACGCCCGGCGAGCGGTGCATCTGGCTGACGATCACGCGCTCCGTGCCGTTGACGATGAAGGTGCCCAGTTCGGTCATGAGGGGCATGTCGCCCATGTAGACATCCTGCTCCTTGATGTCCTTGACCGACTTGGCCTGGGTTTCCTGGTCAACTTCGAACACGATGAGGCGCAGCTTCACCTTGAGCGGCGCTGAGAATGTCATGCCCCGCTGGCGACACTCCTCGACGTCGTATTTCGGGTCCTCGAACTCGTAGTGGACGTATTCGAGGCGGGAGGTCTCGGAGAAATCGGTGATCGGGAACACCGAGCGGAAGACTGCCTCGAGGCCCGAGTTCTCACGCGCGTCGGGCTTCACATACATCTGGAGGAACTGCGCGTATGACTCGCGCTGCACCTCGATGAGATTGGGAAGCTGCGCAATTTCGCCGATCCGCCCGAAACTCTTGCGTACCCTTTTGCGGTCCGTGAACGACAACGCCATGATCCATCCCTGAGCTAAAATTCATCTCGCCTGTCGCCTTCAGGTGGGACCTTACGGAGAGGGCTCCGTGGTTCCGTCCAGTCGTCATTCCGGCCTGGGGGCATCCCGAAATGACGGAAACAACCCCACCGCCCGCAAGCGCTTCACTCGCGGACGGTGGAATCGGCTTCACTTTTTGTGCCGGTCCCGCAGCTTCATGCCGCGCAAACCCCGGCTTTACTTCAACGCAACCTTTGCGCCTTCGGCCTCGAGCTTCTTCTTCCACTCTTCGGCAGTGGCCTTCGGCACGTCGGCCTTGACTTCCTTCGGGGCGCCTTCGACCAGATCCTTGGCTTCCTTGAGGCCGAGGCCGGTGAGCTCGCGCACCACCTTGATCACGTTGATCTTCTTGTCGCCCGCAGCCTCGAGAACGACCGAGAACTCGGTCTTCTCTGCAGCGGCGGCGGCAGCGCCGCCACCAGCGCCCGGCGCGGCCGCGGCTGCGATGGCAACCGGAGCGGCGGCGGAGACGCCCCACTTCTCTTCGAGCATCTTCGACAGCTCGGCCGCTTCCATGACGGTCAGCGTCGAGAGTTCTTCAACAATCTTTTCCAGCTTGGACATTGCTTTACGTTCCTTGTGCTTTCAGTTCCTGGTTTCAGAAAATTCAGGCCGCTTCGCTTTTCCGGGCGTAGGCGTTGATCACGCGGGCAACCTGCCCGCCTGGCGCCTGCAGAATCCTCGCGATCCTCGTCGCGGGCTGCTTGAGCATGCCGGCAATCGTTGCCCTGAGTTCGTCGAGGCTCGGGAGCGAGGCCAGCGCCTCCACACCCTTGGCGTCGATGAACTGGGTTCCGACGACGCCGCCAAGAATGACGAACTTGGGGTTCGTCTTGGCGTATTCGACGGCAACCTTGGGCGCCGAAATCGGATCTTCCGAAAACGCAATGCCCGTGGGACCCTTGAGGATGTCCCCGATCGGCTTTGCGTTCGTACCTTCCGCGGCACGCTTGGCAAGACGGTTCTTCGAGACCTTGAAGCTCGCACCAACCGCCCTCATCTGCGACCGCAGCTTTGACATGTCTGCCACGGTCATACCCTGATAGCGCGCGACCACGACGACACCGGCCTGGCCAAACCTTTCGGTCAGGCTGCCGATCACTTCCGCCTTTTGCGCTCTATCCACTTTGTTGGCTCCTTTGCCTGGTTCAGTTTTCCCAATGGCCGGGATTGTTGCCCCGCCCTTCAGGCCTGCGCTTGATACTTCCTGTCCCAAGAGCTTCAGGCACTTCGCGACCGGTCGCCCAGCCACTTCACGCACGCAACCCCTGTCTATGCAGGCCGTTTCCATTAAGCTCCCTGCAGAACGTGTCTGAAGGGGGCACCTGCGGTCTCGGACAGGCAGGGCCGTTGCCGGCCCTGTCCACCGGCGGTTACCCGCCGGAATTCAAATTCCCTTCTATGCAAGCACCGACGCGGGCTCGACCGTCACGCCGGGACCCTGTGTCGAAGAGATCGATACCTTCTTGAGGTAGTTGCCCTTCGCAGCCGGTGGCTTGGCCTTCATGACCGAATCGTAAAAGGCGCGGATGTTCTCGACGAGGGCAGCTTCCGTGAAGCTAGCCTTGCCGACGCCCGCGTGAATGATGCCAGCCTTCTCGACGCGGAACTCAACCGCGCCGCCCTTGGCATCCTTCACGGCCTTCGTCACGTCCATCGTCACCGTGCCGACCTTCGGGTTCGGCATCAGGCCACGGGGACCCAGCACCTTGCCGAGGCGACCCACGAGACCCATCATGTCAGGTGTCGCGATCAGGCGATCGAAATCGATCTTGCCGCTGTTGACGGTCTCGAACAGGTCGTTCTCGCCCACGATATCCGCACCGGCGGCGCGTGCTTCATCAGCCTTTGGGCCCTTGGCGAACACCGCAACGCGCAGGTTCTTGCCGGTGCCGTTCGGCAGGTTGACCACGCCGCGGACCATCTGGTCTGCGTGGCGGGGATCGACGCCGAGGTTCATCGCGATCTCGATCGTTTCGTCGAACTTCGCCTTTGCGCGCGACTTCACCATCGCGACAGCCTCGCTGAGCGGATAGACCTTGCGCGAGTCGATGCCGACGCGCGCTGCAGAGAGGCGCTTGCCCTCCTTGGGGGCCTTCTTCTTTGCCGTTGCCATGACCTTACCCCTTTACCTCGATGCCCATGGACCTTGCGGAGCCGGCGATGATCTTCATCGCAGCTTCCACATCGTTCGCATTGAGGTCCTTCATCTTCAGCTCGGCGATGCTGCGCAGGTCGGCCTGCGTCACCGTGCCCTTGAACTCGAGGCCTGGCTTCTTGGAGCCACCCTCGATCTTCGCCGCCTTCTTGAGCAGGAATGACGCCGGCGGCGTCTTCAGCTCGAGCGAGAACGACTTGTCCTGGTAGTAGGTGATGATCACGGGGATCGGCATCCCCTTTTCCATCTGCTGCGTACGTGCGTTGAACGTCTTGCAGAATTCCATGATGTTGAGACCGCGCTGACCGAGCGCGGGACCAATCGGCGGCGAGGGGTTTGCGGCCCCGGCTGCCACCTGGAGCTTGATCTGCCCCATCACTTTTTTCGCCACGAGTTTTACTCCTTCTCTTTGGCTTAGCGGTTCAGCGGTCCGGCGCTAGGCCGGGCCTCCCGCAGACACTCCGGTCAGAGCTTTTCCACCTGACCGAAATCCAGTTCGACCGGGGTTGCCCGGCCAAAAATCGAAACAGCGACCTTGAGGCGCGAACGATCCTCGTCGATTTCCTCGATGACACCGTTGAACGACGCAAACGGCCCATCTGCGACGCGAACCTGCTCGCCTATCTCGAACGTGATCGCAGGCTTGGGATGCTCGACGCCTTCCTTCACCTGGTTGAGAATGCGATCCACCTCGGCCTGGGTCACCGGCATCGGCTTGTTGCCGGTGCCGAGGAAGCCCGTGACCTTGGGTGTGTTCTTCACCAGGTGATAGGCCTCGTCCGTGAGGTTCGCCTTCACGAGTACGTAGCCCGGGAAGAACTTGCGCTCGGCATTGACCTTCTGCCCGCGACGGATCTCGACGACTTCCTCTGTCGGCACCAAGACTTCCTGGAACAGGTCGTTCAGTCCGTGCTGCTGCGCCTGCTTGCGGATCTCGTCCGCCACCTTCTTCTCGAAGTTCGAGTAGGCGTGGACGATATACCAGCGCGAGGGCGGCAGTTCCTTCTTGGTGGGCGTATGCGCTTGAGCCATGTGTGACGCCTATCCCAGGATCCATTTGACGGCAGTGCTGATCAGGAAGTCGACGATCGCGAAGAAGATGATCGCAAGAATGATCATGATGAAGACGGCAATCGTCGTGACGCGGGTCTCGGCCCAGGTCGGCCAGGTGACCTTGAGAGCCTCCTGCCGCACCTCGGCAAAGAACTGCGGCGCCTTCATCAGGCGCGTGAAAAGGCTCGGGGCGGGCTGCGGCGCGGGTTCTACCGCCTTGCCATTGCCTTCCCCCTGGTTTGCCTTGTTCTTGTCGTTCGCCATCTTCGCCTTCTTTGTCCGCCTTGCCTGAGACCGGGCCCTTGCCCGCTACTCACGCTCGCCTTCCTGCTTCTTCCCAGTCCCGATCCCAGTCTTGCGTTCTGGCAGGGGCGGAGGGACTCGAACCCCCGACCCTCGGTTTTGGAGACCGATGCTCTACCAGCTGAGCTACACCCCTATCGAACGCATTACTTCGTGATCTTGACGACCACGCCCGAACCGACGGTGCGGCCGCCCTCGCGGATGGCGAAGCGAAGCTTCTCTTCCATCGCGATCGGAACGATCAGCTCCACGTCCATCGTCACGTTGTC